>MDTD01152937.1_pt1 | contig 60576 bp, 56 predicted proteins | sample 811221 | NCBI WGS metagenome assembly MDTD01 (sample SAMN05326646, study PRJNA326480) | marine metagenome | isolation source: seawater | place: Pacific Ocean: South West | collected 2011
ACAGGGCGCCGTGCACGAACACTTCCAGTTCCATCTCCGGCACCCGTTCACGGATCTCCCGGATTTCGTCCAGGGCCAGCTCCCGGGACAGGATGACCCGGCTGATGCCCTGGCGGCGCCAGAACTCTACGGTCGCCCAGTTCACGGCGTTGGCCTGCACCGACAGGTGGATCGGCTGGTCCGGCCAAGTTTCCCGGACCAGCATGATCAGCCCGGGGTCGGACATGATCAGGGCGTCTGGCTTCAGTTCGATCACCGGTGCCAGGTCGTCCAGGTAGGTTCGGACCTTGCTGTTGTGCGGGGCGATGTTGGACACCAAGTAGAACTGTTTGCCCAGGGCGTGGGCACGGTCGATGCCTTCGGCCAGGGCTGCAACATCCTTGAAACTGTTGTTCCTTACTCTCAGCGAGTAGCGCGGCTGGCCCGCGTACACCGCATCCGCGCCGTAGGCGAAGGCGGTTTCCAGGTGTTCCAGCGTGCCGGCAGGGGCAAGCAGTTCCGGGTAGGTCATGAAACTCGGCTCCGGGTTGGAATGGACTGTGGCGCGTTATTTTACTGGGGTTGGCGATGGAGTGCACGACTGTGGCAGGGTGTCGGGATCCGGACATTCCGTGATCTCGCTCAAAGGTCGTATTGTGTGTTTTCGGCTAACATGTGTACGCTGAAAAAGTGCGAAACTAGGACACAGTGTCAAAAGGAGGAGTCGTGCATGGCGGATGAGCCACTGACGTCGGAGGTGGCGCGGATGTCACTGAGTACCCGGGTGCGGTCGCTGATTGCCCACCAGCTCGCCCGGGGCAAGGTTGGGGTGGAGGCGGTGGCGTCGCAGCTGCACATGAGCCGCTACACCCTGCACAAGAAGCTCAAGCGGGAAGGGTTGACCTTCGCCAGTCTGCTGGAGGAGGTGCGCCGCACCCAGGCGCTGAGCTATCTGCAGGATCGGTCCAAGCCGCTCGTGGAAATCGCCGAGCAGCTTGGTTTTTCCGAGTTGAGCGCCTTCAGCCGGGCGTTCAAGCGCTGGATGGGAACGTCCCCGGCTGAATACCGGTCGGTCAGATTTTCCTGAACACCAGGGTGGCGTTGGTGCCGCCAAAGCCAAAGCTGTTGCTCATCACTAGGCCGAGGTTTTGGTTGTCCATGCGCTCGCGGACAATCGGGTAGCCCTCGGCACCCTCGTCCAGGGTCTGGATATTGGCGGACGGCGTGATGAAGCCGTCCCGCTGCATGATCAGCGTGTAGATGGCCTCGTGCACCCCCGCGGCCCCCAGCGCGTGCCCCGACAGCGGCTTGGTGGAGCTGATCGGCGGCATCCGGTCGCCAAAGGTTTCCCGGATTGCCTTCAGCTCGGTGATGTCGCCGGCCGGCGTGCTGGTGCCATGGGTGTTGATGTAGGCGATCTCGCCCTCGATGTTTTTCATGGCCTGACGCATGCAGCGCACCGCGCCTTCACCGCTGGGCGCGACCATGTCGGCGCCGTCGGAGGTGGCGCCAAAACCGACGATTTCGGCGATGATGTTGGCGCCCCGGGCCTCGGCGTGCTCCAGGGCCTCCAGGGCCAGAACGCCGCCGCCGCCGGAGATCACGAAGCCGTCCCGGTCGGCATCGTAGGTGCGAGAGGCCAGTTCCGGGGTGTCGTTGTACTTGGTGGAAAGCGCCCCCATGGCGTCGAACAGCAGGCTCAGGCTCCAGTGGATGTCCTCGCCGCCGCCGGCGAACATGATGTCCTGGCGGCCCAGGGCAATCAGGTCGGCGGCATGGCCGATGGCATGGGCGCTGGTGGCGCAGGCGGAGGTGATGCCGTAGTTGATACCCCGGATGCCGAACGCGGTGGCCAGGGAGGCGTTGATGGCGCTGCCCATGGTGCGCGGTACCCGGTAGGGGCCGACCCGGCGGATCCCTTTCTCTCGGTGGGTGTCGATGGAATCCAGCAACTCCACCGTGGAGGCGCCGCCCTGGCCGAAAATCAGGCCGGTACTGTCGGAGCGGATGTGCTCCTCGGTCAGGCCGGCCTGTTCGATGGCCTCGCGCATGGCCAGGTAGGTGTAGCCGGAGGCCGGGCACATGAAGCGCCAGAGCTTGCGGTCGATCAGCTCCGGCAGGTTCAGGTTGATCTGACCGCAGACATGGCTGCGCAGGCCATTGTCCTTCGCTTCCTGGCTGAAGCCGATGCCGGAACGGGTCGCCTTGAGGGATTCGGCGACTTCCTTCTGGTTGGTGCCCAGGCTGGAGACAATCCCCATGCCGGTAATGACAACGCGACGCATGTTGCTAACTCCTGCTAGAAATCATCGGTGGAGGTGAACAGGCCGACCCGGAGGTCCTTGGCGGTGTAGATTTCCCGGCCATCCACTTCCAGGCGGCCATCGGCGATGGCCATGGTGAGCTTGCGCCTGATCATCCGTTTGATATCCAGGTAGTAGCGCACCCGTTTGTTGCTGGGCAGGACCTGGCCGAAAAACTTCACTTCGCCGGCGCCCAGCGCCCGCCCCCGGCCTTCGCCACCGCTCCAGGCCAGGAAGAACCCCACCAGTTGCCACATGGCGTCGAGGCCCAGGCAGCCGGGCATCACCGGGTCACCCTCGAAATGGACCTTGAAGAACCAGAGATCCGGGTCGATGTCGAGCTCGGCCACCAGGCTGCCCTTGCCGTACAGCCCGTCGTCGGCGGCGATGTGGGTGATGCGGTCCACCATGAGCATTTCATCGATGGGCAGGCGCATGTCGCCAGGGAAGAGTTCGCCATGACCACACTTGATCAGGTCTTCTTTGTCAAAATGATCCGGGTACATAGTGCCAATATCTCGGTTACAGAATGGTGTCTCCAATACTGTACCGCGTATTCGGAAAGGCACTATTGACCTTTAGTGGATAACTGCAGAATGCATGTGTGTATCGTTGGGTGTGTCACCCGTCCTGGCCATCTGCCCGGGGGCGGGCAAGGACACCGGTGTATCGGATCAGGAACAGTCCGTAGGCGAGGGTCCAGAGTAGGCTGGCCGAGCCGATGCCGGCATGCCAGGGAATGAACTTGAACGCCGTCAGCACTCTCAGCAAGGCCGCAATCTGGATGGCAATAAAGGCGGTGACCATGCCACGCGGCAGCACCAGTGGCCGGCCGGTGTGGCCCAGGGACACTCGGGCAATCACGCCAAGAATCAGGCCGCCGATGGCGCCGGCACCCGCCGCGTGGCTCCAGGCATTGGCGGGCCAGCCCGCCAGGAGGGAGCCGGCAAGCAGAACCAGGGCCGCCGGTACCCAGAGAATGGACAGATGCAGTACCCAGAGCAAAGGCTCCCGGCGGGTTAGCCAGCCCTTCCAGTGGAACAGGCGTGTCAGCATGAGCACTGCGGCAATCAGGGACAGGATGGCGGTTGTCCGGGGCATGCCGGCGAGCATGCCAGCGAGTACCAGAATCAGGCTTAACAGGGTGATGAGATCCAGGGCCGGGATCATGCGTACCGCCGGACTGTTGATGCCCTGACGCTTCAGCCAGCCGGAGGTGAAAGCCGGGGTGATGCGCCCGCCAATGATGCTGATCAGGGCCATGGCCATGATCAGGGCGCCATGACTGAACGCCATGTCCAGCCGGGTAATGAAGCCAATCTGCATGGCCCAGAGCAGGCCAAGGACCACCAGGATGGGCACCTGGCGTTTCTGTTTGGCTCGCCAGATGCGCCATCCGGCATCCATCATCACCAGTGGCAGGAAGGCCAGATTCAGTCCCTGGACAAGCCATTCCGGCCAGCCAGCGCCGAAGGCCAGGGACAGCCGGCCTGCCAGCCACACGCCCCAGAGCAGGAGCAATGGCACGCCGTGCATGCGGTTGGTCTGGGTCCAGACGCAGACCGCCGTCAGCAGGAACCCGGCGATACCGGCCGACAGGAACCCGAACAGCATTTCGTGCTGGTGCCAGAGCAGGCCGGGCATGGCCAGAGGCAACTGAATGGCGCCGGACACCTGCAGTACCCAGGCCGGGATGGCCAGCACCGAGAGCAGGGCCATGGACAGGAAGAAAATCCGGAACGGATAGGCAAACAACTGTCGGACGCTTGCTCTGGGTGGTTCGGGGGAAGTGGGGATAGCCTGCATGATTCGGCTCCGTGAACATTCATTTGTCGTGAATGTTATATCCGGGTCGGCTTCCTGGCCATACCTGTCTGGAGGTATTTTGCGTACAATGGCCGGCACTTTTACGAACCGGATCGGGAATCTTTATGACTGCCTACGCGATTCTGAAGCACCTGCACATGACCACCGCCTACCTGACGGTGACCCTGTTTGCCCTGCGACTGCTGCTGGATGCGGTGGGGCGGCCGGGCTGGCGCCAGACGCCGCTGCGCTGGATTCCCCATGCCAATGACACGATCCTGCTGGTGGCGGCCATCGCCCTGCTGTTCGTCACCGGGTACATTTCCGATATGCCCGGCTGGGTCATCGCCAAGATTGTTCTGTTGATCGGCTATATCGCCGCCGGCGTGTTCGCCATGAAGCCCGCTTTTGGCAAGCCGGTACGGGTGACGGCTTCCATTGCCGCGCTGGTATGTGTCAGCGCCATTTTCCATCTGGCCATGGCCAAACCGGCCTTCGGCTGATTCACTCCTGCCGGTCGCCCACCTGCCTGCTCAGTTCCTGTAGCTGTTCCTGAACAGCCCGGAGCTGGCGGGCAATCTCATCACGCTCGTCATGGGCCTGCTGGGCGGCCCTGGCGTTCTGCTCCTCGCTCATCACCTCCAGTATGGCGCCGATCATCATGTTCAGGAAGATGAAGGCGGTCAGGAAAATGAAGGTCAGATAGTACAGCCAGCTGAGCGGATAGTGCTCCATGGTGGCGTACATCACATCGGTCCAGTCCTCGAACGTCGCTACCCGGAACAGGGTCAACATGGCGATCGCGACATCGCCCCACAGGGTTTCGTCGATGTGGCTGAAGAACATCGCGCCCATGGCGGCGTAGATGTAGAAAATGATGAACATCAGTAGGGCAATGTAGCCCATGCGGGGGATGGCCTTGAGCAGCGAGTTGATCAGGAAACGCAGCTCCGGCACCACAGACACCAGCCGCAGCACCCGGAAAATCCGCAGCAAACGGCCGAGCAGCACGGCATCGGAATTGTCCAGCGGGATCAGGCTACCGATCACCACCAGAGTATCAAACAGGTTCCAGCCGTCGAGCAGGAAGCGGCGTTTGGCCGGGCAGGCGGCGAAGCGGAACAGGATTTCCACCAGGAAGAAAACGGTAATGGCGTTGTCCAGCACCGTGAGGGTCTGTTCCACCAGGGGAGGCAGATCGTAGGTCTTGGCGCCGATGGTCAGGGCGGACAGAATGATGATGGCGATGACGGCGCCCTGAAAGATCTTGCTGGACTCGATCTGGCGCAAGGTGTGGAAACCGGCGACGGACTGGCTTTTCGTGGACATGCAAAGACTCCCGTGGATTCAGGACGGCGCAATTTTACTCACGGGGCGGCCCCGGCGGTAGCGTTTTCGGGGCGCGGTCAGCGGTGGGCCAGAATGATCCGCCAGGCGTCTTCGCTGACCGGCATCACCGACAGCCGATTGCCCTTGCGCAGGAGCGGCAGCGACGCCAGGCCGGGCAGGTTGCGCAGTTCGTCCAGGGGCAGCAGCCGGGGCAGTTTGCGCTCGAAGATCAGATCGACCGCGTCCCAGCGGGGCTGTTCCGGGCGGCTTTTCGGATCGTGGTAGGGGGATGTCGGATCGAACTGGGTTGGGTCCGGGTAGGCGGGCCGGACGACCCGGGCGATGCCGGCAATGCCGATGTGCCGGCAGCTGGAGTGATAGATGAAGACGCCATCGCCCGCCTGCATCTGGCGCAGGAAATTCCGGGCCTGGTAGTTGCGCACGCCATCCCAGGGTACCGGCGTGTCCGGCGCCCGGGCAAAGTCATCGATACTGCATTCGTCCGGTTCGGTCTTGACCAGCCATTTCGCCATGCTGCGGGCCCCGTTCAGGCGGTGTGGGGCAGGACGCCATAATAGATGGCGCTGAAATGGCAGGCGCTGCCGCCGATCACGAACAGGTGCCAGACCGAATGCATGTACGGGATGCGGTCGGCCAGATAGAACGCCACCCCGGCGGTGTAGACGATGCCACCGGCGATGGTCAGGTTCAGAGCGGTCTCACTCAGGCTGGCCACCAGGTCCGAGGAGGCGAAGGTGATCAGCCAGCCCATGGCTATGTAGATGCCGACCCGAACCAGCTTGTAGCGGTTCTTGAAAATCACCTTGAGCACCACCCCGGTCAGCGCCAGCGACCAGATGACGGCGAACAGGGTCCAGCCCACGGTGCCGCGCATGTTGACCAGCAGGAACGGCGTATAGGTTCCGGCGATCAGCAGGAAAATGGCGCAGTGATCGAGGGTCTTGAAGGCACGCTTGAGCTCTGGTCGGCGGGCGCCGTGGTAGAGCGCCGAGGCCAGGTAAAGCAGGATCAGGGATGCGCCGAATATGCTGAAACTGACAATCTTCCAGGCATCGCCGGACTGGCTCGCGCCGGTGATCAGGGCGACGGTGCCAATGACACTGAGCAGGGCGCCAATGCCATGGGTGGCGCTGTTCAGCCACTCTTCGATGCGGTGGTGAATGGATTCGAAAGAGGAGGATGCGTGAGTCATTGCGGGGGTATCCGTGTTAGCCATAGGTCTAAAGGTACTTCAGCGTACACTTGTACGCAATGGCCGGAAGGTGACAATTCGGTCGTGTTCCGGCCGCGCCCCCCCTGCAATGGGCCCTGGCCGGTGATACACTCCCCGGCCATTCGTGTGTGACTGGTTGTACGGAGTTCCCATGGCCGCTGCCCTGGCACTGTTCGTCAAGCTGATTCCGCTGTATCTCACCGTGGCCCTGGGTTGGGTGGCCGGCCGCTATCTGGAGGCCAGCGGCCGGCAGCTGGCCGGCATCATGCTGTACATCGTGACCCCCTCGGTGGTGTTCTCCGGTGTCATGGCCGCGCCCCTGTCGCCGGAAGTGGTGCTGCTGCCGTTCCTGACCTTCGGTCTCTCCTGCGTGCTGGGGATCAGTCAGCTGAAGCTGGCCAGAAAGGTGGTGACCGACGGCAGTGCCAACATCATTCCGCTGTGCGTCGGGTCCGGTAACACCGGCTATTTCGGCGTGCCGGTGGCTCTGCTGCTGTTCGGCGAAGAGGGGCTGGGGCTGTATATCGTGTGCATGCTGGGGACCACGCTGTTCGAAAATTCGGTGGGGTTCTACCTGGCCGCACGGGGGCGCTACGATCTGCGGGATGCGCTGTTGCGGGTGCTGAAGCTGCCCTCGGTGTACGCTTTTCTGGCGGCGGTGGCTCTGAACCTGTCCGGCTTTCGCATCCCGGATGTCTTCGTGCCCCTGTTCGACAACCTGCGCGGGGCGTACAGCGTGCTTGGCATGATGATCATCGGCATGAGCATCACCAGCTTCCGCGGGCTGGCGGGTAACCTCCGGTTCACCGGCCTGGCGTTCTTCGGCAAGTTCGTGGTCTGGCCGCTGGTGGCGACCCTGTTCTGGTGGCTGGACGCCCACATCTTGGGCATCTACGACACCGCCGTACATCAGGCCATGTTTCTGATTGCCATCACCCCCATCGCCGCCAACACGGTGGTGATCGCGACGCTGCTGGACACCGCGCCACGCCAGGCTGCCGGCACCGTACTGCTGACCACCCTGTTCGCGCTGGTTTTCATTCCGGTGATGATTTCCCTGGCGTTCTAGGTGTCGGACGGCTCCGCCCGGCGAAGCCGCTCGCGAGTTTCCCCGTGCGCGGTGTCGAGGGTACGGCCGCGCCATGGTGTCCGGCCGAAGTCAGCAGTACGCCATGTTCGGGCAGCCGCTGGCGGACTGCTCCACCTGGATGGTGACGTGGCGGATGTTGAAATCGTGCGCCAGCATTTCGGTGGCGGCCTCGATCACTTCGTCGTTGTGGCCGGGTTCCGGTTTGACCAGGTGCACGGTGAGGGCGTTTTCCGTGGTGCTCAGGCCCTAGATATGGAGATGGTGCACGGAGGTGACGCCCGGTAGCTGCCGCAGGCGCTGAAACACCGCATCCGGGTCAATGTCCCTTGGCACCGCGTCCACCGCCAGATTCAGCGAGTCCTTCAGCAGCCGCCAGGTGCCGATGAAAATCACCACGGCAATCACCAGGCTGACCAGGGGATCGATCCACGTTTGTCCGGTGATCATGATCAGCAGCCCGGCCACCACCACGCCCACCGAGACGGCGGTGTCCGCCGCCATGTGCAGGAACGCGCCCCGGATGTTGAGGTCGTCGTCCTGCCCTTTCAGAAACAGCAGCATGGTGGCGCCATTGACCAGCACCCCGATGCCGGCCACCACCAGGACGGTGAGTCCGGTGACCTCGGCGGGGTCGCTGAAGCGGCGGATGGCTTCCCAGGCAATGCCGCCGACGGCAGCAATCAGGAACAGGGCGTTGAACAGCGCCGCCAGCACGGTGGATTTTTTCAGGCCGTAGGTGTTCCTGTCCGTGGCTTTGCGGGTGGCCAGCCAGCTGGCCCCCCAGGCCATCACCAGCCCCAGTACGTCGCTCAGGTTGTGGCCGGCGTCCGCCAGCAGCGCCAGGGAGCCGGACAGGAGGCCGTAGGCAGCCTCAATGGCGACGAAGGCGAGGTTGAGTGTTACCCCAAGGGCGAAGGCCCGGCTGTGGGTGTTGAAATGGTGGGCGTGGCCGTGTCCGTGATCCGGGTGGCTGTGCATGCGCGCGTGTCCTCCGTTGTTCGCGGTGATGCCCTGTATTTAAAACCCTGTAGTGACGACAGGGTCAAGTCACAGGGCGCGGGACTCGCGGATCAGTCGCGCCAGGTCCTCGCTGATCTGTTGCGGGGACAGCCCCGGGCGCAGCAGCAGTCGGGCGCGGCCGGTACCGTCGAAGACATACACAGCGCTGCCATGGGAGACGTTGTAGTTGCCCTCGGCATCGGGCTGGTCGTAACCGAAGGTGGTGCGGTAGCGCCGAGTCAGGGTGCGCAACGTGGGGATCGGTCCGGTCAGGCCGGTGACCTGTTCACCGTAGAAACCGGCATAGCTGGACAGTCGCTCCGGCGTATCCCGGCGGGGGTCGACGCTGACGAACAGCACCTCGACCTCGTCGCGTTCAGCTTCCGGGAGTCGCCGGATCGCCTGGCGCAGGCCGGCCAGGGTGCTCGGGCAGACATCGGGACAGGACGTGTAGCCGAAATACAGCAGCCGCACCTTGCCCGCCGAGGCCTCCGGGGTCACCGGTGCGCCGCTGGGGGCGTTCAGCCGGAATGCCAGGTCGGGCATCAGCCCGCGGATGTCCTTGCCGTGCCACTGTGGATCCTGGCCGAGGCACCCGGTCAGGATCAGGGCGGCCATCAGCAGCAGTCCAGTGTAAGCGCGAGTCATGGGGAACGACCTCCTGTGACGGGTTGACTGGCCAGCGCCTGGCCGTCCTCGTGCAGGGCCCGGCGCAACAGCAGCAGGATACCGAGTACGCTCATCATGGCCGGGGGAATCCAGGTGAGCAGTCCGCCCAGGAGCTGATCGGTCTCCGGTGCCATTGGCCAGGCCCGGCCGCACACCTCGTAGACGTCGTACACCTGGCCCCGGGAGAACACGATCCAGGCGCCCAGCAGCATTTGTGGCAGCGCCACCAGCGCCAGGATCAGGATGCGTTTGCCATAGCCGAGGGTCCGCCCGCCCGCCGGGGAGCGGGCATCAAGCATCAACCACCAGAACAGCAGGCCATCCAGCAGCATGCTCCAGTTCATGGTCCAGTACAGCGGGCGCGAGAGCATGGCGTCGAAGTGGATTGGCGGCCACAGCCACAGATAGATCAGCCCCACGAACAGCAGCGCCGCCACCACCGGCTGCTGCAGCGCCCGGTACAGGGTACCGACCGGGCGCAGCAGGGGGTGACCATCGGGAGCCAGGCGTGCCCGCCAGAACCGGAAGACCGGCAGAGGGTTGGACAGGGCGATCAGGAACGGGCCCAGGTGATGCAGGATCAGGTGCTGGCCCCGGTGCACGAAGAACATGTACTGGGCGTAGTAGTCGAACCGGGTCTGCATCACCCCGTAACACAGCAGCAGCCCGAGGCCGAACGCCAGTACCCGCAGCGCCCCTGGCCGCTGGTTCCGGGGCAGACGTGGTAGGGCATAGCCGTAGCTGGCCGCGGCCAGGACGAACACCAGGATGGTCAGGGGCGAGGCATCGTAGGGTGCCAGGACTCCAAGTTCGGGCATGGAAACCACTCCGTGTGCAAACACGGCCAATCGGGCTTATCTTTGTTATCAGTCCACTTCGAGTGTTGACTCCCGGCGCGTGGATTTCAAGGCGTGTTCCGGCATTGTCGACGGAGGTAACGGATGGCTCGGTTCGACGAGGCGATGCGACCGCCTTCGGTTCTGATCTTTGACTGGCACGGCACCCTGGTGGATACCCACGATGCCATGTTCAGTGCCATGGAAGAGATGCTACCCCAGCTGGAGACACTGGGGCTGGTGGAACGCCTGTTGCCGGAGGCCCGGTGCCGCACTCAGGACGACGCCCGCCTGGTCCGCTACATCCGCGTGTTCCGGCGTCTGCACCCACGCATCCTGGCCGAGCGGCGGGTATCCCGGACCGATGTCTTCAACGCCATTTTCGGGGACGACCGGGACGCCAAGCTGATCGCCCATCGTGCCTACAATGCGGCGTACCGCAAGTATTTCGGCCGGGTGAAACCGTTCCAGCCGGGTGCCTATGAATACCTGGGGGCTCTGAAGGCCCTGGGCATCCGGCTGGCGGTGTGCACCAACCGCAACCGGGAGTTTCTCGACCGGGAGCTGGCGACGGTGGACGAAGGCCGCTGGTCCGGCCTGTTCGATGCCACGGTCTGTGCCGACGACGTCACCGAGTACAAGCCGGACCCCCAGGTCCTGCTGAAGGTGCTGGAAACCCTGGCGTTACCGCCGGACAGCCGGGCCTGGTACATCGGCGACAGCTATGTGGACATGCTCACCGCGCACCGGGCTGGGATCTGCGGGGTGTTCTTCAACGGCGCGGGCTGGGAGCCGGAACGGATCGACAGCTGGTTCACCCGGCGCGACGCGCCGGCCGCGATCCTGGACACCTTCGAGGACCTGATGGACCTGCTGGCGTTGCTGGAGCGCCGGGAACCGGCGGCGTTCCGGTGTCAGCCGGCGGCGGTGCGGCCCCGACCCTTCCCGCCACCCGAGCGCCCGGCGCCCCGTGTCGAGCCGGACTGGCATCCGGCGGTGGCAAAGCTGATCCGGCCGGCGGTGATTCTGTTCGACTGGCACGCGACTCTGGTGGATACCCTGGATGCCATGTACCACGCGGTGGACGATATGCTGCCGGAATTCCATTCGCTGGGGTTGATGACGCGGATGGTGGCACCGGAAGACAGCAAGACGCCGGAGGATGCCCGGCTGGTCGCCTATGTGCGTGAGTTCGCGCGTCTGCATCCGAAGGTGAAGGCCGACCGGAAGATCTCCCGGACGGACATTTTCGAGGTACTGTTCGGGGACGACGAAAACGCCAAGCAGATCGCGCACCACGCCTTCAACCAGCACTACCGCAACCACTACGGTACCGTAAAGGCCTTTGAGCCGAAGGTGCGCGAGATGCTCGAGGGGCTACGGCGGCTGGGCCTTCAGCTGGGCGTGATTACCAACCGGGACCGGGAGTTCTTCGAACATGAGCTGGCGGCGGTGGAGGGGACCGGCTGGTCGCACCTGTTCGATGTTGACGTCTGCGGCGACGACACGCCCCTGCGCAAACCCCACCCCGACCAGCTGCTGCTGGCGGTGCAGAAACTGGACTATCCCCCGGACCCGAGTGTCTGGTACGTCGGCGACAGCACCACCGATGTCATCGCCGCCAAGCGCGCGGGCATGACCTCGGTGTTCTTCAACGGCGCCCAGTGGGACCTGCCGTGGCTGAACAAGATCTTTCCCGGTACCCACAAGCATCCGGACAAACCGGACGTGGTGGTCAACGACTTCTCCGAATTCTGGGCACTGGTGCTGGCCTGCGAGGTCGGGCCGCCCTAGTGTTCGGAGCGCCTCCAGATTCGCCAGCAGGGCTTCGACGCGGGCCCGCACATTCGCAGCGGGGGTTACCGGCTGCATGCCGTATGCGTCGACGATCGTGCCCGGTCCTGACCCGGGTCAACGGCGGGGAGCCCGTAAGCTGCCATAATGAAGCGCTTACGTGATGCATAGTTTTTCTACTCCAGAGTGTTGCCATGGCTTTCGATACCGTTGCTGAACGTTCCAATGAACTCCCGTCTTTCATCTGGGATGAGGCCCTGATCCGTCGCTACGACCTCAGCGGCCCACGCTATACCTCCTATCCCACCGCGGTGGAGTTCACCGCCGAGTTTGGGCCCGAGGCCATGGCGGAAGCCGCCCGCCGCAGCCGGGCGACCGGCGGTCCGCTGTCGCTGTATACGCACCTGCCGTTCTGCGCGCACCTGTGCTATTACTGTGCCTGCAACAAAGTGATCACCAAAAAGCGCGACAAGGCGATGCCCTATGTGGAGCGCCTGCTCCGGGAAGCGGCACTCCAGGCCCGCCTGTTTGGCGCGGACCGGCCGGTGCAGCAGCTGCACTGGGGCGGCGGCACCCCCACCTTCCTGCCGCGCGAGGCCATGCGCCATCTGATGGCCGGGTACGCCGAACTGTTCAAGCTGGACAGCAGCGAAACCCGGGACTATAGCGTTGAGATCGATCCCCGCGAGGTTGCGGACGACACGCTGGCGACCCTGTGGGAGCTGGGTTTCAACCGCATCAGTCTGGGGGTGCAGGACGTCAACCCTGCGGTGCAGAAGGCGGTCAATCGGGTGCAGCCGCGCGCGATGACCGAGGCGGTGCTGGACGAGGCGCGCCGGCTCGGCTTCCGTTCCATCAATCTGGACCTGATCTACGGCCTGCCCTATCAGACGCCGGAAAGCTTTGCCGAAACCCTCGAGGCGGTGATCGAGATGTCGCCGGACCGGTTGTCGGTGTTCAGTTACGCCCACCTGCCGGACCGTTTCTATCCGCAGACCCGCATTCAGGCGGACACTCTGCCCAGCCCGCAACAGAAGCTGACCATCCTGCACAACACCATCAACCGGCTGCTGGACGCGGGTTATGAGTACATTGGCATGGACCACTTCGCCAAGCCGGACGACAGCCTGGCGGCGGCCCAGCGCGAAGGCCGTCTGCACCGGAATTTCCAGGGGTACACCACCCATTCGGATTGCGACCTGGTGTCGCTGGGTGTGTCGGCCATCGGCCAGACCGACGAGGCCTACTTCCAGAACAACCACGACTTGGCCGCTTGGGAGGCCGCCATCGACGAGGGCCGCCTGGCAACGATCCGGGGCGTGGCCCTGACCCGGGACGACCGCATCCGGCGCTGGGTCATCGGCCAGCTGATCTGCCAGTTCCGTCTCGACCGGGAACAGTTCGCGGCCCGGTGGCAGGAGGACTTCGACCGCTACTTCAGCGATGAACTGCGCCGGCTGGCGCCGATGATTCAGGACGATCTGGTCGCCGACCGGGGACAGGTTCTGCAGGTGCAACCGGCGGGCCGGCTGCTGATCCGCGCCATCTGCCAGATCTTTGATCTGTACCGCAAGGAAGGCGCCAGCCAGCGGTTCTCGCGGATCATCTGAGGCGGAGTCAGCCGCCGGTCATGTTCATGAAGCGCAGGATCTGGACCTCGCCCCGGCTGGAGAAGTGGTGGCGTTCCGGTTTCAGGTCCATGGCGTCGATGATGGCCTGGCGCAGGCGGTCATCGTCCTCGGCGTGCTCCCTGAGCACCGGGCGCAGATCGACCGAGTGCTCGTTCCCCAGGCACAGCAGCAGGCGTCCTTCCACCGTGACCCGGACGCGGTTGCAGCTGGCGCAGAAGTTGTGGGAGTGGGGGGAAATGAACCCGACCCGAATGTGGCTGTCGGGCATCCGGTAGTAGCGTGCCGGGCCGCCGGAGTCTTCGGTGGCCGGAATCAGGTCGTGGTGCCGCTGGATGATCGCACGCACCTCGTCGCTGGTGCACAGTGACAGTCCCCGGTCGTGCTCTTGGATTTCCCCAAGCGGCATCTCTTCGATGAAGGTGATGTCCACCTGCTTGCGTCGGGCGAACTCGATCAGCTCCGGAATCTCGTCGTCGTTGCGCCCTTTCATGATCACGCTGTTGAGCCGGATACGCCGGAAGCCCGCCTGTCGCGCCGCGTCGATGCCTTCGAGTACCCGGCTCAGGTCGCCGGTGCGGGTGATCTGCCTGAAGCGCGCCGCATCCAGGGAGTCGAGGCTGATGTTGAGCCGGTGCAGACCGGCCCGGCGCAGTGGTTCCGCCATCGTCGACAGTTGGCTGCCGTTGGTGGTCATGGCGAAATCCCGGAGGCCGTAACCGCCGATTTCCCGAACCAGTTCGAGGATGTTGCGGCGTACCAGGGGCTCGCCGCCGGTCAGGCGGACTTTTTCGGTACCCAGAGTCATGAAGGTCCGGGCGACCCGGGCGATTTCCTCCAGGGTGAGAACCTGTGGGCGTGGCAGAAAGGTCATGTCCTCCGCCATGCAGTAGACGCACCGGAAATCACAGCGATCGGTGACGGATAACCGAACGTAGTTGACGGTGCGGCCGAATCGGTCCGTGAGTACCTGTCGGGCCATGGTTCACCTGCTGTTCGCGTGCTTCCTGACTCTGAGTATAGTGGCAGTATTGCAGATCGGGGGCGGGAATCCGAGGGCCGGCGTGCAGTGGGCGGTGGAATGCCTATAGAATAGGCGATCCGCCGACCCCGCCTGATGGCCTCGCGACCCTGGAGCACTGCATGCACATCACCCGTTACACGGACTATTCCCTGCGCGTGTTGATTTACCTGGCCGTGCAAGGGGATCGCCTGGCCACCATTCAGGAAATCGCGGACAGCTACGAAATCTCCAAGAATCACCTGATGAAGGTGGTGCACCAACTCAATAAGCGCGGCTACGTCGAAACCATCCGGGGCAAGAACGGCGGCATGCGGCTGAACCGGGTGCCGGAGGAGATTAACGTCGGGATCTTGGTGCGGGAAACCGAGCAGGATCTGGACCTGCTGGAATGCTTTTCCTCCAAGGATACCTGCAAGATCACGCCGGTGTGCGGTCTGAAGCCAATGTTCGCCGAGGCGCTGGAAGGCTTCCTCGGCGTACTGGATCGCTACACCCTGGCCGACGTGATTCAGGCGCCACACCGGCCACAGCTGTTGCGCCTGCTTCAGATGGCCTGAGCCGGAGGCTCGCGCCGCAGCCGTGCCCGCAGCCGGTCCGGCAGCGAGTAGTGCAGGATCCGGCGCAATACCGTGGCGTACTGCCGGCTGAAGCGTCCGGTGTTGTAGGGGATGCCGTAGCGCTCGCACACCGCCTGAACCCGTACCGAGATTTCCGGGTAACGGTGTGCCGGCAGGTCTGGAAATACGTGGTGCTCGATCTGGTAGCTGAGGTGGCCGCTGAGGATATGCAACCAGCGGCCCCCCGTGAAGTTGGAGGAACCGGTCAGCTGGCGCAGGTACCAGTGGCCGCGACTCTCATGCACGCATTCGGCCTCGGTGAAGGTTTCCGCGTCGGCCGTGAAGTGGCCGCAGAAGATCACCGTGCTGGCCCAGAGGTTGCGGATCAGGTTGGCGCAGGCGTTACCGGCCAGGACCACCGGTGCCACCGGCAGCGTCAGCAGCGGAAAAAACACATAGTCCTTGAACGCCTGGCGGCCGCCCTTGCGCAGGAATGCCTTCAGAAACGGCCACTTGTCCCGCCAGCGGAGTTCCCGCCGGCGCAGCTTCTCACTCTCCAGCTCATGCAGCCCCACGCCCCACTGGAAAAACACGCTCAGCAGCACGTAGTTCATGAACTGCAACGCGTGCCAGGGTTGCCAGGGCTCCTCGTCGGTCAGCCTCAGGACGGCGTAGCCGTAATCCCGGTCCTTGCCGATGATGTTGGTGTAGGTGTGGTGCTCGTAGTTGTGGGTCCGGCGCCAGGAGTCGCCGGTACAGACGGTATCCCACTCATAGCGCTGGGAGTTCAGGGTGGGATCGTTCATCCAGTCGTACTGGCCGTGCATGACATTGTGGCCGATCTCCATGTTTTCCAGAATCTTGGCCAGCGCCAGCGAGACGGTTGCCGCCACGAACACCGGAGGCAGGAAACCAAGGGGCATCAGCACGCGCCCGCCGAGTTCCAGGGTCCGGTGCAGGCGCACCATGCCGCGGATGTAACGGGCATCGCGTTCGCCCAGGTCGGCCAGAACCTCGTCTCGGATGGCATCCAGATCCCGGGCCAGGGCCTGAAGTTGCGTGTCGGACAGTGTTGGCATCAGGGACTCCTTGCGGCCATCGGTGTGGCCGTGTTGCGTGACAGGTGAGGTCAAAGTTCCAGGGTGACCGGGCCGGCCGGGACGGAAACGCACAGCTGTACGGTCTCCTCGCCAGGCCCGGACGGTTTGCCGGTCAGCCGGTTGAGTACGGTGCCTCCGGTTTTGCGACAGCTGCATTGATGACAGATCCCCATACGACAGCCGTAGCGCGGGTTGAGGCCGGCGGCTTCGGCCAGTGCCAGCAGGCTGGCATCGCCGGTGGCATCGACGCTAACGCCGGCCCGCCGGAAGGTGACGGTGCCGCCGGTGGTGCCGGGGTCCAGCGCCCGGGCCGGGCCGACACTGAAACTGGCTCGACGGATCTGCGACGATCGCAGCCCGCGCTGAAGCAACTGTGACTCGGCCAGCTCCATCAGCCCCTGGGGACCGCACAGGTAGACCTGCCGGGCCTTGAGCCCGGGCACCGTGTCCAGGTGCGCGTCGCCGAGATGCCGGGATGAGCGGGGACCGTCGTCGGTGACGATGGTTACGGTCAGGGCCGGTGAGCGGGCGTCGAGAGCCCGTAGTCGCTCGGCAGCGATAACATCCGCCGGGGTACGGACGCAGTAGATGAGGGTCATGGGCACGCGGGCGTCCCCGGCCACCAGGGTTTCCAGCTGGCTGAGAATGGGTGTGATGCCGCTGCCGCCGGCAATGAACAGCAGCGGTTGCGCCGGCTCCGGCAACAGGAAATCACCGAAGGCCTCGCCCAGGGCCAGAGTCTGGCCTGGAGTCAGGTGCTGGTGCAGCCAGGGCGTGACCCGGCCACCCGGCTGCCGCTTGATGGTCAGGGTGATCCGCCCCTGCCGCTGCCACAGCGTCGGCGGGCTGGACAGGCTGAACGTGCGGTGGTGACGGACACCGTCGATGTCGACACCGACGGTAACGTGCTGGCCGGCCTGGAAACCGGTCCAGCGCCGGGCCGGACGCAGGGTGAAGGTCAGCGTGTCGGCGGTCTCCCGCTCGACCCGTTCCACCTGGGCCGGTGTGTACGCCTGTACCCATAGAGGGTTGACGGACGCCAGCAGGGGGTCCAGCCAGGCACCGGGGGTGTCCTGGTTGGCGAGCTGGCGCCCGAGCCAGAGAACGGTGCGGCGGGTGGCCGCGGATAGCGATGCTGAGATGGGCATGGATGTCTCTCCATGAAAGCTGCTTGTGTACGACTGTTCACCAATGTGTACGAGTGTACACATGAGGCTGTGCGCGGCAACCGCAGGTGTCGACTTGGCGTGAAATGACAAGGCCGCTGGCGATGGCTCCGGACAAATGTGTACACTTGTGGCCTTGATGCGGGAGCGGATGGAGAGAATGGCGGAACGACAGCGGCGAAAACCCGGGGAGACCCGGGAAAAACTGATGCAGGCGGCTCTGACCCTGGTCGGCAAGGGGCGGCACTTCGCCAGCCTGGGGATTCGCGAGGTGACCCGACAGGCGGGAGTGGTGCCCACCTCTTTCTATCGCCACTTCCGCAACATGGACGATCTGGGCCTGCAGCTGGTGGACGAACTGGGGTTGGTGCTCCGGCGCATGATGCGCGAAGCCCGGGCCAACGGCTTGCAGGCGGACAAACTGATTGAGGAATCGGTCGCCATCTTCGTGGCGCACGTGCAGGCCAACCGCAGTTTCTTCCTGTTCATGGCCCAGGGGTTGGCGGGCGAGAGCCGGGCGGTGCGGGAGGCCATTCGCGGCGAAATGCGGTTTTTTGCCAGTGAACTGGGCAACGATCTGCGGCGGTTGCAGTTGATGCCTCACCTGAACGACGCGGACCTGGCGCTGGCCTGTGACTTGGTGGTTCGGACCGTGGCCTTCAGCCTGACCGACCTGCTCGGGGTGTCCCCGGACGATGACTACCAGGTGGGTGAGATCCGCCGGCGGACCACCCGCTTCCTGCAGATGGTTCTGGTGGGCGCGTCCCACTGGCAGAGTGACCGGGCCTAGAGCCCGGCCGTGTCAGCGGCGCTTGCGGGCCCGGGATTTTGCCGGTGGGGATGGCGGCAGCAACAGCGACTCCAGCTCCGTCAGGGCCTCGCCGGTGTAGACCGCCAGTTTCTGCATGCTGGGCAGTGTGTCCCGGCAGCCGGTATAGCCGAAATTCAGCGACCCGGCATAGCTGAGGCAGGTCACGTTGAGCGCGCCGCCGTGGGCGATCAGCGACACCGGGTACATGGCCTCGAGCTTCGCCCCTTCGTAGTACAGCGTCTGGCCTGGCCCGGGCACATTGGAAATGGTGACGTTGAACACCGGGCGCATGCGCCCGCCAAGGCCCGACATCAGTTGCAGAATGTAGGGGGACATCAGCAGCATGGTGTACTGGGTCAGGGCGCTGCGGGGCAGTTTTTGCAGGTGCTCCTTGGCCCGGCGGGTGGAGGTTTTGATCTGCTGCAGCCGGTTCAGGGGCTCCGCCTCGTTGGTGGCCAGGGAGGCGATCATGAAGCTGATCTGGGTTCCGGTGCCTTGGTCATCGGCCGGCCGGATGTTGACCGGAATGCCGGCGGTGAGCGGTGCCTCCGGCAGGTTGTCCTGCTCCAGCAGGAAGCGGCGCAGGGCGGTGCCGCACAGGTACAGCACGATGTCGTTGAGGGACGCGCCGGAGACCTTCGACAAGGCCTTGAGCCGCTCCAGACGGTACTGCTGGGTGGCAAAGCGGCGCTGGGCGGTGACCCGATGGTTGAGCACCGACACCGGCCCGGTAAACGGCGCGGTCAGGCCGTCCTCGGGATGGCGCACGGAGTGCACCAGGCGGCTGGCCGCCTGCCACAGCCGGGGCGCCATGTCCGCCTGCAGCTTGAGGGCATCCATGGCCTGGGAAAAGGCGGCCGGAATGCTGGCGTCCGGGTCCGTTTTGCTGCCGCGGCGCTGCTGCGGCCGGACCGTCCAGGGGGGCGGCATGTCACGCCGGTCCGGATCGGTGGTCAGCACCCGTTGCATCAGGCGGACGCCGCTGATGCCATCGATCATGGAGTGGTGCATCTTGGTGTAAAGCGCGAACCGGTTGTTCTCCAGCCCCTCGATGACATGGCACTCCCACAGGGGCCGGGAAAAGTCCAGGTGATTCGAGTGCAGCCGGGAGATCAGGACGCCCAGCTCCCGCTCGCCTCCGGGGCGGGGCAGGGCGGAATGGCGCACGTGGTAATCCAGGTCGATGTGTTTGTCGGGGACCCAGTACGGGGCGACCAGGCGCCCGAGGAAGCCGGGCCAAGCCAGCTTGCAGCCCCAGGGGGGCGCCACGTCGCCGGCTTCCTTCATCCGGCTGACCATGTCGCGCAGAAAGGTTTCGGGAGCGCCCTCGGGCAGTGAGAAAATCTGCAGGGTGCCGACATGCATCGGCGTGTCTTCGGATTCCACCGCCAGCCATGAGGCGTCCAGCGTGCCCAGACGTTTCATTCCTTGTTGTACTCCGCCAGTCGATTGTTCATTGTTTGCCACCAGTATACTGGTATCCGCCGGCATGCACGATGTGAAGCATGCTAAAGTTTCCCGTTCCTTGCGAGGTTTCACGGTCAGCCAGAGGAGAGTCCCATGCAGTTTCTCAACGGCATTACCCTGCTGCTTGTCTACCAGTTGGTGGGTGAGGTGGTGGTCCGCCTGCTTGATGTGCCGATTCCCGGTCCGGTACTGGGGATGGTGATGCTGTTCGTGACCCTGGCGATCCGGGGCGCCACGCCGGAGCCGGTGGCCCAGGCCTCCAACGCCCTGCTGAGCCACCTTTCCCTGCTGTTCGTGCCGGCGGGCGTCGGGATGATGGTGCATTTCGACCGCATCGCCGCGGAATGGCTGCCGATCACCCTGGCACTGCTGATCAGCACCCTGGTGACCATGGCGGCAACGGCCCTGATCATGCAGTTCACCACCCGCTGGCTGGTCGGCCATCGGGAACGGGAGGGACAGGACCATGGTTGAGCACGGCCTGACGGATATCTGGGTTTACCTGTCGGCGTCGCCGCTGCTGGGCCTGACCATGACGCTGGTGGCCTACGGTCTGGCACACCGGCTGTATCTGAGGGCCCGGGCCAATCCGCTGGTGAATCCGGTGGTGGGGTCGGTGGCGCTGCTGATCACGGTGCTGATGGCCACCGGCACCTCCTACGAGGATTATTTCGAGGGGGCCCAGTTCGTCCATTTTCTGCTGGGGCCGGCCACCGTGGCACTGGCGGTGCCCCTGTATCAGCAGCTCTCGCGTCTGCGCCAGCTTTGGTTGCCGGTGGCCATTTCCCTGCTCAGCGGCGTGGTGATCGCCGCCGGCAGTTCCATCTGGCTGGCCCGGCTGTTCGGCGGTTCCCGGGAAATTCAGATGTCCCTGGCGCCGAAATCGGCGACCGCGCCGGTGGCCATGGGCATTGCCGAGAAAATCGGCGGGCTGCCGTCCCTGACCGCGGTGCTGGTGGTGCTCACGGGTGTGACCGGGGCGGTGCTGGGAACCAAGCTGTTCGACTGGCTGCGGGTGCGGGATGACTCGGTGCGGGGCATCGCCATGGGGGTTGCCGCCCATGGCATTGGTACGGCCCGGGCGTTTCAGGTCAGCCCCCAGATGGGGGCCTTTTCCGGGCTGGCCATGGCCTTGTCGGCCTTCGCGACCGCCCTTCTGGTGCCGTGGCTGGTGGACTGGATGGCGGTGCTTCTGGCCTGAGTCCCGGGCCCGTCCTGGGTCAGTGGGAGACGAGCTCGTCCTCGTCTTCCAGTTTCCTGGGCGGGCAGTGGTATTCCTCCACCACGGTACCGTCGTCCACACTTTCCAGGTGCACGTCAAAGCCCCACAGGCGGTGCAGGTGCCGCATCACTTCCTCGGTATCTTCGCCCAGGGGGACGCGGTTGACCGGGGTGTGGCGCAGCGTCAGTGACCGGTCGCCCCGGATGTCCACGTTCCAGACCTGGATGTCCGGCTCGCGGTAGCTGAGGTTGTACTGCCGTGCCAGCTTCTCCCGCAACGGGCGATAACCCGGGTCGTCGTGGATGGCGGTGACCGTGTAATGGTCTTCCTGATCGTCGTTCTCAATGGCGAACAGTTTCAGGTCGCGCATCACCTTGGGTGAAAGGAACTGCTGGATGAAGCTCTCGTCCTTGAAGTTCCTCATCGCGAAGTGCACCGTCTCCAGCCAGTCCGAGCCGGCGATGTCGGGAAACCACAGGCGGTCCTCGTCGGTGGGCGCCTCGCAGATCCGGCGCAGGTCGCTGAAGATGGAAAAACCCAGAGTGTAGGGGTTGATGCCGGAATACCAGGGGCTGTTGAACGGCGGCTGATAGATCACGGCGGTGTGGCTTTGCAGGAACTCCAGCATGAAGCCGTCGGTGACCAGGCCCTTTTCATAGAGCCGGTGCAGCAGGGTGTAGTGCCAGAAGGTGGCCCAGCCCTCGTTCATGACCTGGGTCTGGCGTTGAGGGTAGAAGTACTGGGCCAGTTTGCGCACAATCCGGACGATTTCCCGCTGCCAGGTTTCCAGCAGGGGCGCGTTTTTCTCGATGAAATACAGCAGGTTTTCCTGGGGTTCCTCCGGGAAACGCTTCTGTCGGCGCACTGGGTCGTCCTCCCCGTCCAGCCTGGGAATGGTGCGCCACAGGTCGTTGATGCGCCGCTGCTGGTATTCTTCCCGCTCCTTCTGGCGCCGGGCTTCCTCGGCCGCGGAGATGGGCGAGGGACGTTTGTAGCGGTCGACGCCGTAGTTCATCAGGGCGTGGCAGGAGTCCAGGGTCTGCTCCACCGCGTCCACCCCGTAACGTTCCTCGCACTCGGCCACGTAATTTCGGGCGAAGACCAGGTAGTCGATGATGGCGCTGGCGTCGGTCCAGGTGCGGAACAGGTAGTTGCCCTTGAAGAAGGAGTTGTGGCCGTAGCTGGCGTGGGCGATCACCAGCGCCTGCATGGGCAGGGTGTTTTCCTCCATCAGGTAGGCGATGCAGGGGTTGGAGTTGATCACGATTTCGTAGGCCAGCCCCATCTGGCCGCGCTGGTAGCCCTTGGCGGTGTTGAGGAACTGCTTGCCGAACGACCAGTGATGGTAGCCGATGGGCATGCCCACCGAGCTGTAGGCGTCCATCATCTGCTCGGCACTGATCACCTCAATCTGGTTGGGGTAGGTGTCCAGGCCAAACTCCTCGGCGCAGCGGGCGATTTCCTCGTCGTAGCGCTGGATCAGCTCGAAGGTCCACTCGGAGGTGGTGGAAATCGGCTCCGGAGCCTTGCGGGGCGTGCTCCGGGGAGCATTCGGGCGGTCGATGAGATCACTCATGCGGCTTTCCTCTCGAACAACTGACGGAAGACCGGGTAGATTTCACCCGGGTCCGAAATCTGCTGCATGGCAAAGCTCTGGGGGAAGCGCTCCATGATCTTCTCGTATTCGTACCAGAGCATCTGATGGTCCTGTGGGGTGATCTCCACATAGGCGTAGTACTGCACCAGGGGCAGGATGCTGTCGGCCAGCAGCTTGCCACAGATGGGGGAGTCGTCGTTCCAGTTGTCGCCGTCGGACGCCTGGGCGGCGTAGATGTTCCACTCCGCCGGCGAGTAGCGGGACTCGATGATCTTTTGCATCAGCTTCAGCGCGCTGGACACGATGGTGCCGCCGGTCTCTCGGCTGTAGAAGAATTCCTGCTCGTCCACTTCCTTGGCACTGGTGTGGTGTCGGATGAACACCACGTCGATCTTCTTGTAGTTCTTCTTCAGGAACAGGTAGAGCAAAATGAAGAAGCGCTTGGCGATGTCCTTGTGCATCTGGGTCATGGAGCCGGAGACGTCCATCAGGCAGAACATCACGGCGCTGGTCGCGGGCTGGGGCTGCTTGACGTGCTGGCGGTAGCGCAGGTCGATCTCGTCGATGAACGGGATACGCCGCACATTGGCCTTCAGTTGCCGGATTTCCTCCTCCAGAGCCTGGATCTGATCCTGATGGCTGAAGGCCGGGTCCAGCTCCGCCGGCGCGGCCTTCAGCTCGGCCAGCTGGGCTTCCAGATCCCGGATCTTTTTCTTGCGGGCGCCGCCCAGGCCGAGCCGGCGGGCATGGGCGCCCCGCAGCGAGCGCACCACGTCCAGTTTGGCTGGCACGCCCTGGCTGGTGAAACCGGCGCGGACGTATTTGAACGCCTCGGTGTCTTTCAGCTTTTTGCGCGCCAAGTTGGGCAGCTCCAGGTCATCGAACAGGAAGTCCAGAAATTCCTCCTGGGTGATCTGGAAGGCGAATTCGTCCATGCCCTCGCCGTCCGGGCTGGCCTGGCCCTGGCCGCTACCCTGGCCACCGCCGCCCTCCGGTTTGGGAATGGTGTCGCCGGCCACGAATTCCTGATTGCCGGGGTGGACCACCTCGCGGCGGCCGCCCGGGCCATGGTGGAACACCGGTTCATCGATGTCCCGGGTCGGTATGCTGACTTTCTCTCCCCGTTCGACGTCCGTGATGGAGCGCTGATGCACCGCGTCCGCCACCGCTTTTTTGATGTGGTGGCGGTAGCGGCGCAGGAACCGCTCCCGGTTCACCGCGCTCTTGTTCTTGCCATTCAGTCGTCGGTCGACGATGTGAGTCGTACCCATGATGCTACTCCTGTCAGCGAGTGGTCACTGACTCAGTGAGACTTGCGAACACGCAGGTACCATTCGGCGAGCAAACGGACCTGTTTCTCGGTATAGCCTCGTTCGACCATGCGTTCGACGAACTGCTTGTGTTTCTTCTGGTCTTCCTGACTGGCTTTGGGGTTGAAGGAGATGACCGGCAGCAGGTCCTCGGTGTTGGAGAACATTTTTTTCTCGATCACGCTGCGCAGCTTCTCGTAGCTGAGCCAGGACGGGTTGCGGCCCTGATTGTTGGCCCGGGCCCGCAGCACGAAGTTGACCACCTCGTTGCGGAAGTCCTTCGGGTTGCTGATGCCGGCCGGCTTCTCGATTTTCTCCAGCTCGTCGTTGATGGACGCGCGGTCGAGGATTTCGCCGGTTTCCGGGTCCCGGTACTCCTGATCCTGGATCCAGAAGTCGGCATAGGTGACGTAACGGTCGAACAGGTTCTGACCGTATTCGCTGTAGCTTTCCAGATAGGCGGTCTGAATTTCCTTGCCAATGAACTGGACATAGTGGGGCGCCAAGTATTCCTTGATGAAGCGCAGGTACTTCTCCTGAATTTCGGTGGGGAACTGCTCCTGTTCGATCTGCTTTTCCAGCACATAGAGCAGGTGCACCGGGTTGGCGGCCACTTCGGTGGTGTCGAAGTTGAACACCTTGGACAGAATCTTGAAGGCGAAGCGGGTGGACAGGCCGTCCATGCCTTCCATCACCCCGGCGGCGTCCCGGTACTCCTGAATGGACTTGGCCTTGGGATCGGTGTCCTTGATGTTCTGGCCGTCGTACACCTTCATCTTGGAGTAGATGCTGGAGTTTTCCGGTTCCTTGATCCGCGACAGCACCGAGAACTGCGCCAGCATGTCCAGGGTATCCGGAGCGCAGGGCGCGCCGGCCAGGGAACTGTTGGTGAGCAATTTCTTGTAGATCTGAATCTCCTCGGTGACCCGTAGGCAGTAGGGGACCTTGACAATGTAGACCCGGTCCAGGAAGGCCTCGTTGTGCTTGTTGTTACGGAAGGTCTGCCACTCGGACTCGTTGGAATGGGCCAGGATCACGCCGTCAAACGGCACCGAGCCCATGCCTTCGGTGGTGTTGTAGTTGCCCTCCTGGGTGGCGGTGAGCAGCGGATGCAGCACCTTGATCGGTGCCTTGAACATCTCCACGAACTCCAGCAGCCCCTGGTTGGCTTTGCACAGGCCGCCGCTGAAGCTGTAAGCGTCGGGGTCGTCCTGGGAGAAGTCCTCCAGCATGCGGATGTTGACCTTGCCCACCAGAGCCGAAATGTCCTGGTTGTTGTCGTCACCCGGTTCGGTCTTGGCCACGCCGATCTGGTCCAGAACCGAGGGGTATTTCTTGACCACCCGGAACTGGCTGATGTCACCGCCGAATTCATGCAGGCGCTTCACCGCCCAGGGCGACATGATGGAGTTCAGATAGCGCCGGGGGATGCCGTACTCGTCCTCAAGGATGTCGGCGTCCTCCGCCGGGTCGAACAGCCCCAGGGGCGACTCGTTCACCGGCGACCCCTTGATCGCGTAGAAGGGCACTTTCTGCATCAGGGCCTTGAGCTTTTCCGCCAGCGAGGACTTGCCGCCGCCGACCGGGCCCAGCAGGTACAGGATCTGTTTCTTCTCTTCCAGCCCCTGGGCGGCGTGCCGGAAGAAGGACACGATGTTCTCCACGGCGTCTTCCATACCGTAGAACTCGGAGAATTCGGGGTATCGCTTGATGACCTTGTTCGAGAAGATGCGTGACAGCCGGGGGTCACGGGAGGTGTCGACCAGTTCTGGTTCGCCGATGGCGATTAACATGCGTTCCGCGGCGGTGGCATAGGCCGTCCGATCTTTTTTGCAGATCTCCAGGTATTCCTCGAGGGAGTATTCTTCCTCTTTGGTCGCCTCATACCGTTCTTTGAAATGCTGCAGTATGCTCATAGATATTCCCTCGCTCGCTGTTGCTCAGCTGTTCAGTTCACGCAGTTCCCTCGTTGCTGTTGGCGCCGCCGTTCCCGGCGGTGGTTCGTTAGGTTGTGTCCGGAAGGGTTAGAAACTCACGAGCACAGGTGACCACTGCCGACCATCCCGCTCGCTTAATTTGAGCTTAGTTCACGTTCTGCAAATTCGACAGCAAGGGATTGGTATAGGTTCATTAAATCGTGGTATGCGATGCGCGGATGTGTCGCCACGCCCGCGGGCCACGGCAGGGGCAGCCCCGGCCCAGCGGCGGGGCGCCTGGAGATGGACTCAGCGCCGCGTCAGGCGGAAAACGCTCTCGGTGGCCTCGGCCAGGCCACGACGCTTGGCGAAGGGGTGGTCGTTGCCGAGGTTGTTGGTCAGGATCGGCTCGATGTCGTAATCCTGGCCGTACAGTTCCCGGACTTCGTCGTCACTGACATTGAACGGCGGCCCCTGGATGTCGGCCCGGTAATCCAGAGTGATCAGCAGGATTCGTGTGCCTTCGGGCAGGATGGCGGTCAGGTGCGCCACGTAGCGACGACGCATTTCGGGAGGCAGCGCGATGAGGGCGGCCCGGTCGTAGACCAGTCGCACGTGCTTGACGTCGTCCGGCACCAGCTGGAAAAAGTCGCCACACCACAGCTGCAGGTCATCGTGCCGGAACCGGGTGAACGGCTCGCCCGGATGGACCTGGGCCTTTTCGCCCGCTTCCTCGAAGAAATCCTTGCAAGCGATGTCGCTCAGTTCCACGCCGATGATGGGGTGCCCGCGGTCGTGCAACCACCACATATCGTGGGATTTGCCGCACAGGGGGACCAGCACCGTGTCGGTGCGCGTGCCGGCCAGCTCGGGCCAGTGGTCGTGCAGGTACTGGTTGACGGTACCCTCGTGAAAGCCGATTTCATTGTTCGCCCAGCGCTGGTGCCAGAATTCGTGTTCCATGGGATCTCCTTCGTTCCGCTGGTTTGGAGGTTTCCCCCAGTCTACCGTAATCTGTCCGATTCATGACCGTGGAGGAAAACATGAACGCCGTATTCCTGGATGCACGTACCCTGGGCAATGACGTTGACCTGTCTCCGATCGAGGCCGTGACCGGCCCTCTGACCCGTTATGACCAGACCCGGCCGGACCAGGTTCTGGAGCGCATCCGGGGCTTCGATACCGTACTGGTGAACAAGGTGGTGCTGACCCGGTCACATTTTGAGGCCTGCCCGGAGCTGAAACGCATAGCCGTGGTGGCCACCGGCGTGAACAACATCGACATGGCCGCCGCCGGTGAGCTCGGCATCCAGGTCATGAACGTGACCCACTATGGCCGCTCGACGGTGGCCCAGCACACCATGGCGCTGATCCTGGCTCTCGCCACCCGGCTGCTGGACTACGACCGGGACGTGCGCGCCGGGCGTTGGGCGAGCAGCGACAGCTTCTGCCTGATGCACCACCCGATCCTGGAGCTCGAGGGCCGGACCCTGGGCATCATCGGCTACGGTGACCTGGGGCAGGGCGTGGCCGAACGGGCCCGGGCCTTTGGTATGAACATCCTGCTCGGGGCCCGGCCAGGGCAGCCCCCGGGCGAGGTGGACGGATACCCCCGCCTGCCCCTGGAGGCGCTGCTGCCCCGGGTGGATGTGTTGTCGCTGCACTGCCTGCTGACCGACGACACGCGCAATCTGATGGGTGCGCGCGAGCTGGCCATGATGAAAAAGGACGCGCTGCTGATTAACACCAGCCGGGGCGGGTTGGTGGATGAGCAGGCTCTGGCCGACGCGTTGCGGGCCGGCAACCTCGGTGGCGCGGGGGTGGACGTGCTCACCGAGGAACCGCCACGCAATGGCAACCCGTTGCTGGCCGCCGACATCCCCAATCTGATCGTCACGCCCCACTCGGCCTGGGCCAGCCGGGAAGCCCGGCAGCGCATCGTGGACATCACCGCCCGTAATCTCGCCGCCGGAGCCTGAGCGCCGGACAAATGCGCCGGAACCGGCCATACTTGACGGCAGCCGGCCCCGGCGGCCGATGGCACAGGCACTGCAACAGGATGTGACGTGGCTTCATTTCAATTCCGAGAACGACTGCAAGCGGCCGAGGACTGGATCCTGGCCAACCCCAATCCACCCCAGCACTGGCCCTGGACCTGGCTGTACAAAGTCGGCCGTTCCCTCTATGCGCTGGTCCGGGATGTGCTCAGTGGCCAGCTGACCCTGCACGCCATGAGCCTGGTCTACACCACGCTGCTGAGCATCGTGCCGCTGCTGGCCCTGAGCTTCTCGGTGCTCAAGGCGCTGGGCGTGCACCAGCGCATGGAGCCCTTCCTGTTCCAGTTCTTCGAGCCGATGGGCCCCCAGGGCGTGGAGGTGGCCGAGCGCATCCTGGGGTTCGTGGACAACATGAAGGTGGGGGTGCTCGGCTCCGTGGGCCTGGCGCTGCTGGTGTACACGGTGATTTCCCTGGTTCAGAAGATTGAGCGCTCCTTCAACATGATCTGGCGGGTGCCGGACATGCGCTCCATGGCCCAGCGTTTTTCCAATTACCTCAGCGTGATCATGGTGGGCCCTTTGTTGATGGTGTCGGCGATCGGCGTCACCGCCACGATTTTCTCGTCCCGGGCGGTGCAGGCGCTGATGGCCATCGAGCCGTTCGGGTCGGTGTTGCTGGCGGTCAGCAAATTCACGCCGTTTTTCCTGGTGGTGGGCGCCTTCACCTTTGTCTACGTGTTCATCCCCAATACCCGGGTCAAGCTGCGCTATGCCTTCATCGCCGGGGTGGTGGCCGGGGTTACCTGGCAGGCAGGGGGCATGCTGTTCGCGTCCTTTGTTGCCGGCTCCGCCAAGTACGCTGCCATCTACTCCAGCTTCGCCATCGGCATCGTCCTGCTGATCTGGATCTACGTGAACTGGATGATTCTGCTGCTGGGGGCCAGTCTGGCCTTTTACCTCCAGAATCCGGGGGCGGTGGCCAAGCGCCGCCGGGTGGAGCTGGCCCCCGAGCTGCAGGAGAAAGTCGGGCTGGCACTGATGTGGCTGGTGTCCCGGCCGTTCAGCGAAGGCCGTCCGGCGCCCCAGCAGGAAGTGCTGGAGCATCAGCTGCGTGTGCCTGGAGAGGTGACCCGGAAAATCAGCGACAAGCTGATCCGGGCCGGCTTGCTGACCCTGGCGGGACGCCAGGGGGACTGTCTGGTGCCCGGCCGGGCGCTGGAGCGGATTACGGTGGCCGATATACTCGCGGCGGTGCGCCGGGACGAGGACCGGGTGGTGGATCGGCTGCCGTCCGAGGTGCCCCGCACGCTGTACGAGGCCTCCGGCAGCGGCGCCTCGGTGTCTCTGGCGTCCCTGCTGGCGGGCGCTGGCGAGGCTAGCCCTCCTGGAGTATCTGGCGAAGCGCCTTGCGCACCTGGGCAAACGTCTCGTCACCGAGACTGACCAGGGCGCGCAGCTCATCTTCGCCGAGGTTGCGTTGATGGGCGTTCCGAAGCACCTCCCGGGTGCCCATCAGCATGCCGTCGCTGAGCGCGGTGTTGGGCTGGTCGGGCGCGGGGCGCTCTGCCGTCAGCAGCAGGGCGTGGTACTTGGGCGGCAGGCTCCATTCGTTGGCGAGCAGCTGGCAGGTCGCCCACTGATAGCAGGCGATGGCATGCCGGACCAGGGCCGGTTCCAGTTCACGCCCATCCGGGCCTGACGGGCACAATCGCGCCAGTTCGCGGCGCAGGGTGAGGTAGGCCAGGGCCGGCAGCAGGCCCACCATGAAATGGGCGCTGGCGTCCTGGTTCCGCGACCGGGCGATGATTTCCGAGGCGCGGGCACAGGCCAAGCCCCAGAGCCAGCAGCGGCGGGCGAACAGGGCCTCGCGGCTGTTGCGGGCCGCCATCATCGGACGCATGAGCGTCGCCGAGATGACATCCCGGATGCCTTCGATACCCAGCAGGAACACCGCCTGGTCCACCGATTTGATGGTGTGATCCGGAGGCCGGAAGTAGGGGCTGTTGGCCACCTGAAGCAGCTGGTCGGTCAGCGCCGGGTCCTGCAGGATGGTGTCGGTCAGGGCTTGGCGGCCGGTGTTCTCGTCGGACAGGGCTCGCATCAGCATGGGCAGGCTCAGGGGGCGGCGCGGCAGCTCTTCCAGGGTTCCGGCGCGCAGGCGCTGGCCCAGCCGTTCCAGAACCCCCGCATGGGCACTGATGTCTGCCGTCAGTGCCCGGGGTTCGGTGTCGAGCAGCCAGCAAAACAGGTGGTGCTCCAGCTGATGGGCGTGATCGGGGGTATCGGATGCCTGCCCCCGGGGGGTGGGCACGGGGTTGAACAGGCGTGACTCCGGGGCCCGCTCCGCCGGCGGCGCCGCGGAGAACATGCCTGTCAGCCAGGAGATCCATCCAGGCATCCACTGCCTCCCATTGACCATGCGTGAAACGGTTTTGTCTGTATCGGTAGGAGTATAGTGGGGCCCCCGCCAGTTTGACAGCTTCGCGGGCGGGTCAGACGAGAGACTCCCCGAAGACGAAGATCAGCTGGCAGAGTCCGGCGGCGAAGCCGAGGAACGCGCCGACCAGGATCAGCTTGATCTCGTCTTCCTGGAAGCAGGGGCGCAGCAGGTCCTGGAACTCCTCGGGCGAGAGCGCCGTCATGCGCTCCACCATGATCGACTCCACCGCCCGGGCCCGGTCTTGCTCGAACACCGGGTTGTTGAAGGACGTCCGGGAGATCTCGATGGCTTTCTCGCCCACCCGGTTTTTCAGGGAAGCGAAACCGGTCGGGCCGAACGCCATCTGGGTGAGGGCCTTGCCCATGCCGGCGGTTTCGTCCACCAGCGGCTTGATGTGCTTCTTGACCATGTTGCGGGCCCGGTCGCCCTTGGGGCCATCGAGAATGGCCTGGATGATGTTGCCAACCGTCAGGATTTCATGGGTCACGATGTGACAGAAGGATTCGGCCACCTCGGGCTGGCGCTTGAGGAACAGGCCCTGGAGCCGGAACGGGCCAATCCGGCGGGCCCGCAGCGGCCGGAAGATCACGTTCAGGGCAATCCAGTTGGTGGCCCAGCCCACCAGCAGGCCGAACACCGGCAGCACCCACCAAGCCGGGTACACGTACCACACGGCCATCTGCACCAAGCCGAACAGGAACCCGAAGTAGAGGCCGGAGTTGATGATGAAGCGGAACTCCACCTCGCCGCATTCCAGAAAAATGCGGTTCAGCAGGCGCTTGTCTCCGGCCAGCCGCTCAATCACCATGCCCTTGATGTCGAGTAGATCCTCGATGTTCGCGGAAACGTCCCCGACCAGATTGTTCACCAGCTGCGGCGTGGATTTTCGGACCCGCTCGTACACCATGCGCCGGGCCGAGGCCGGCAGATTCTCCCAGAAGGTGGGGTAGTCCCGGAGCATCAGCTCGTCGACATATTCTTCGATGCGCGGGTCCACCGAGTGGACGATGTGCGCGGCCAGCACCTGGGGATCGATCTGCTGAAAAATCTCCTGCACGGTGCCGATCTTGGCAATGGTGGCATCCACGCTCTTGGCCGCCATTTTCCGGGCCTTGGAGGGAATGATGCCCTGCCAGCCCAGCAACGGTGGCCTGCCGACAAACTCCAGTGGGTAGAAGGTCATCTGGATGGCCAGCCAGTTGGTGGACCAGCCGATCAGCGCCGCAATCACGGGGATGCTCAGGTATTGCCAGAATTCGGGGGAGGTCAGCAGGCTCGTCATCCGGTACTCGTACTCGTCGTCGTGTTGTTACTGGCCCGGGGTGGCCAGGCATCGGCAGGTGCGTGCAAACCCTGAAATTGTCAGACACGGATCATGTGACCGGCCCCGCCGGCTGTCAATGACTGGGATGCCGGCCGAGCCCGGCGGCACGGCCGTGCCGCCGGGCTACCCCCGGTGCCCGCCGAAATCCCCCCACAGCCATTGGCACAGTGTCAGCGCCGCGACCGGGGCAGTCTCGGTGCGCAATACCCTGGGGCCGAGGGCGACCGGAACGAACCCCGCAGCCTCCGCCGCCGCGACTTCATCGCCACTGAACCCCCCCTCCGGCCCGATCATGAGCGCGACACGGGTGGGGCGGGCCAGGGTCGTCAGGGATTGCTCGGTGCGGTGGTGGAGCACCAGGCGGAGATCACAGTCTCGGGCCAGGTCGAACCATTCCGGCAGTGACATCACCGGCATCAGCTGAGGAACCCGGGCCCGCCCGCACTGTTCGGCGGCGCTGATGGCCACCTGCTGCCAGTGCTTCAGCCGCTTGTCCTCGCGATCCCCTCGGAGCCGGACATCGCAGCGCTCGGAGGTCAGCGGCACGATGCGGGTCACGCCCAGTTCCGTGGCCTTCTGCACGGCATAGTCCATCCGGTCGCCCTTGGACAGGGTCTGGGCCAGTACGATCTCCAGAGGGGATTCGGAGGGGTTGGGGATTTCCTCAAGGATGGTCGCCGCGACCCGCTTCTTGCCCGCCTCGACGATGCGGGCGGGGTAGTCGTGGCCGTTGCCGTTGAACAGCCGCAGCTCCTGGCCAGGCTGCATGCGCAGGACCCGGCCCACGTGCTGGGCGGCGTTGTCATCCAGGGCGGCGGTCTGCCCGACCGCCAGGGGCGTGTCCGTGTAGATTCGCGGGATGCGCATCCGGTGTCAGTCCTTCACTGCCAGTTCGATGCCTTCGGTGGCCACCTGAGCCAGATGACGGATCTGCTCTTCGGTGATCACATACGGAGGCATAAAGTACACCACATTGCCCAGCGGGCGAAGCAGTGCCTGGCGGGTGAGGGCGTGCTGGTACACCCGCAGTCCCCGTCGCTCCTGCCAGGGGAAGGGGGTCTTGTGGGCCTTGTCCCTGACCATTTCGATCGCCAGGGTCATGCCGTGCTGGCGGATGTCGCCGACGTTCGGGTGGTCCGCCAGATGCGCCACCGACTCGGCCATGCAGCGGGCCAGCTGGCGGTTGTTCTCGATCACCTGTTCGTCCCGGAAGATGTCCAGGGTGGCCAACGCCACCGCGCAGCCGATCGGATTGCCCGTGTAACTGTGACTGTGCAGGAACGCCCGCAGGGTCTGGTAGTCGTCGTAGAAGGCCTCGTACACACGGTCGGTGGTCAGCACCACGGACAGCGGCAAGTAGCCGGCGGTCAGCCCCTTTGACAGGCACAGGAAGTCCGGGCTGATGCCCGACTGCTCGCAGGCGAACAGGGTGCCGGTGCGGCCGAATCCCACCGCGATCTCATCGGCAATCAGGTGGACCTGATAGCGGTCGCAGGCCTCCCGCAGCCGGGTGTGGTAGATCGGATGGTGCATGCGCATGTGGCCGGCACACTGAATCAGCGGTTCCACCACCACCGCGCAGATTTCCTCGTGCTTCTCCGCCAGCAACCGCTCCATCGCCTCGAACTGGCGCAGGGCATAGGCCTCGTCGGTTTCTCCCGGTTCCTTGAGGTAGGCGTCGGGGGAGGGCGCGGTCAGCACGTCCATCAGCAACGGCTGGTAGGTGTCCTTGTACAGCGACACGTCGCCCAGCGCCAGGGCACCCAGCGTTTCGCCGTGGTAGCTGTTGCTCAGGTTGACGAAGTTTTTCTTGCCCGGCCGGCCCAGGTTCTTCCAGTAGTGGTAGCTCATCTTCAGCGCCACCTCGATGGCGGACGAGCCGTTGTCGGCATAGAAACAGCGGTTCAGACCCTCGGGGGTGACGGACACCAGGCGCTCGGACAGGCGGACCACCGGCTCGTGGGTAAAGCCGGCAAGGATGACGTGCTCCAACTGTTCCGTCTGCTCCCGGATGGCGGCGTTGATGCGCGGATTGGCGTGCCCGAACAGGTTGACCCACCAGGAACTGACCGCATCGATGTAACGGTTGCCCTCGAAGTCCTCCAGCCAGACGCCTTCGCCTCGCTTGATGGGGATCAACGGCAGGGTTTCGTGGTCTTTCATCTGGGTGCAGGGGTGCCAGACGGCTTTCAGGTCCCGTGCTACGAGATCGGCGTTGCGCATGATCGGCCTCCGGTCGCGCTGTCTGGTGGGTGAGGGTCTCTGTCAACCTGTGCGGATATTACAGTTAACAGCGGCCGCTGACCACCGTGCCGCCCCGGGCGAGCGGGCAGCGTCGATGGGACGGAACGCCTTCGCCGGGTGGCCCGGATCACAGAGTCGCGATCAAGGGGTTTGGCGTCGTCGCCGTCCGATGTAAGATGGCGGAGCTTGCCGGCTGGCGTGGATCGCGCGGTTGTCGGCGGCAGTTCACGGATGATTTTTGACGCAGAGGATGCGATATGAGCAAAGCCATTGTCCTGCTCGGAGACCTGGGCTCCGACCATGAGGGCTTCCCGCCCACGCCGGTCATCGCCGGCTCTCCCGATGTACTCGTTGACGGCAAACCGGTGGCCCGGGTCGGTGACCCGCTGGTGGAACACTCGAAGCCCAAGCATTCCCCGCATCCGAGGGTGATTGCGGCCGGTTCCAGTTCGGTGATGATCAACGGCAAGCCTGCGGCCATTACCGGCAGCGCAATTTCCTGCGGTGGTGTGGCCATCGGTTCGGGGTCGGTCGTTGTTGGCGATACTCATGTCCCTGCGCCGTTTTCAGGGACAGTGCCTGCGGCGCGAAGAAAAATGGTAGGCTCAGAAACCGAAGCGAAATCGGCTCAGCCAATATCGATTGCCACAGAGTCGGAAGATTTGGTAGAAACAGTAACTTCTTCACAGGGAACCGTCCCTGTGACTTCCGTTACATTCTCCACCGTCGAAAACCAATTAAGTTCTGACGTTCACGAACGTCGGCGCCAACGCGAACCTGGATTCCATGTGGTTCGCAAACCCATGAGCCGCGATGAGTTGGTGTCCCATCTATACGGGGGCGTCTCGGCAACGCCTGACAATTTTGATCGCTTGAATCCTGGGTTGGGCAAGCAACTTTTGCCAGGCGAAATGATCGTCGTCGCCGATCCCGATAGCCTGGAGTGCACCGCCAGGGAAAACGACCTGATGGGTATTGCGGCCAGGGTGAATCAGGAGGTACGGCAACTGAGCTCGTATCAGGCGCAGTTCATCGTCGATCACTACGATCTTCTTGAATTGATGACGGCGAATGCAGCGACAGGTCTGGGTGCCGGCGCAACCATGATTGGTCAGCAGATCAAGAGTATTAACACGACACTTAAGGAAATTGAGACCCTTTACCAGCGTACTTATGAAAATTATGGTCGGTTGAGCGTTCCTGAATTTTTCGAGCAACGCCAGAAACTGTTCGAAAAGCTGGATTTCGCGCTTGGGAGGATGGCGCGAAAGCGTCTCTCATTGAACGATAGCGCCAAGCTAAAAAATGCACTGGGGCTTTCAAGTAAAAGCATTGTTCACCACTGGAGTGAGGCCGGCGTAGGCTCAATTCCTGGTTATGGTACCCACTATTCGAGGGCGGCTGATGCTGCACGTTTCATGGAACAAGGAGGGCGACTGTTTATAGCGCTGGATGCTGGGTTGGCGGGTTATAAGATTTACGAGGCGTGTTCATTCGACCGCGGTGACGAATGCAAAAAGGTCACATATGTTGAGTCGGGTCGTTTCGTTGGTTCCGTTGTCGGTGGCTCCGTTGGCGCTTCTGTGACCCCTTTCCTTTGCGCAGCGATAGGAGCCGGCACAGGAGGTATTGGCGGTTTGGCTTGTGGAATTGTTGCCGCGGGTATTGGCGGAGCTGTGGGTGGGAAAATAGTAGGCGATGGTGGCGCGGATGCGGGCCAATTGATTTACGAGATGCGGACCAATGACTGACAAAGCTATTTATTTTCTGGCTCACATCGGTTACTTCAGCCTGTTCTTTGGACTATTGCCGCTACTAGTTATCCTTACTACTAGTTTCCGATATGTGATTTTGATTGAACACCGTGTGGCGACTGAGGGAAGCGCTATTTCAGCTGCGCGAGTGATCTGGACTGGAAAAGTTATCGGGCGTCTGATGAGAAGCAGTAATGTTTTTGCTTATCTCGTTTTGCGTTCAACTCCCTTTCCCTTTTTACGAAGGCGTGCCTCTTTGTTGGGGAACCCGTGTGTGTTGTTACCAAAAAGTTGGCAAGCATGGATCATCGTTCCGTTCTTTTTACTGTACTCCTCTGTTTTAGTAACTGTTGTTGTGAACTTGGTTCTATCGTCTGTCGCGTGAGGCTGTGAAGCCGTGACGGCGAATGGGGTGCCGGCTGGGCAGGGCCCTCAGGCCGGGAACCGATCCCGGGTCCTGTTGGCGATGCGTACCAGCATCAACATCAGTGGAACCTCCACCAGCACGCCAACCACGGTCGCCAAAGCCGCCCCGGATTGTAGACCGAGCAGTCCGATGGCCGTAGCGACCGCAAGCTCAAAGAAATTGCTGGCGCCGATCATGGCGCCGGGCGCTGCGATGCAGTGGCGCACCTTCCAAAGCCGGGCCCAGCCGTAGGCCAGGAAGAAAATCAGGAAGGTCTGAACAACCAGTGGCACGGCGATCAGCAGGATATGCAGGGGATTGTTCAGGATCACCTCGCCCTGAAAGGCGAACAGCAGTACCAGGGTGACAATCAGTGCCGCCGGGGTAACAGGGCCGAGACGTTTCATGAACACTTCGTCGTACCAGCGCTGTCCCCGGCGGGCAATCAACGTGCGTCGGGTCAGGTAGCCAGCGGTCAGCGGAATGACAATGTACAGCACCACGGACAGTATGACGGTATCCCAGGGTACTTCGATATCGGAAATGCCCAGCAGGAAAACAACAATCGGTGCAAACGCAAACAACATGATCAGGTCGTTCAGGGACACCTGCACCAGCGTATAGGCGGCATCGCCCTTGGTCAGGTAGCTCCAGACGAAGACCATCGCAGTGCAGGGGGCCGCACCCAGCAGGATCGCGCCGGCCAGGTACTCACTCGCCAGCTCTGGGGCAATAAATGGCTCGAAAACCACTGTCAGAAAGAACCAGGCAATCGCAAACATGGTAAAGGGTTTGATCAGCCAGTTGACGATGGTGGTAATGGCCAGGCCTTTCGGTTCTTTTCCCACTCCGACCACGGCACTGAAATCAATCTGCGCCATCATCGGGAAGATCATCGCCCAGATCAGAATGGCGATGGGAATGGAGACCTGAGCGTATTCGAAACGAGACAGGGTTTCCGGTATCACCGGCGCCAACTGGCCGAGCGCCACGCCGGCCATGATGGCCAGAGCCACCCACACCGACAGATACCGGCCGAACAGATCCATGCCTTCGCCAGAGCTTTCCGCCTGGGTCATTTCGGTGCTGCTGTTCATCGCCCTTCCCTCACATTGACCGCTGGTTGACGCGTTTGGAGACTTCTTCAGCACTTTCTACCCGCTCCGAATACCGGTCGGTCAGGTAGTCGCTACGATCCCGGATCAGCAGGGTAAATTTCACCAGCTCCTCCATCACATCGACGATGCGGTTGTAATACGGCGAAGGCTTCATTCGGTCGTTATCGTCGAATTCCATAAACGCCTTGGGCACCGACGACTGATTGGGGATGGTGACCATGCGCATCCATCGGCCAAGCACCCTCAACTGATTGACCGCGTTGAAAGACTGGGAGCCGCCACAAACCTGCATCACGGCCAGGGTCTTGCCCTGGGTGGGGCGCATGCCGCCAATCGAGAGCGGGATCCAGTCAATCTGGGTTTTCATGATGCCGGTCATGGCGCCGTGGCGTTCCGGCGAACACCACACCATACCCTCGGACCATTCCGTCAGGCTGCGAAGTTCCTGAACTTTCGGGTGCGAGGCATCCTCGGCATCCGCCAGGGGCAGGCCGCGGGGGTCAAAAATGCGGGTTTCCGCACCCATGGCCTCCAGCAGGCGGGCGGCTTCTTCCACGGCCAGCCGGCTGAACGATCTTGCTCGTAACGAGCCATAGAGCAGCAGGATGCGGGGGGCGTGAGTCGAAGGCTTGTCCGCGAATACCTGGGCGGTGGTGGGGGATACAAAGTGTTCCGGGTTGACGTTGGGCAGGTCTGAGTTACCCATGGCGCTCCTCAGTTTTGTGCGACTTAATTCAAGAAAATGGTCGGCTTAGAGTTCGATAAGAAGACGAACCTCTTGCCGAAAAGATGCTGCCTTCAGAACATTTTTTTCAGGCTCAGGTGCTCGTGTTCTTGCACAGGTTTACATTGTCGATGACCTCGGATAGTATCCAAAAAATAGCATATGCAAAATATACAACATATGGATAATCGAATATGAAGCGCCGAGTTCTGTTTGTCTGCACCGCCAATAGCGCCCGCTCTCTCATGGCTGAGGCGTTGTTAAAACACATGGCGGGCGACCGCTTTGAGGTTGCCAGTGCCGGCACTGAGCCTGCCGGGCCCCATCCCATGGCGTTGCAGGTGCTCAAAGAATCCGGAATCGAGGTAGACGGACTCCACAGCAAGTCATTGGCTGATTTGCAGGAGGAAGAATGGGATTATGTGATTACCCTCTGTGAGAAGGCCGCCAACGAATGTGGCAGCGTCTGTCCGTCGGCCCAGCAGATTGCATGGGATTTTCCGGACCCGGTCCCCAGCAACCGCCATGCGATCTTTGCCCTCACCCTCAAAGAACTGAAGGAGCGAATCGGGCTGTTCACCCTGGTGCACCAGAAAGAAACCGGGATGAAGCCGATGGATTACAAACCGGCTGACGTATTCCGGGCATTAGGAGAAGAGCTTCGCCTGGCCATGCTGATGCTGATCCGCGATCAGAAGAAACTCTGCGTCAACGAGCTGACCGCAGCGCTCGATGCCCCGCAACCGAAAATCAGCCGGCACCTCGCGACGCTGAGGGAGGCCGGACTGCTTGAGACGGAACGCAGGGGGCAGTGGGTCTTTTACTACCTGCATCCCCAGTTGCCGCCCTGGGTGCTCCGGGTTCTGGACGAGACGGCGGAAAGTAACCCCGGGCTCACACAACGGGAGAAAGCGGCACTTCTGGCGATGCCTGACCGGCCCGGTATCCGGCTTGTCTGAAATGACCATGAATTTATTGATAAAAGAGCTTCGAAGGAGTCCATTATGAGCAAGATCAAGGTAGGTATTAACGGGTTTGGCCGGATTGGCCGGTTGGCCCTTCGGGCGGCCTGGGAGTGGCCGGACATGGAGTTTGTCGCGATCAATGACCCCGGCGCGGATGCACACACGCTGGCGCACTTGCTGAACTTTGACAGTGTACACGGCCGCTGGGGCCACGAGGCCGGGGTGGACGGCGACCATATCATGATCGGCGAGCAGCGGATTCGCGTTACCCGCAACAAAACCATTGCGGAAACGGATTGGTCCGGCTGTGATCTGGTGATTGAAGCCAGCGGCAAAATGAAGACGGTCGAGGTGCTGCAGGGGTATCTGGATCAGGGTGTGAAGCGCGTAGTAGTGACTGCCCCAGTGAAGGAAGCCGGTGCCAGAAATATTGTGGTTGGCGTAAACGACAAGAGTTTCGACCCCGCTAACGACCGCATTGTGACGGCTGCCTCGTGTACCACCAACTGCCTCGCTCCGGTGGTGAAGGTGATTCATGAGAAGCTGGGTATCAAGCACGGCTCCATCACCACCATTCACAGCCTGACCAACACCCAGACGATTCTCGATGCGCCCCACAAAGACCTGCGGCGGGCCCGGTCCTGTGGCAGTTCTCTGATCCCCACAACCACGGGTTCGGCCACGGCCATCATCGAGATCTTCCCGGAGCTGAAAGGCCGGCTCGACGGCCATGCGGTTCGCGTTCCGTTGACCAATGCGTCACTGACGGACTGCGTGTTTGAAGTCGAGCAGCCCACGGACCGTGAAACGGTCAATCGTCTTCTGAAAGAAGCCGCCGAAGGTGAGCTGAAAGACATTCTGGGCTACGAAGAGCGTCCGTTGGTGTCGATTGATTATACAACCGACCCACGGTCATCCATTGTCGATGCCCTGTCCACTATGGTGGTCAACGGTACCCAGGTGAAGATCTACGCCTGGTACGACAACGAATGGGGTTACGCCAACCGGACCGTCGAGCTGGCTCGCTTGGTAGGTTCTGCCTGATATGACGGCCTCCATCCGACAGTACCTCGTCATCACTGGCAACTACTGGGCATTTACCCTCACAGACGGTGCGCTGCGGATGCTGGTGGTGCTGCATTTCCACCAGCTGGGGTACTCGCCGCTGGAAATTGCCCTGCTATTTATCTTCTACGAGTTCTTCGGCGTGGTCACCAACCTCGTGGGCGGTTATCTGGGGGCTCGTATGGGTCTGAACCGCACCATGAACATCGGGCTGTTCCTGCAGATTGTGGCACTGGGTATGCTGGCAGTACCGGCGGCCATGCTGACGGTGCCCTGGGTCATGGCGGCCCAGGCGCTCTCCGGCATTGCCAAGGATCTGAACAAGATGTCAGCCAAAAGCGGCATCAAGCTGCTGGTGCCGGATGAGCAGCAGGGCACCCTCTACAAATGGGTGGCGATCCTCACGGGCTCAAAGAACACCCTGAAAGGGGTGGGTTTCTTTCTCGGTGGTGTGCTGCTGATGGCCGCCGGTTTCAAGGGCGCGGTGATTATCATGGCCGTGGCGCTGGGACTGGTATGGCTGGCCAGCCTGTTTCTGCTCGGGCAGGATCTGGGCAAGAGTAAGGCCAAGCCGAAGTTCAGCGACATTCTGTCGAAAAGCCGGGCCATCAACGTGCTGTCTGCGGCCCGCATGTTTCTGTTTGGTGCCCGGGATATCTGGTTTGTGGTCGCGTTACCGGTCTACATGGCTACGGTCTTTGGCTGGGATCACTGGCAAGTTGGCGGCTTTATGGCCAGCTGGATCATCGGTTACGGCTTTGTTCAGACGATCGCGCCGCGCATTACCGGCCACTCAAACGGCAAATCAGGTGCCGTGCTTTGGGCGGCAGGACTGGCGCTCATTCCAGCCGGCATTGCTGGTGCGCTGATGGCCGGCTGGTCGGCCCAGGCGGTGGTGGTCGGCGGCTTGCTGGTGTTCGGTGTGCTGTTTGCCATTAACTCCTCGCTGCACAGTTATCTGATTGTCAGCTATGCCCGGGGCGATGGCGTCTCGCTGGATGTGGGGTTCTACTATATGTCCAACGCGGCCGGCCGTTTGCTGGGTACCATCCTGTCTGGCTGGGTCTATCAGGCATACGGGCTGGAAGCCTGCTTGTGGATATCTTCAGCGTTGGTCGCAACCGCGGCACTGTTGTCGGTGATGCTACCGGAGGAGCGTCCGGTGATAGAGAGCCACTGATCCCTCAGAAACCCTCAAGATAGTCATTGATCTCATGCGCAGCGGCCCGGGCGCTGCGCATGACGCCCAGCAGGGTCGCAGAGGCAAATCCGGTCCAGTCGCCGTAACCCACCAGCCATAAACGAGGCTCCTTGACGGAGCGTGTGCCTTCGGTGTCTACCCGGCCATCGGCCTCCACCACGCCGAGGCCTTCAAGATGAGCCAGCGCGGGGCGAAATCCGGTACACCAGATCACCGCATCAACGGCTTCCTCTTCGCCGTCCGGCCAGACCACACCCTGTGGCGTAAAGCGGGTGAACATTCGACGGGTTTCCAGCACGCCCCGTTCCCGGGCTTCCTTGACCGGCGGTACCATAACGATGTCCGCCAGGGTGCCCGCTGGGGTGTATTCCCGGCCCTCCTGCTCAGCTTTCCACTTCTCTGTGGCCATCTCGAAGAGTGCGCGGCCATCCACGTCGTCCGGTAAAAATTTTGGTGGATGCCGGGTGACCCAGCTTGCATTGGCCACCCTAGAAACCTCCGCATAGATCTGGGCGCCGGAATTGCCTCCGCCAACCACCAGAACCCGCCGATCCCGGAAATCCTCAGGGCGCCGATAGTGGGCGGAGTGCACCTGACGCCCCCGGTAGTCGCCGATGCCTTCCACCTGAGGAATAAAGGGATGACTCCAGGTGCCGGTGGCGCTGACAACGACTTTTGCGTGGTAGGTGCCACGATCGGTTTCAACCGACAGACGGTTGACACCTCGGGTAAGGGACGCCACCTCCACCGGCCGTTCGACCGGTATGTCATAGCGTTTCTGGTACCGCGCCAGGTAGTCGATGACTTCATCCCGCTGCGGCCATTCGCCATCTTCGGTTTCCGGCATCTGCCAGCCAGGCAGGGAACTCCACTGCGCCGGCGAGAACAACTGAAGGGAATCCCAGCCATGCCGCCAGGCGCCACCCGGCGCCGGCTCCCGGTCCAGAATCCGATAATCCAGCTTGTGCCGCCGAAGAAAGTAACCGGTTGCCAAACCGGCCTGACCACCACCGATCACCAGGACATCGACTGCCGTTGAACTCATGTGTGCTCCTTTGTTTTCACCAGGTCGAACGACTCACCGGGCAGGGCCATTCGGTAAATCGGGTCAGGATTCCAGCCAGCCGACAATCTTGTTCCTTTCGGGGATCGAGCCGCTGTGCACGACCTTGCCGTCAATCGCTACCGCTGGGGTGGACATCACCTTGTACGCCATGATTTTCGCCGGATCGGTCACTTTGATGACCTCGACCGATTGGCCCAGTTCCTGAGCCACGCGCTCAATGCTCTCAGCAGTGGTAACGCACTTCTTGCAGCCGGTACCCAGTACTTCGACATGTTTCATAAGATTCTCCAGTCTGGTTGTTTCATGCTTGACGTTTTGATCAGAACCCGGCGAACAGCCAGGGACCAATCCCGTTGATTATCCAGCCGACCACCATGAAGTTGGCCAGCAGGATCACAAAAATCATGGCCAACAGGCGGTATGTCATGACCTGTTTGAGCATGATAAATTCCGGAAAGCTGGCCGCCACGGTGGCCATACAGAAGGCCAGCGTGGTGCCCACCGGCAGGCCCTTGACAATGAGGCTCTCCATGACCGGTATCACGCCGGTGGCGTTGGAATACAGGGGCAGGCCCGCGAACACAGCCGCGGGTACACTCCACCACTGGCCGCTGCCGAGGTTCTCGGCAAACCAGCCATCCGGCACAAAGCCGTGCAAAGCCGCACCCAGGCCAACGCCGATGAGCACCCACTTCCAGATGCGACCGACAATTTCCCGGAGTTCGTCTTTGGCAAACTGGTGCCTTTCAGCCAGGGTCAGCTTTGGTGCCTCGGGCACGTCAACCTCGTGCTCCCGGGTTTCGGAAGCGGCTGCCTGATAGGCTTTGGCGGCAAAATCCTTCAGCCAACGCTCCCCCTTTACCGCATCCAGAATCATGCCGCCGATAATGCCAACGACCATGCCAATCACAATGTAGGCCAGGGTGAACTTCCAGCCGAGCAGGCTCCAGAGCATGATCACGGCCACTTCGTTGATGATGGGCGAGGTGAACAGAAAAGCCATGGTGATGCCCAGCGGAATGCCGGCGCTGGTAAAGCCCAGAAACAGCGGAATACTGGAGCAGGAACAGAACGGGGTAATAGCGCCAAAACCAGACCCGAACACATAGCCCATCACGCGATGTTTCTGTTGGATATAGGCCCTAACCCGTTCCAGATTGAGAGAGGCCCTTGCCAGCGCGATCAGATAAATCATCACGATCAGCAGAAACAGGATCTTACTGGTGTCTTCAATGAAAAAATGAAGGGAGCTGCCCAGTTTGGTGTCCGGGTTCAGCCCCACCAGGTCATAGGCCAGCCAGTTGGCGAGGCGCGTGAATATTTCAAACATGGTCGCAGGCGCCCTTGTTATCCTGTTGAAAATGGATTGCTGAGTGGAAGACGAACCGTGTCGTTAAAGGATACTCCCCTATTCCGAAAAACATGGCTGAGCCGGAGGGGACGATGAACCCTCCGTGGCAGTTCCGGCGATGCCATATATGGATCAAGCGGTGCGACTCTTCGTCTTGAGGCATAATAGGGAATAAACAATGGCGGCGGGGGCCTCGTCCTGCCCCTTGAAGTGAGTGGATCGAGATGACATTCGACTGTGTACTGCAGGCCTGGCACGATCATCAGGCAGAGCTTCGCGGCTTTCTGATCGGTCAGGTTAAAGAGCCCGCGATGGCCGACGATGTTTTGCAGGATGTGTTCTTCAAGGCCATGCGCGAGGGGCGGGCGTTCTGTGAGTTGCAGAACCCCCGCGCCTGGTTGTTCCGGGTTGCCCGTAACGCACTGACCGACAGCCACCGCTTGCGCAAGCATTGGGTGCCGGTGAGGGATCATTTACCAGACGAGCGCGCGCCGGAGCGGGCACCGGTGGATGAGCTGGATGCCTGCATCGCGGCAACCTTGCCGGACCTGGCGGAGAGCGATCGGGACATTATACAGGCTTGTGATTTGGGCCCGATGTCACAGGAGGCCTATGCGGACGCCAGAGGCCTTTCGCTCCCCGCTGCGAAAGCCAGGATCCGCAGGGCAAGAGAGCGGCTGCGGGAGGCGTTGGCGAAGCGATGCGACGTAGTATTGGACAGCGCGGGTAACGTCTGCTGCCATGCGGGGCTGGATGACGCCCGCCGGTGTTTCTCTACCCCGCACAACAGGACAGCTGGCTGACGTCTTTGGTAAAGGTCTGGGCACAGAGCTTGAGCCCCTCCACCATGGTCAGATACGGGAACAGCTCATCGGCGAGATTGTGAACGGTTATGCGGGCGCGAAGGGCCATGACGGCGGTCTGGATCAGCTCGCCAGCCTCGCCCGTCACGGCCTGAACGCCCAGCAACCGTCCGCTTTCCCGCTCCGCAACCATCTTGATGAAGCCACCGGTATCGAAGTTGATCAGCGCCCGGGGCACGTCACTGAGGGTCAGGATGCGGCTGTCGGTGTCGAATCCCTGAGCCTGGGCCTCTGCCTCGGACAGACCGACGGTGGCCACTTGCGGATCGGTAAAGATCACCTTGGGCATGGCGCTGAGGTCGAGGCTGGCGTTACCGCCGGTCATGTTGATGGCTGCCCGACTGCCACCGGCGGCAGCCACGTAGACGAACTGGGGTTGATCGGTGCAGTCGCCCGCGGCATAAATGCCCGACGAGGTGGTCTGCAGGTGGTTGTCGATCCGGATCGCGCCGCGTTCGGTGGCCACGCCGATGGCCTCCAGGTTCAGGATCTCGGTATTGGGTGTACGGCCAGTGGCCACCAGCAGTTGCTCCGCTTCCAGGGTGCCGGCGTTGGTTTGGAGGGTGAACACCCGGCCGTTATGGGCAATCTCACTGGCCTGGGTCTGCTTGAGCACCTCGATGCCCTCGCGACGGAAGGCCGCTTCCACGGCATCACCCACTGCTGGGTCTTCCTGTGACAACACTCGGCTGCGGGCCAGAATTGTGACCTTGCTGCCAAGGCGGGCAAAGGCCTGGGCCAGCTCGATGGCCACCACTGAGGCGCCAATCACAACGAGGCGCTCGGGAATGTGGTCCAGTTCCAGCGCACGGGTGGACGTGAGGTAGGGGGTCTCGGACAGCCCCGGAATCGGAGGTATGGCTGGCCGAGCACCGGTGCCGATAAAGGCCCGGTCGAAGTGCACCGTCTGCTCGCCACCGTTGTTGAGCGTAACCATCAGTGTACGCTCGTTCACGAACCGCGCCTCGCCTCTGAGGACGGTAATCGCGGCATTATCATCAAGAATGCTCTGGTACTTAGACTCGCGCAGCTCCTCCACCCGGGCCTGTTGCTGAGCCAGAAGGGCTGAACGATTCACTACCGGTACCTGGGCGCTGAGTCCCCCGTCAAACGGGCTTTCCCGGCGAAGATGGGCGATGTGGGCCGCCCGGATCATGATCTTGGACGGTACACAACCAATGTTGACGCAGGTTCCGCCGATGGTGCCGCGCTCAATCAGCGTCACCCGGGCACCGCGTTCCGTTGCCTTCAAGGCCGCGGCCATGGCACTGGCACCACTGCCAATCACTGCAATGTGCAGGTTGTTGTCACTCATTCACGTTCCTCCTGGGTTGAAGGGCTATCGCAGCAGGCGTCGTACTTCTTTCTACGCCAGAGGACATAGCAGGTCAGGCCAATGAAAAAGACCAATGCGGGCAAAAGCACGTAGTCGAAATACCCTGTGAGGACTCTGACAGTACGTTGGCTCCTGTCATGAGATGGGGGACTGAGATAAGGTTACTCCCGTAGTCAGCTACGGAATCAACACCTATGTCTGAAAAACCGCGTTCACTGACCATTGGCGCCTGGCCAAAGCCGCCGGCATGGGAGTGGAAACCATCCGCTATTACCAGCGCCGTGGATTGGTGGAGGAACCCGAAAAGCCCTACGGAAGCATTCGCCATTACGACGACGAGGCGCTGGCGCGTCTTCAGTTCATTCGAACAGCCCGGTGGTTGGGCTTCAGCCTAGACGAGATAAAAGAATTGCTGAGGTTGCAGGATGGTACCCATTGCGATGACGTACGGGCACTGGGTGAGCAGAAGCTCGCCAATGTGCGTGAGCAAATTTCAAGTCTGCAGCGTATCGAGCGCACGCTGGAAGGGCTGGTGCAGGCCTGTTGCACCGAGCAGGGTGATGTGAAATGCCCGATCATTACGTCTCTTTATGAGGGTGTGCAGGAAGGTCGCTTACCGTCGACTCGTTGAACACTGACCAAGAGTTTTCGATGCGAGACCAGATGGAACGACACCAATCCTGGATTTACCTGGCCTTTATTCTGGCGGGGCTTGCCACCGGGATTGCCCTGCCGGACACGGCATCGCGTTTAGAAGCGGGTCTATGGCCACTACTGGGCGTTTTACTCTATGCCACCTTCACCCAGGTGCCTCTGACCCACCTGGGTCAGGGGTTGCGGGACTGGCGTTTCCTGGCGGCACTTGTGCTGGGTAACTTTGTGATCACGCCCTTGCTGCTCGGTGCCCTGGTGGCGTTGCTTCCCCTGTCCCCCGCCGTCCAGGCCGGGGTGTTACTGGTGCTGCTCGTCCCCTGCACAGATTGGTTTATCAGCTTCACACATCTGGGCAAGGGCGACGCAGGCCGCGCCATTGCCGCCACGCCCGTGCTGCTGCTGTTACAGATGTTGATGCTGCCGGTCTACCTTTGGGTATTCCTGGGCGGCTCGTGGTTTCAGGCGTTGATAAGTCGCCAGCTGGTAAGTGCATGTGTCGGTCTGATTCTTGTTCCCCTGACGTTGGCCTGGAGCACTGAATACTTTGCCGAGCGCCGTGTCGCGGCCAAGCGTTGGGTGAGCGGTATGGGGCTGCTTCCCGTGCCGTTGCTGGCCCTGGTCGTATTTGTCATTGCGGCGTCTCAAGTCAAAACGGTGGCTGGACTTACCGGCGTGTTGGGCTCGGTTGCCCTCGTTTTCATCGCCTATCTGGTTTACGCCGCGCTGCTGGGCAAGGCCCTCAGTCGGCTGTTCCGGCTCCCCGTTTTATCCGCCAGAACCTTGACGTTCAGCTTTGGCACCCGCAACTCCTTTGTGGTTCTGCCCATCGCGTTGACCTTGCCCGAGGCCTGGCAGGGCGCCGTCGTGGTCATCGTTTTCCAATCGCTGGTTGAGCTGTTTGGCATGGCCGTTTATCTGACTTGGATTCCTGGCCAGTGGCTGCCCGATCATCGATAGTTCACCGAAAACGTCGGCGTATGCCCTCCTTTGGGACTGTCGATGTCCCGTCGCGGAGCGCGTGCACACGGTGCCGTCGAACGTGACGGCCCATATTCGGACGCTTGAAGAGGCGTTAGGTGCGACCCTGATTGATCGACAGGGGCTGCGTTGCGGCCGGAGCCCCCGGCTCTCGGGGGCTTTGTGGCAGGCCGGGTCCTGGGAAGTCAGTGGGCGAGTACCCGGGACAGGAAGGCCTGGGTGCGCTCGTTCTGCGGGTTGTCGAACACTTGGTCCGGCTTGCCCTGTTCCACAATCTGGCCTTCATGGACGTAGATCACGCGATCGGCCACTTCCCGGGCAAAGCCCATTTCGTGGGTGACCACCATCATGGTCATACCGTCCCTGGCCAGTTCGCGCATGACATCCAGTACCTCGCCGATCATTTCCGGATCGAGAGCCGAGGTGGGCTCGTCGAACAGCATCAGCCGGGGTTCCATGGCCAGGGCGCGGGCAATGGCCACCCGTTGCTGCTGGCCGCCGGACAGCTGGCTGGGGTACTTGTCCGCCTGGTTGCCGATGCCGACCCGGTTGAGCAGGCGCTCAGCGGTGGCGTTGGCCACGGTCTTCGGGGTGTCCTTCACCTTCATCGGCGCCAGCATGATGTTTTCCCGCACCGTCAGGTGGGGAAACAGGTTGAACTGCTGGAACACCATGCCCACTTCCTTGCGGATTTCGGCCAGGGCCTTCTGGTTGCCACCCCGGGGGGCGAGGGCATGGCCATCGACCACCAGTTTGCCGGACTCGAACTCCTCCAGGCCGTTGACACACCGGATCAGGGTGGACTTGCCGGAACCGCTGGCGCCGATGATCACCACCACTTCGCCCGGCTCCACGGTCAGGTCAATGTTTTTGAGGACATGCAGCTTGCCGAAGTACTTGTTCATGCCCTTGATTTCCACGATATGAGTCATGACTTGTTTTCCTTCAGACAGAGGCCACGCCACGGCGCTCCAGCGCCCGCAGCAGCAGGGACAGGGATAGGGTGATGGCCAGGTACAGGATGGCGACCACGAAATAAACCTCGAAGGCGGTGAAGGTGTTGGCGATGTACACCTGGCCCTGACGGACCAATTCGCCGACACCGATCACGGAGAACAACGAGGTGTCCTTGATACTGACGATGGCTTGGTTGCCCAAGGGCGGAATCATACGGCGGAACGCCTGGGGCCAGACCACGGACCAGAAGGTTTGGCTCCGTGACAGGCCGAGGGACAGGCCGGCTTCGGTCTGCCCCTTGTCGATGGACTGCACGCCGCCGCGTACCACTTCGGATATGTAGGCTCCGGAGTTGAGGGCGATGGCGGCGATGCCGGCGGTGAGCGGGTCGATGGGGCGGCCGATCAGGTCCGGCAGGCCGTAGAAAATGAACAGGACCTGCACCAGGATCGGGGTGCCACGGAAAATCTCGATGTAGGCCGTGGCGGGCCAGCGCAGGAACCATTTTTTGTTGATGCTGAGCAGGCCGAACAGGATGCCCAGGAGGAAGCCGATGAGCAGGCCGCCAAAGGAGATCAGCAGGGTGTAGGGGATTCCCTTGAGCAGAAACGGGATGGAGTCGATGGCCGCCTGCCAATCGAACTGAAACTGGAATTCCACGGTATAGGTCTCCGCAGGAGGTTGCGTTCAGGAACAGCCGGGGCTGGGGCCCCGGCGCGGGGAACTGGACCGGGAAGGTCCGTGGGTCGGTTACATGTCGTCCGGCATCGGGCCGAACCACTTCTCGTAGATGGCTTTGTAGGTGCCGTCTTCCTTCATGGCGGCGAGGGCCTGGTTGACGTCGTCGACCCATTCACTGCCGTCCACCAGCGCGATGCCGTATTGCTGACCTTCGTACAGGGGACCGACGGTCATGACCTTGCCCTGGCCCTTGGTGCGGGCGAAGTAGCCGACGTTGGGGGCGTCATAGAATACCGCGTCGACCGCCCGAGACATCAGCGCCATGTACATGTCGGAACTGCCCGGGTACGGGGTGACACCGTCGTCGTCCTCCAGGTTGGCCATCAGGTAGTCGTAGGAGGTGCTGCCGATTTTGGTGCCGATCTTCATGCCCTCGAGGTCACTGAACTCGTCCACGTCGCTGCCCTTGCGGACCAGGATGCGCAGGCCGGAGTCGTAGTACGGGTCGGAAAAGTCGACGATTTTTTCCCGTTCCTCGGTAATGGTGATGCCGGCGATGGCGATGTCGACGTTGCCGGTCTGCAGGGCGGGGATGATGCCGTTGAAGTCCATGGTCTGGAGTTCGTAATCAAAACCGGCCCGTTTGGCGACTTCGGCGATGATCTCCATGTCGAAGCCGATCATTTCACCGCTCTTCTGGTCCATCATCTCGAAGGGGACGAAACTGGGGTCGGTCACGACCTTGAGGGTTTCAGCGCTTGCGGTTCCTGCGGCTACGGTGAGAGCCAAGCTGGCCCCCAGGCTCTTCAGCCATTTGGTCGTCATGTTTTCTCCTTTTTTACTTTATTATCGTGCTCCATTTGCCCGGTAAGGCAAGCCGGAAGGGGGACGGCGGGTGGCCGTGGACTCCCGGGGAGCGTGAATGGAACTGCACCATGTACACTCTAGACTATGACCCAGGGAGGCGCCGGAAATCAAATGGTTGGGCGATAGGCGGGGCTTGGTCGGGGTGAGTCGGGGGCGGCGCCGGCCGCCCCCGATTCTGGGGTGACCCGGGTCAGAACGCGATTTTTTCTCGGTCGCTGATGCCCAGGTTGTTCCAGATGGTGAGGCTGGGTTCGGCCTGGTTGAGGGTATAGAAGTGCAGGCCCGGCGCGCCCGCCTTGAGCAGGCGTTCGCACATGTCCGTCACCACTTCCTCGCCGAACTTGCGGATGCTCTCGCTGTCGTCGCCGTAGGCTTCCAGCTGCTTGCGGATCCAGCGGGGAATCTCCGCGCCGCACATGTCGGAGAACCGGACCAGGCTGGAGAAGTTGACGATGGGCATGATGCCCGGCACCACCGGAATCGTGACCCCCATCTTTTCCAGCCGGTCGATGAAGTAGAAGTAGCTGTCCGCATTGTAGAAGTACTGGGTAATGGCGCTGTTGGCGCCGGCCTTCACCTTGCGGGCAAAATTCTTCAGATCGTCCTCGGCGTTGCGTGCCTGCGGGTGGAACTCCGGGTAGGCGGCGACTTCCAGGTTGAAGTGATCGCCGCTGTGTTCGCGGATGAACTCCACCAGCTCGTTGGCGTAGCGCAGTTCTCCGGAGGCGCCCATGCCCGAGGGCAGGTCGCCGCGCAGGGCGACGATCCGGGTGATGCCGTGCTCCCGGTACAGGTCCAGCAGCTCCGCGATGTCCTGTCGGGTGCCCCCGACACAGGACAGGTGCGGGGCGGTGGAGATGCCCTGACGGTGCAGGTTCAGCACGGTTTCGATGGTGCGGTCCCGGGTCGAGCCGCCGGCACCGAAGGTGACCGAGAAGAAATCCGGATTCACCTCGGCCAGCCGGTCACGCACCGCCTGCAGCTTTTCCTTGCCCTGGTCGGTCTTGGGCGGGAAAAACTCGAAGCTGAAGCGGCGTTTGAATTGCTTCTGAGATTCCATGATGGCTTCCGTTTAGTACCTGTAGGTTTCCGGCTTGTAGGGGCCTTCGACCGGCACGCCGATGTATTTTGCCTGCTCCGGCGTCATGCGGGTGATCACGCCGCCGAAGCCTTCCACCATCGCCCGAGCCACTTCCTCATCCAGTTGCTTGGGCAGCACCTGAACGTACACGCCCTTGGCCTTGGCGTCCTCGGGCAGGTCACCGAACCTGCGTTCGAACAGGTAGATCTGGGCCAGGACCTGGTTGGCGAAGGAGCCATCCATGATCCGGGACGGATGGCCGGTGGCGTTGCCCAGGTTCACCAGGCGGCCTTCGGAGAGCAGGATCAGGTGGTCGTTACGGGCCTTGTCCCGGTACACCACGTGCACCTGTGGCTTCACTTCCTCCCACTCCCAGTGCTTGCGCATGTAGGCGGTGTCGATCTCGTTGTCGAAGTGGCCGATGTTGCAGACCACGGCGCCGCTCTTGAGGGCCTTGAGCATGTTGGCGTCGCAGACGTTGACGTTGCCGGTGGTGGTGACCAGCAGGTCGGTCTGGCCCAGCAGGTCTGCGTTGATGCAGTCCTCGGTGCCGGTGTTGACACCGTTCAGGTAAGGGGAGACCACCTCGTAGCCGTCCATGCAGGCCTGCATGGCGCAGATCGGGTCAACCTCGCTGACTTTTACGATCATGCCTTCCTGGCGCAGGGAAGCGGCGGAGCCCTTGCCGACGTCGCCGTAGCCGATCACCAGCGCCTTCTTGCCCGCCAGCAGGTGGTCGGTGGCTCGCTTGATGGCGTCGTTGAGGCTGTGACGGCAGCCGTACTTGTTGTCGTTCTTGGACTTGGTGACGGAATCGTTGACGTTGATCGCCGGCACCTTGAGCCGGCCTTCGCGCAGCATTTCCTGCAGGCGGTGGACGCCGGTGGTGGTTTCCTCGGTGATGCCGTGGCACTTGGCGAGGATGTCCGGGTATTTCTCGTGCAGCAGGGCGGTGAGGTCGCCGCCGTCGTCCAGGATCATGTTCGGCGCCCAGCCGTCCACGTCCGCGCCGACGGTGCGTTCAAGGCACCATTCGTACTCTTCCTCAGTCTCGCCTTTCCAGGCGAACACCGGAATGCCCCGGGCCGCGATGGCGGCGGCCGCGTGGTCCTGGGTGGAGAAAATGTTGCAGGAGGACCAGCGCACATTGGCTCCCAGTTCCACCAGGGTTTCGATCAGCACGGCCGTCTGGATGGTCATGTGGATGCAGCCCATGATGTTGGCACCTTTGAGCGGCTGCTGGTCGCGATACTTGTTGCGCAGGGTCATCAGGGCCGGCATCTCGCCTTCGGCAATCTTGATTTCCTTGCGGCCCCACTCGGCCAGTGAAATGTCGCGGACTTTGTAATCGTCAAAGCTGCTCAGTTGTTCTGCCGGTGTGCTCATTGTGTACTCCTGTTTGATTGGGTCGGTCCGGTTCGCGGCTCCGTGACCGCTCATGACGGGGTTGCCTCAGCGCCGCCACCGGAAGGCGGCGGGCTCGTCCATATCGGGCCGACCGCAGCGGCCGGCCCTGGCAAACGCCATTAAAGGCCCGCAGCGTCCTTCAGGGCCGCGGCACGGTCGGTCTTCTCCCACGGGAATGCGGTAAAGGTCTTGCCGCCCACGGTCATCTCGAACGGCTCGCGACCGAAGTGGCCGTATGCCGCCGTCGGGCGATACATCGGGTGCAGCAGGTCCAGCATCCGGGTGATCGCGTACGGGCGCAGGTCGAAGTGCTGGCGAACCAGCTCGACGATCTTGTCGTCGCTGACCTTGCCGGTGCCGAAGGTGTTCAGCGAGATGGAGGTGGGCTCGGCCACGCCAATGGCGTAGGACACCTGGATCTCGCACTTGTCGGCCAGGCCGGCGGCGACGATGTTCTTGGCCACGTAACGGCCGGCATAGGCGGCGGAGCGGTCGACCTTGGAGGGGTCTTTGCCGGAGAAGGCGCCGCCCCCGTGGCGGGCCATGCCGCCGTAGGTGTCGACGATGATCTTGCGACCGGTCAGGCCACAGTCGCCCACCGGGCCGCCGATGACGAACTTGCCGGTCGGGTTGATGTGGAACTGGGTGTCTTTGTGCAGCAGTTCCGCCGGCAGGGTGTGCTTGATGATCAGCTCCATCACCGCTTCTTTCAGGTCGGCCTGGGACACCTCGGGATCGTGCTGGGTGGACAGCACCACCGCGTCAATGCCAACCACCTTGCCGTTTTCATAGCGGCAGGTGACCTGGCTCTTGGCGTCCGGGCGCAGCCACGGCAACAGGCCGCTCTTGCGGGCCTCGGCCTGGCGCTGGACCAGTCGGTGGGAGAAGGTGATGGGCGCGGGCATCAGCACGTCGGTTTCATTGCTGGCGTAGCCGAACATCAGGCCTTGGTCGCCGGCGCCCTGGTCTTCCGGCTTCTGCCGGTCCACGCCCTGGGCGATGTCCACGGACTGCTTGCCGATGATGTTGATCACGCCGCAGGTGTCGCCGTCGTAGCCCACGTCGGAGGAGGTGTAGCCGATGTCCTTGATGACGCCGCGCACCAGTTCTTCCAGGTCGACCCAGGCGCTGGTGGTGATTTCGCCACCCACGATGGCAACGCCGGTTTTCACCATGGTTTCGCAGGCCACGCGGGCGTGTGGGTCGTCGGCCAGGATCGCGTCCAGAACGGCATCGGAAATCTGGTCCGCCAGTTTGTCCGGGTGGCCCTCGGAAACCGACTCGGAAGTAAAGATGCTGTAATCAGACATAGCTGCGTGCTCCCTCTTGTGAGCGTATCAAAATCATGCCGGGGCCACGGATGACCAAAGCCGGCGGCCTTCGTTTGCGTGGTTTTACCGGGTGTACGTAATTCCACTTACACCCATATCAAAAAATTTTGATGTTTGGATGTCAGCCGCGCCTAGGCTGGCATCGGGGCTTTCCAGAATTCCCGGACCTGAATCTGAAAACCGTTGCGCAGGCCGATGAACAGCCGCTCCCCGGCCACCAGGTCCGCCTCCGCCGCCCAGCGGGTCAGCTCCTCCGGTTCAAAGCCGAGCCAGAGGTCGCCGCAGTTCTCCTTGACCCAGTTCTGATCGTGGCTGCACAGGTCGCTGACCACGAAACAGCCGCCGTTGTTCATCAGAGCCGCGGCATCGAGAAAAATGTCCGCCGGACTGGGCACGTGGTGCAGCACCATATTCGCCACCACCAGATCGAAGGCGTCGCCCCGGGCCAGCAGAGTGTCGGTGACGCCTTCGATCAGGTCGACGTTGTCGAGCCGCGCCTCGATGCAGGTCCGGGTGGCCTTGGCCAGCATGTCGCGGCTGTTGTCCAGGGCCACCACCTGCTCGAACAGCTCGGACAGCACGGGCAGGAACCCTCCCTCCCCGGGGCCGATCTCCAGGGCGGACTGCCACGGTTGGCGCTCGGCCCGCCGGCGGATCAGCTCCGCCGTTGGCTCGGCGTACAGCTCGAACGCGGCGATCAGCTCCTGCTGCTCCCGGAACTGCTCCGCGTGCCGGGCAAAGAACGCCTGCGACTGTTCCGCCCGCTGGCGCCGGATGGCGTCGATCTTGTCCTGCAGGTGCCGGGCCAGGGGCAGCCGGTCCACGGTCTCGAAGATCTGGCGGATGGTCTGGTCCGTGAGTGTGTCGCTGTCCAGATGCAGCGGGCGGCGGTAGAAAATCGCGTTGCCTTCCCGCTGCGGCTCCAGCAGCCCGGCTTTATGCATCACCTTCAGGTGATGGCTCATGCCGGACTGGCGCATGTCGAACATCTGGCTCAGCTCCAGCACGCCGAACGTGTCCCGGCGCAGCACGCGCAGTATCTCCAGGCGCAGCGGATCGCCGCTGGCCTTGAAGATGGGGGCCAGGGCGTCGGCCGTGGCCAGATCGTTCGCATGGGCATTCATTGCAGTCATGGGTGCGAAGTTTAGGTGGGTTGGGGTGGTCAATCAATAGGCATATCAAAAAATTTTGATATAGGTATATGGCGAGAGGGTGGGTGCCCGTTTCGGGAATCCGCAGGACGGGGAGGCGGAAAAAGATGCCGTCCGATTTGCCCCGGCCGGCCCTAATCGGCGAAAATACGCGCCTTCTTTTTGATCAGTCCCCCTTGTCCTCGATACATACACTGGAGAAACGTCAATGCCGTCTCGTAAAGATCTTGCCAACGCCATTCGCGCGCTGAGCATGGATGCGGTGCAAAAAGCCAATTCCGGCCACCCGGGTGCGCCCATGGGTATGGCGGATATTGCCGAGGTGCTCTGGAACGACTTCCTGAAGCACAACCCGGCCAACCCGCAATGGGCCAACCGTGACCGCTTCGTGCTGTCCAACGGTCACGGCTCCATGCTGCAGTACTCGCTGCTGCACCTGAGCGGTTACGACGTTTCCATCGACGACCTGAAGAACTTCCGCCAGCTCCACTCCAAGACGCCGGGCCACCCCGAGTTCGGCTACACTCCGGGCATTGAGACCACCACCGGCCCGCTGGGCCAAGGCATTGCCAACGCCGTTGGCTTCGCCATCGCGGAAAAGGCCCTGGCGGCACAGTTCAACCGGCCGGGTTTTGAGATCGTCGATCATTACACCTACGCCTTCCTGGGCGATGGCTGCCTGATGGAGGGCATCTCCCACGAAGTGTGCTCCCTGGCCGGTACCCTGGGCCTGGGCAAGCTGATCTTCTTCTACGACGACAACGGCATTTCCATCGACGGTGAAGTGGAGGGCTGGTTCACCGACAACACGCCGAAACGCTTCGAGTCCTATGGCTGGCAGGTCATCCCGAACGTTGACGGCCACGATCCGGACGCGGTCCGTGCCGCTATCGAGGCGGCCCGCGCCAACACCGAACAGCCGACCCTGATCTGCTGCAAGACCATCATCGGCTTCGGTTCCCCGAACAAGCAGGGCAAAGAAAGCTGTCACGGTGCGCCCCTGGGCGAGGACGAAGTGGCGCTGGCCCGTCAGGCTCTGGGCTGGTCGCACCCGCCGTTCGTGATCCCGGACGAAATCTACGCCGCCTGGAATGCCCATGACCGGGGCGCCGCCGCCCAGCAGGCCTGGGAGGAACTGTTCGCGGCCTACGAGCGGGCCGAACCCGAGCTGGCGGCGGAATTCCAGCGCCGGATGGCGGGCGAGCTGCCGGCGGACTTCGCCGAGAAGGCCGACGCCTACATCCGCGAGTGCCAGGCCAAGGGCGAGACCGTGGCCACCCGCAAGGCGTCCCAGAACACCCTGAACGCGTTTGGCCCGATGCTGCCGGAGCTGATGGGCGGCTCCGCCGACCTGGCCGGTTCCAACCTGACCCTGTGGAGCGGTGCCAAGGGCCTGAGCCGGGACGACGCCTCCGGTAACTACATCTACTACGGCGTGCGCGAGTTCGGCATGGCCGCGATCATGAACGGCATTGCCCTGCACGGCGGTTTCGTGCCTTACGGCGCCACCTTTCTGGTGTTCATGGAGTACGCCCGCAACGCGGTGCGCATGGCTGCACTGATGAAACAGCGGGCCATCTTCGTGTTCACCCACGACTCCATCGGCCTGGGCGAGGACGGCCCGACCCATCAGCCGGTCGAGCAGCTGGCCAGCCTGCGTACCACGCCCAATATGAACACCTGGCGCCCGGCCGACGCGGTGGAATCCGCGGTGGCCTGGAAAGCCGCTCTGGAGCGCCGGGACGGCCCCTCGGCTCTGGTCTTCTCCCGTCAGGGGCTGGCGCATCAGGAGCGCAGCGACGCGCAGCTGGCCGACATCGCCCGGGGGGGCTACGTGCTGTCCGACAGCGACGGCACGCCGGACCTGATCCTGATCGCCACCGGTTCCGAAGTGGCGCTGGCACAGGAGGCCGCGGAGCGTCTGCGCGCCCAGGGCCGGGCGGTACGGGTGGTCTCCATGCCCTCCACGGAAGTGTTCGACGCCCAACCGGCCGAATACAAGCAGCGGGTGCTGCCGCTGGAGGTCACCAACCGCATCGCCATCGAAGCGGCGGCCGCCGACTTCTGGTACAAGTACGTGGGTCTGGACGGCCGCATCATCGGCATGACCACGTTCGGTGAGTCCGCCCCGGCCGGCGAACTGTTCCGGGAATTCGGCTTCACCGTCGAGAACGTGCTGGACGTGGCCGCCGAGCTGCTGGACGACTGATCGCCCATGGCGCGCACCGGGCCTTTTCGGGTTGCCATCAACGGGTACGGCCGTATCGGCCAGTGCGTGTTGCGGGCCCTGTATGAAAACGGCTATCGCGATCATCTGCAGGTGGTCGCGATCAATGAGCTGTCGGACATCGACACCATTGCCCACCTGACCCGGTACGACTCCACCCATGGCCGCTTCCGCGGCGACGTCGCGGTAGCGGGCAGCGAACTGCAGGTGAACGGCGACCGGATTCGGGTGCTGCGGCACCCGGACCCCGCCGATCTGCCCTGGCGCCTGCTGGACGTGGATCTGGTGCTGGAGTGTTCCGGTGCCTACTCCGACCGGGCCACCGCGCAGAAGCACATCGACGCCGGTGCCCGGCGGTTGTTGTTCTCCCAGCCCGCCGAGGCGGATGTCGACCGCACCGTGGTATATGGCATCAACGACCGGGAGCTGAGCGCGCGGGACGTCATCGTCGCCGCCGGCTCCTGCACCACCAACTGCCTGGTGCCGGTGGTCCAGGTTCTCGACCAAGCCCTGGGTATCGAGCACGGCGCCACCACCACCATCCACGCCGCCATGAATGACCAGCCGGTCATCGACGCCTACCACCACAAGGATCTCCGCCGCACCCGCAGCGCCCTGCACAACATCGTGCCGGTGGAAACCGGGCTGGCGCGGGGGATCGAGCGGCTGCTGCCGCATATGGAAGGGCGGTTCAGCTCGGTAGCCATGCGCGTGCCCACCCTGAACGTGTCCGCCATCGACATGGTGGTGACGGTCCGCACCCCGACCGACGTGGTGTCGGTCAACCACCTGCTCCGGCAGGCGGCGCAGGGGCCGCTCCGGGGTATCCTCGGCTATACCGACGAATTGCTGGCCAGTTCCGATTTTAACCACGATGCCCATTCCGGCGTGGTGGACGGCGGCCAGACCCGGGTGACCGGAGGCACCCTGGTCAAAGTGTTGTGCTGGTTCGACAATGAGTGGGGATTTGCGAACCGGATGCTCGACGTCAGCCGCAGTTGGCTGGCCCGGATTGATGAGTGAGTTTCAGACCACAAGACAAAGGAACACGACAATGGCCATCAAGAAGATGACTGACCTGGACCTGGCCGGCAAGCGGGTCCTGATCCGTGAAGATCTGAACGTGCCGGTCAAGGACGGCCGGGTGACCAGCGACGCCCGCATCCGCGCTGCGTTACCGACCATCCTGGCGGCGCGGGATGCCGGCGCCCGGGTAATGCTGATGTCCCACCTGGGCCGCCCCGAGGAGGGCGTGTACGACGAAGCCGCGTCCATGAAACCGGTGGCGGAGCACCTGTCCGGCCTGCTGGGCCAGAACGTTCGCTTGATCCAGGATTACCTGGACGGCGTGGACGTGGCCGAGGGTGAAGTGGTGCTGTTCGAGAACGTACGCTTCAACAAGGGCGAGAAAAAGGACGACGAAACCCTGGCCCGCCGGTACGCGGCCCTGTGTGACGTGTTCGTGATGGATGCCTTCGGTACCGCGCACCGTGCCCAGGCCTCCACCCACGGCGTCGCCCGCTTTGCCCCCGAGGCCTGCGCCGGCCCGCTGCTGGCGGCCGAGCTGGACGCTCTGGGCAAGGCTCTGGACAACCCCGCCAAGCCGGTGGTCGCCATTGTCGGAGGTTCCAAGGTGTCCACCAAGCTGGACGTGCTCAACGCGCTGTCCCGGGTGTGCGACCAGATCATTGTGGGGGGCGGCATCGCCAACACCTTCCTGGCTGCCGCCGGCCATCCGGTGGGCAAGTCCCTGTGCGAGCACGACCTGATCGACACCGCCAGGGACATCGCCTCCCGCGTGGAAATCCCGCTGCCGGTTGACGTGGTCGTGGCGCCGGAGTTCGCCGAAAACGCCAGTGCGACCACCAAACGCATCGACGACGTCACCGACGGCGACATGATCCTCGACGTAGGGCCTGAAACCGCCGGCAAATTCGCCGAGCTTCTGAAAAACGCCAAAACCATCCTGTGGAACGGTCCGGTGGGCGTGTTCGAGTTCGACCAGTTCGGTAACGGCACCCAGGCCCTGGCCAACGCCATCGCCGAAAGCGACGCCTTCTCCCTGGCCGGCGGCGGCGACACCGTTGCAGCCGTTGACAAATACGGCGTAGCTGACAAGATTTCCTACATCTCCACCGGTGGCGGCGCGTTTCTGGAATTTGTGGAAGGCAAAACCCTGCCGGCAGTCGCTGTACTGGAAGAGCGTGGTGCTTAAAGAGACCCAGTTAATCGTCAGATTCGCGAGGCCAGCCCCGCTGCCAGCCGAAGCAGACTCACAGGTCTGAAACGAACAGAATTCAAACCTCAAAATCAACGAAGGAGACAACCCATGGCCCTGATATCGCTGCGGCAACTTCTGGACCACGCCGCCGAGCATGGTTACGGTGTGCCAGCCTTTAACGTCAACAACCTCGAACAGATGCGTGCCATCATGGAAGCCGCCGACAAGACCGACTCCCCGGTCATCGTCCAGGCCTCCGCCGGTGCCCGCAAATACGCCGGTGCCCCCTTCCTGCGCCATCTGATCCTGGCGGCCATCGAGGAGTTCCCCCATATCCCGGTGGTCATGCACCAAGACCACGGCACCAGCCCGGCCGTATGCCAGCGCTCCATCCAGCTGGGTTTCAGCTCCGTCATGATGGACGGCTCTCTGGGTGAAGACGGTAAAACCCCGACCAGCTACGAATACAACGTCGACGTCACCCGTCGCACCGTTGAAATGGCTCACGCCTGCGGCGTCTCCGTGGAAGGTGAGCTGGGCTGCCTGGGCTCCCTGGAAACTGGCCAGGCCGGCGAGGAAGACGGCATCGGGGCCGAGGGCACTCTCGACCACAGCCAGATGCTGACCGATCCGGAAGAGGCGGCGGACTTCGTCAAGCAGACCGGCGTGGACGCTCTGGCCATCGCCATCGGCACCAGCCACGGCGCCTATAAGTTCACCCGTCCGCCCACCGGCGACATTCTGGCCATCGACCGGATCAAGGAAATCCACGCCCGCATTCCGGACACCCATCTGGTCATGCACGGCTCCAGCTCTGTGCCCCAGGAGTGGCTGAAAGTGATCAACGAATTCGGTGGCGAGATTCCGGAAACCTACGGCGTGCCGGTCGAGGAGATCGTCGAAGGCATCAAGCACGGCGTGCGCAAGGTCAACATCGACACCGACCTGCGCCTGGCCTCCACCGGTGCCATCCGCCGCTTCCTGGCCAACAACAAGGCGGAATTCGATCCGCGCAAGTACCTGAAGGAGTCCATCAAGGCGATGCAGGACATCTGCGTGTCCCGCTACGAAGCCTTCGGTACCGCCGGTATGGCCAGCAAGATCAAGCCGATCAGCCTGGACGGCATGGCCGAGCGCTACGCCGCCGGCGAGCTGGATCCGAAAATCGCCTGAGGCCTGGCGTCGGCCGGCCGATCCATTCTGGCGAGAAACGGGGCTTCGGCCCCGTTTCTTTTTTTGGTGCGCCAGGCATGGCGCGTAGCGCCTTGACGGGCGCTGTTCCGGTACAGGTGGTGCTGGCCGGATGACTTGGGGGTGCAAGTCCCCTGTG
>MDTD01122631.1_pt1 | contig 60556 bp, 57 predicted proteins | sample 811221 | NCBI WGS metagenome assembly MDTD01 (sample SAMN05326646, study PRJNA326480) | marine metagenome | isolation source: seawater | place: Pacific Ocean: South West | collected 2011
AAATATATATTCCCATATTTTATAAAAGACTTGTTAAATAGAAAAAATTTTTTCAATGCTGCACATGAAATTAAATGTTTTTGCAAAATTGAAAATATGGGTTTTTTACATTTTTATAAATTTTATATGGACATAAATCATTCCTTTAAGCGTGGAGGTACATCAGCAGATGGAACAAAATCGTTAAGAAATACTTACTTTCTTAAAAATTTTCAATATCCAAAAGAATTAATGCATAATTTAGACTTGATAGAGGACAGTTTTTCCAATTTAAAAAAAATTTTGTACAGAGATATCTTCTACTGCAAACTTCCAAGAATATTAAGAAGTTGTGATAGAGCTTCTATGGCCAATAGTAAAGAATTAAGAGTGCCATTACTTGATCATAATATTGTTGAGTTTTTTTTTGATCTGGAAAATTCTCAGTTTATAAAAAAGGGAAATTTAAGATATTTTTACAGAGTTTTTTGTCAAAACTATCTTGGTATAAAAGACTCTTTTTTAACTAAAAAGTATGTTTCAGATCCACAAACAACATGGCTTAAAAATGATTTATTTGATTGGGCTTATGAAAGATTAATCAACTCGAAAAATTTATTTCACCTATTCTATAAAAAAAAAGAATTTACTAATTATCTTATTAATTTTAGAAAAAGTAAAATAAATAACTCAAATGCTATTTGGCAAGCATTATGTATTCAAAAACTTTTAGATAATTAATATTATATGCTTATAATTTTATCTGATTTAACTTTATTATATCTGCCCCTAATATCAAAAATTACTTTGTTAAAATTTTTTAATTTATTATAATCAATAATATCGTGATCAGCACAAATTATAAAAGCGTCATAATTTTTAAAGAATTTTTTGTTTATTGAAAAATAATTTTTTTTTTTTTTATTTATCTCAAAAATATGTTTCTTTACATATGGATCAAAATAATCAATTTTCATTTTCTTACTCTTAAAATACTCAAAAATTTTGATACCCGCAGACTCTCTTGTATCCTCAATATTTTTTTTATATGCAATTCCAATTAATAATATTTTAGTTAAATTAAATTTTTTAATATTTTTGTTTATCTGCTTGATACACCATTTTGTTGTTTTAATGTTTATTTCAGATGCTAACTTAATAAATTTTGCATCAAAATTATTTTTTTTTGCTAACCATGATAAATACAAAGGATCGATTGGTATACAATGTCCACCCACGCCTGGGCCAGGTCTAAATTCTGCAAATCCAAATGGTTTAGATTTTGCAGCATTAATAGTTTCATTTAAATCCAATCCTAATTTATGAGTAAGCATTTTCAATTCATTAATTAGTGCAATATTAATTGACCTGTATATATTTTCTAATAATTTTGTTAATTCAGCAATTTGAATACTAGATGTTAAAATAATCTTAGAAAATATACTCGAGTATATTTGTTTACCAATTAATTTAGAGTTAATTCCTAATCCAGAGACGACTTTTGGTATTTTATTGTATGAAAGATTTTTCATACCTGGATTTTCTCTTTCTGGTGAATATATTAAAAAAAAATTTTTATCTAATTGAAATTTTCTTTCTAAAAATGATTTAAATATTTCTTCAGTAGAACCTGGATAAGTAGTACTTTCTAGAATAATTGTTTGCCATTTTCTTAATTTTTTTTTTATTTGATTAAAAACATTGTGTATGTGAGATAAATCTGGTTTATTATTTTTAAGTGGTGTTGGCAAACAAATTATTATTATATCACATTCACTTATATTTTCGAAATTTCTGTTTATTACAATTTTATTCTTAATTTTTTCAATTTCATTATTGGATATATATGATATTGGAGAGATCCCTTTTTTTAGGTTTTCAAGTTTTTTATAATCAATATCATAGCAATAAATTCTATATCCTTTCCTTGAAAATTCTAGTAAGAGCTTTATTGCAACATATCCGACACCAATTAAGCCTATATTTGTTTTCTTATTCGCTATTTTTTTTTTTAAGATTTTAATATTCATTAAGGCTCAAATTATTTATATTTTCATTAATTTTTTCAAGAGAAGTATTTCCACAATATATTATATTTTTGTTAAATAATTTTGTTATTTTTCCTTGAATTTCTTTCTTGTAAACTTGGTCTGATAAAATATCTTTTACTATTTTTAGGACGATATCCTCACTACTTTGAATTAAATTATCCTTGAAAATATTTCTAAGTTTTTCGATGCTTTCCTCAAAAATTATTTCATCATCATTTAGAATTATAGGTATAACACCAATTGATGCTGCCTCTACTATAACTGATGATCTCACACTCACTATTAGGTCAACACATTGCAAGGTATCATTAATACTTGTTGTTCTTGACTCATGAATTTCTACATTTTTAAAATTTGATAAATTCAATTCACTCTTGATCTGATTCTTATCACTACCTATTGGATGGGTTCTTATAATTAAATTATAGTTATTCTTGATAAGTTTATTTATCAAATTAAGTTGCTTTTTGTATAAATTATTTTTTATGAACATATGGTTCTGTGAAAGTATAATTGCTATTTTATTATTAGTTTCTCTGGAATTTTTATAATTAATTAATGGGAAACCCACCTCTCTAAATTTAGTTAATTTATTATGTTTCTTAAAACTTTCAGAATAATATGATCCATAAGTAAAATATTCGTCAAATTCCAAATTTCTAAAAGAACTTTTTAAAACCTCTGCTATATTAGTACCCCATTGAAAGCATATAGTCTTAATTTTTTTTTCTTTACTTATTTTTGCAATTAGTGAACTTTCATAGTTATCACCCTCAATAAATAAAATAGTTTTTGTTTGCAAAAAATTTAAGATTACTTTTAAAATAGTATATTTAAAATAAATCTTGTTTATAAACAAGTAATTTTCATTTAAAAAACTTTGATCAAAGTTGGATTGTTTTTTTAAACTTGGTCTCAAAAAAGTTAATAATTTATTTAAAGAAAATATTTTGTAATTAATATTTGTAAGTCTTAAATATCTTGGAAAAATATTTTTTTGAAATGATGAATGAGAGTAACAGAGAATATCAGTTTCAATTTTTTTAATCTTAAAATATTGCATTAAAAAAATTGAAATTTTGGTAAAAAAAAAGAAAATTTTTTTTTTATATTTATAACTATTTTTTTCTTTGAGTTGAATATTTATATTATTAATATTTTTTTCTTTTAAAAAAACTTTCGAAATTTCAAATATGTAATTCACATCAAAAATATATAAACTTTTGATTTTCTTAGAATTTATATCTTGATGTAAATCGAGAAAATTTCTCGAATTAAATAATTTGTTTACTAAATAAGTATATATTTGTGCCCATAGCAAATTTCTAATATTGTGAATTTCATTTGGGAAATAATCATTTAAATATTTTTCAACGATATTTGATATATCATCATTCAATTCTCGTTCATAATATGTCATTAAAAATAAAATTTATTATACTAATTAGATTTCAAAAACAATTTTTTTAGACAAAATTTATTGTAAAAATTAAAATATTTATTCATATTTTATATATTTAGATCGAAAACTTAAATTATTAAGTTTACATATATAGGGTTTATTAAAACTTTAAATTCTTGTATACATTTTTACATCAACACAAAATGCTCAAATTATTAATTACGTGCAAGTTTTTATACTATCAGCTAAAATTTCATATAGTTGTTTTTTTAAATAACTTTAAAAACGGGAAACCACAATTAAACGATATTGATTCTGAGTATAAAATTAAAATTAAAAAAAATGGATATGTAATTATCGAAAATTACTATGACAGACATCAATGTGATCAAATAAAACAATTTTTAGAAAAAAATTTTCAGTCTAAGAAAATGAATATATGGAAAGGTAGTGATTTAAATTCAGACAAAAGGATATTCGGTGCTGAAAGGCTTGAAAATTCTTATATCAAAAAATTTAATTTTGACCAAAAGCTTTTGAAAATAGGCAATGATTTTATGAATCAAAATTTGGTAAATAGTTATACTATGGCAGGTAAAATAAATTATGTTAAAAATAATCTGGGATCTGGCGAGGGGTGGCATAGAGACAGTATACAACCTTGTTATAAGGCATTGTTATATTTAACAGATGTCGACAAAAACTTTGGTCCACTACAAATAATTGAAAAGACAAATAAATTTTATAACGTTGTTAAAGATCATTCAATTTTAAAAAAACATAATTTATTGCAAACAAGATATGATAATGATCAAATAAAAAAACTAATAGAGATTAATCTATATAAAATTACCTCTATAGAGGCCAAAGCAGGTACAGTAATATTATTTGACGGATCAAATCTTCATAGGGGTGCACCTATAAATAAAGGTGCGAGATTTGCTCTTACAAATTATTATTTTACTGAAAAACAATCTATTAAAGAAAAAGAAAAAGTTAAACATTTTTTAAACTAAAAATTTAAAATGAACTTAAAAGTATATCTATTTTTATTAAAGATATGAAAAAAATTGCTTTATGTTTATTTGGTTCAATTGGTTTCAAAGAGAAACCAAAAAAAAACTCAGACGATATTATTGACCCAACTTTTTGCAATAAATTTTTTGAAAAAAATTTGATTAAAAATAATAATGTAGATGTTTTTTTTCATACTTGGGATAGTATTTATAATAAAAAGGTTGCAGATCTATATAAACCTAAAAGTTTTTCAATCGAGAAACATTTAAATTTTAAAATTAATTTAAAAGAATATTCGTTAGAATTTATAAACTTCTATGAGGAAATAAGTGAGCAAAAATATTATAATCAAACACCAGAACAATATATAAAAAATTTTATATTTAGAACAAAAAGTAGATGGCATAGTCAAATCAAATCTTTAGAGTTAATGAAGAAATATAAAGAGGAAAATAATATTAATTACGATTTCATAATACAATCACGATTTGATTTAATTATTAGTAAATTGAATTTAACAACTTTAGATAAAGATTTTGTTCATTTAGTAAATGCCCCTCATCAAAATATTGATCAATTGCATGATTTAATATTTATTTCCAATTATGAAAATGCAATTCAATTTATAGATATTAAAAGCAATCTGAATAATTATCCAATATGTCCAACAAATACTTTGCCAATTTTTTTTAAAGAAAGAAAAATTAAATTTCAAAAATCTTTGAACTTAAGAGACTTCACCATTTTTAGATATTACCAAAAATATAAAAATATCAGTTTTTTGAGAAAAACATTTAATTTTATTATAGCTAGATTTATAAATATAATTTCTTTTCTCTTAATACCTTTAAAAAAAGGAAAAATTTATTTAAATAATTTAATTAATTAAATTTTTTTGCGAAGTCGTAACTAGATTTGCACATCTCTTTCAGCTTATACTTAGATTTCCAATTTAATTTATCTTTAATTTTTTTTACATCAGCATAACTAATTGGAATATCTCCTTCTCTATTAGGGGCATTTTTAATATTTAATTTTATATTATTTATATTTTGATATTCATTTAAAAGATCTAATACTGAAATACCTTTTCCAGTTCCAATATTAAATATTTCATGACCATTTATTTTATTAATTTTTTTTAAACATAATATATGTGCATCTACTACATCCATAACGTGAATATAATCTCTTATGGCCGTTCCATCTCTTGTTTTGTATTTTGTTCCAAAAACTTCAAAGTATTTTTTTTTACCCAGCGCAACGTTATTAATTATTGGCATTATATTATTTGGCTTATCTGGTTTGTCTCCAATTACCCCAGAATTATGTGAGCCTACTGGATTAAAATATCTAAGAGAAACTACTTTGTATTCTTTTTTTGATGAACATATATAATCAAGATGTTTTTCACAAAAAAATTTTGTAATTCCATAAGGACTTAGGGGTTTTTGAGACTCACTTTCTTTTATTGGAAGTGATCTGGTATTTCCATAAACAACTGCACTAGAACTAAAAACTAATCTATAAATATTTGCATCTGTCATTGCTTTCAAAAGACTTACGTGTCCAAAAATATTATTAGTGTAATATTTATCAGGAAATAAAACGGACTCATTTACTGCTTTTAAAGCAGCGAGATGAAAAACAAATTCTATCTTTCTTTTTTTTAGTATTTTAAATATTTTTTTTGTTTTTCTAATGTCTTCTTTATAAAAAAAAAATTTTTTTTTTGAAATTTTTTTTATTTTATTAATATTGGAAATCTTAGAATTTGAAAAATTATCAATGATGGTAACATTATAACCTAGTCTTAATAATTCTACTGCCACATGACTTCCGATATATCCAGCTCCTCCAGTTATTAGAATGTTTTTAAGCATAAACAATTACATATAGCATAATTATTAAAAAACTATATAAATATAAGATTTATATTAAGCTTAAAAATGCACTATCCAAAACAAATTATTAATTCAATAAATTATTTTAGTTATTTTAAATCGTTCATATTTGAAAATAAAAGTTTGGAAAAAAAACTTGTAAAGAGAATTAAGGCTTTATTTAATATAAATAAAGAAGTCAAATTATTAGGTAGAGCAAGATCTGGAATTTATCTATCGGTTAAAGTTTGTTTAAAAAGAAAAAAAAATAATTTAATTCTTATGAGTCCATATACAATACCTGAAGTAATTGATTTAGTATTAGCTGCTGGTGGAAAACCAGTTTTTCTTGACCATAGGACTAATTCAACTGATATCTTGATGTCTAAATTCAAGAAATACGCTAAATTGAATCCTAATGCTGTAATAATTACGCATTATCACACTAATCAAAAAGATTATAAAGAAATAAGTTACTTATGTAGGAAATACAATATTGCATTAATCGAAGATTGTGCAATTTCTCATTCAGGTAAATCATGTGGCATTAATATTGGAGAAAGTAGTGATTTTTCTATTTATAGTTTTTCATCCTACAAATTTATAAATTATTTTTTTGGAGGAGCAATATCTTACAAAAAAAATTATTCTGATTACATTCATAGAGAGACATCAAATTGGAAGAAATTAAAACCATCACACTATTTAAAAAAATGCTTTCAAACACTTAAGTTTGAGATTTATACTAATAAATATTTTTTTGAAATATTTACTTTTAACATTTTAAAAATTTTGAAGAATAATAAAAATCTCTTTTTGAATAAAAAAAAATATCTTGAGGAAGCTTTTAAGTTAGATAAAACCTATTTTTCACTTCCTTCACATGCAGCTATTGAAGAAATTTACAACAAAACTTTTAACTACAAAAAAAACTTAATGCATAGACAAAGGATATCAAAAGTATATTACAAATTTTTAAAAAATATCAGTGTAATTGAAAACAAGAATTCAGTGGAATTTTTTAAAAATAATGAGTTTATGCATTTTCTCATAACAGCAAAGAATTTAAACCATAAAGAGTATTTACTAGAAAACCTATTAAGTTCTGGATTTTATGTTGGTGGTTTTTTTTATCCAAATTGCAGCAATATTAAAAAATATAGAAAATATGGCAAAACTAGCAACTTAACTGGATTTAGTAACACCTTAATTACATTGCCGACTCATAATAGAATTAAGCCAGAATATGCAAAAAATTTATCAAGAAAAATCTTAGAAATTTATTAAAATGATAATAGATCAAAATAAAAAAAAAAATAAAAATCTTAAAACAGATGTATTAATAGTCGGAGGCGGAACTACTGGCCTGTTTTTAGCTGAGAGACTTAAAAAAAAATTTAAAAATATAACAATACTCGAAAAGGGCTCTGATGTAGCAATAAAAAGAAAAAATATGCATCATAAATTAAATGTAATTTATCATGAAGGTTTTCAAAGAAATATCAGTATTGGTTTGGGAGGTAATAGCACTTTGTGGGGAGGTCAATTAGCTGAATTTGATAAAGAAGATTTTCAAAAAAATTTTAATTGGGGCGTTAATTACTCAGAATTAAAAAAATATTACAGAAAAATTTATAAAATTTTTAATATTAAATTTATAGAAGAAAAAGATTTTAAAAAACACACAAAACAAAAAACATTAAAAAAAAAGAATTTATATAGTTTCTATACTCATTGGCTAAGTGAGCCAAATTTTAAAAAATACTTTTCAGAAAATATAACAAATTCAAACATTAGGATTATATTAAAAGCAGAAATAATTAAACTGAATTTCACAAATAAGAATTGCAATTCAATCGAATATAAAATTAATGATAGAATAAAAAAAATTTATCCTAAAATAATAATTTTATGTTGTGGTCCATTTAACAATGCTAAGGTCATGCTTTATCATCAATCAGAGTCTCCATGGAGAAATAATAAATATATTGGCAAATACTTCCAAGATCATATAGGCCTACACATCGGAAAATTAAAAATTTTAAATAAAAAAAAATTTGATGATTTATTTGCTAATGGCTATATTTCAAACAGCAAATATCAGCCTAAGATAAAATCAAGATATAGAATTAATAATTTTAATTATGGCATAAGTGGAGAAATTAAAAATCCCGATGACAAAAAAAATAATAGCGTTAATCAAATACTGAAAAATTATATATCAAAAAAAAACTTGCCAAATTTATTAGCAACAACAAAATTATTTAATTTTAAAAATTTTTTTTTAATCAAAAAAATAATTTACTTCATTTTAAGAAAAAAAATTTTGTTTAATGATTATAAAAAATTAACTTTTTATGTTCAGTGTGAACAAAAACCGATTAAAAGCAGCTGTATACGTCTTACGTCAAAAAAAAGAAACAATTTTACTTTAGATTGGAAAATTAATGGTGATGAATTTTATGTAATAAAAAAATTTGTAAATGATGTTAACTCATATTTATCAAAAAATAAAATTGCAAAAATTGACACTAAAGAGTTTTCAAAATTAAATAATGAATCATTCAAAGAAAAATTAAGGGATACAAACCATCCATCAGGTGGTCTTTTAGTTTCTAATAGCTTAAAAAATAAAGTTCTTAATATTAATCAAAAAGTCGAAAATACAAAAAATCTGTATGTTGCTGGTTCATCGGTTTTTCCTAAAAGTAGCCATGCAAATATAACACTTACAGCTTTAGCATTAACAGAGAGATTAGCTAATTATTTAATCACTAGATATTAATTTTAAAATTTAAATGTTTATAATTATACTTATAGATTATTTGATAATATAAGTTTACAGAAAATGATTTCAAACATTACAAATATTATAAGTTTTTTATTTTACACAGCGAATAAACGTGACAAAAAAAATTTAATATTATTAATATTTTTTGTAACAACAGCATCAATCATGGAATTTCTTAGTATTAGTGCAATTGTACCCCTGATCTCAACATTATTAAATACTGAAATTGAATTTACAATATTTAACTCAATAAATAATACTGAAAGTTCTTTTTTAAATAAAGTAAATTTAAAAAAATTAATAATTTATATTTTTATTATATTAATTTTTATCTCAGCAATTTTTAGATTATTAGTTTTAAGATCAAGTTTAAGATTTTCATCTTTAATTTCTGCAAATATAGCTTCTAAAATATTCACTAATACAATAAACCAATCTTATAAATCTATAACATCTCAAAATTCAAATATTTTAATTTCAGGTGTTACAGAAAAAATGAACCTTGCCCAAGGAATCATTTTTCAATTATTCAATTTTTTTTCAAGTTTTATAATAGGACTTGCAATTATAATTGGATTATTGTTTTATAATTTTATTTTAACTAGCTTACTTGTTTTGGCTTTTGGTATTTCTTATTTGCTAATAGCTTACTTGTTTAAAATTTATCTAAGCAAAAATAGCCTAATTTTATCTAAATATTCTGACTACCGAGTTAAGTTTTTACAAGAATCAGTTGGCAGTATAAGAGAGATTATAATTGATTCTCTTCATAGTATATTTTCTAAAATTTTTAAGGAATCTGAAAATAAATATAGATTAGCTTCAGCTAATGTTGCGGTAGTTGGAAGTTCTCCAAAAATAGTAATGGAGACAGTTGGTATAATAGTTTTATTATTATTTAGTAGTTTTTATTTTGATGGTAAAATTAATCAAAATATTGATTTAATAATATCACTTGGGGTATTTGCTTTTGCTGCGAATAAACTGCTTCCACTGTTTAATACAATATATACTGCTTGGGTCTTTATGTCAGGTGCAGAGGTTAGCATCAAAGATTTGAGAGAATTAGTTCATAGATCTAATGAAAAATTAATAAAGTTTGATAAAAAAAAAATTAGTACAAAACCAAAAAAAATCCAATTAAAAAATTTATCATTTTATTATGTCGACAATAGAAATAAAGTTTTTAATAAATTGAATTTAGAAATTAAATTAAAAAGCAAAATTGGTGTTGTTGGAGAAACAGGAAAAGGAAAGTCAACTTTAATTGATTTATTAATGGGTTTATTAAAACCTACAAATGGAACAATCTTACTTGATGACATTGAGTTAGACGATAGTCTAATAGAAAGTTGGCAAAATAAATTGGCTCATGTACCACAAAATATTTTTTTAATTAATGACACAATTAGAAAGAACGTTGCATTTGGAATTCAAGATGAAGATATAGATGAAAATAAATTAGAGAAATCTCTAAAAATAGCTTGTTTAGATTACTTTATTAATGAAACTAAATCAGGAGTTGATACTGAATTAGGAGAAAATGGAATTAATATATCTGGTGGTCAAAAACAAAGAATAGGTATTGCGAGAGCACTATATAAGTCAAAAGATATACTTATATTTGACGAAGCAACAAGTGCATTAGATTACAAAACTGAGCAAAAAATAATGAGTAATATATTTAACAATTATCCAGATATTACACTTATTTCAATTTCGCATAGAGTCGAAACTTTCAAAAATTTTGATGAAATAATTAATCTAAATAATTTCAAATAAAATTAAATGGAAACTCCCGTTATTATATTGTTGTTTAATAGACCGCTAGAAACAAATAAATTATTTGAACATTTAGAAAAAGTAAAACCAAAAAAAATATATATAAATCAAGATGGACCAAGAGACAATAATAAGGAAGATATATTACTCTGTAATGAAGTAGAAAAAATATTTTCAAATCCTAGATGGAATTGTGAGATATTTATAAATCAAAATAAGAATAATAAAGGTTGCCGAGAGTCTGTGAGTAAAGGTCTAAACTGGTTTTTTGAACAAGAAGAAAAAGGAATTATTTTGGAAGATGATTGTATACCTGCAAAATCTTTTTTTAATTTTTCAGAAAAAATGCTAGAAAAATATAAAAATGAAAAAAAAATCTATACAATATCTGGAAGTAATTTTCAAAATAATCAATTAATTGGTAAAGCAGATTACTACTTTTCTAAATACGCACACTGCTGGGGTTGGAGTACTTGGAGAGATGCATGGAAAGAATACGATTCAAATATGACATTTTGGAATAAATGGAAAAAGTCTAGCCATTGGAAAAATTTACATAATAATCAGTTAGAACAAAAATATTGGCAAAAAATATTCGATTTAGTCTCCAAAAAAAAATTGATAGTTGGGCATATGTTTGGCTGGCAAGTATATGGTATAAAAATGGAATTAATATCATTCCAAATAAAAATTTAATTGTAAACATTGGATTTAATAAAAATGCTACACATACAAATATAAATCAAGACAAAAATAAAAAAAGTACATTTAGTGAATTTGAAAGTGAAATTGCTGATCCTGTAGAAATAGCAATAAATAAGGAAGCAGATAATTTTGTTTTTAAAAATCATTTTAAAGGAAAATATAATTTCTATCCTTGGAAACTAATTTTGTATTTAAAATATTTTATAAATGATCCGATAGGTTTCCTTAATAAAGTAAAAAAAGAAATTTTAAAAAGAAATGATTAAAGAGTTGTTAAAATATATATATTATTTTTTTTATGATTATTTAAATATATTAAAAAAACTTCGTAAAGGTTCTAACTTCATAATTATTCTCCCAAGATTTATTTCAATATTAATTAAAAAAGTTTATATTTTCGATAGAATTAATAAAAATATTTTTTCACAATCGATAAGAAATAAATATGATTTATTGACTGTTTTTGAAATATTTTTAGATGAAGAATATAATTTAAAAAAATTAAAACGTTGGAATGAAATATTAAGTAATTATAACTCTATAATTAGTAATAATTTATCTCCATTGATTTTTGATTGCGGGTCAAATATTGGATCAAGTTCCAATTATTTTTATAAAATTTTTAACAGTTCTTGCATTGTAATGATAGAGCCAGATAAAAATAATTTGGATTATTCTAAAATAAATACAACATCAATAAATAAAAAGTTATTTAATAATGCGATATCCTTTGAAAATAAAATAGTAAATTTTGATAATTTAAGAAATGATAATAGGTCTTTTAAAATTGCAGAAGAAGGTAAGATAAAAGTTAATACAATAACAGTTGATGAAATTATTAGAGATATGGGGGATAAATTTAAACCTTTCTTAATCAAAATTGATATTGAGGGTTTTGAAGAAGACCTCTTTAAAAGAAACATAAAATGGCTGGATTTGTTTGATATTGTTATAATAGAGTTACATGATTGGATGTTGCCAAAAAAATCAAACTCTGAAAATTTTTTAAATGCAATTTCATCATCTAACAGCTTAGGTACAAAAAGAGACATAATCATTTCAGGAGAAAATCTGATTTGTTTAAAAGTATAATAAATTACTAGAGATGAGTAAGAAAATATTAATTGTTGGAACCGATGAGAATTTTTCGCTTGAAAAAATGTATTTCCGCTCTATGAAATCATTAAATTTTAACACAAAAATTCTAAATATATATAATTTACATAAAAATTTCCTAGAAAAGGTATTATGGAAGTTTTTCAAATTTTTTTTTTTTTATATTTATAGGAAAAAATTAATAAAATTTTTTAAAAAAGAAAATAATTTTGATTTAATAATTATATTCAAAGGTATTTATTTAGATCCAGAAACACTAATAGAATGCAAAAAAATCTGTAAAAAAGCAAAATTTATAAATATATATCCAGACGATCCATTAGATTTTTCTAAAGATATTTCATCTGCCAACGTTTTAAGGTCTATAAAATACTATGATTTTTTTTTTATATGGTCTGATGACATAAAAACAAAAATAAAAAAAAAGTTAAAATTAAATAACTTACATATACTTCCTTTTGCATATGATAAATTTTTACATAAATACTCAAGAATAGTAAAAAAACCTTATTATGATGTCGCATTTATAGGAACCGCAGATAAAGAAAGGATAAAAATTATTAAAGCATTAAAAAATTATAATGTCATAGTTGCCGGTATGGGTTGGAAGAATATTTATTTACCTAAAAGTATAAAAAAAATAAATTCTGCTGTAGATGCGATTAAAATGTCAGAAATTTATAAAAATTCAAAAATTTGTCTCAACATTTTTCGAAAACAAAATTATAATTCACATAATATGAAAAGTTTTGAAATTATTTTAATGGGTGGCTTAATGTTGACAAGAAATTCCCTTGATCAACGAAAATTTTTTAAAGGATATAAAGCGTGTGTTTATTATAAAAATAATAATAATATAAAAAAAAAAATTAACGATATATTGGGTGATTATAAAAAATATAAATTTAGTGAAAAAATTATAAAAAAACTACAAAGAGAGCATTCTTACGTAAATAGATCTGTAGAAATATTAAAGAAAACAAACTTGTTATGAGGTATTCTATATCAAATTTATTTGTTTCATGCATTTTCTTAATAGGTTTTTTTTTTCTAATAATCAAAGATTTTTATTATCTTAATTCAATTTCTGAATTTTACTTAATCACTACTTACATCATATGCAGCTTAATAATTTTAATATACTTATTTAATAAAAATAATAATAATTATATTCCTATTTTACCTTTAACATGCTTTTTCTTCCTAACTTGTTACTTGTCTGTTTCATTTTTAAATTTTGAAATTTTTTTTTTACATCAACATGTAGAACTTAATGATATCAATTTTGCAATTAAATTACTTTTTTTTGGAATTTTATCTATGATAATAGGTTATATTTTAACACTTGTAGTATTGAAAAAATTCAGTCGAAAAGGATTAAAATTATTAAATTCATCACTTGATGAAATATTTCTTTATGGTTTATTAATTAATCTTTCACTAATACTTTTTTACTATTTATTTAAAATTCAAATTTATTTTCCACCATTATTTCAAGTTAAGTATCCTCTTTTATCAATAGGATTTGCGCTTTTTACAAATTATATTTATCACTGTAAAAAATTTTTTGATAGAAAAGTTCTAACAATTTTATTTTTAAAATGTTACATCATTTTATCTGAATTAATATCCGGATCATATGCATTACCTTTTACTTTAATTTTTCTTGATTATATTTATTATTGTTATCTAGATAAAAAAATAAAGATCTTTCCAGTTTTAATCTTTTGTTTAGTTTTTTTTGCTGTACATGAAGGAAAAGAGAAATTTAGAAAAATGACATGGGAGATATCAGGTGACAAAAGCTATTATGAAAAAACTAAACTATTTTTTAAAGTTAATAAAAATATTTTTTCTAGTAATGATTTTTTTTTAGATATGTTCGATGGAAAAAATCAAACAAATAGAAGAATTTCCCATAGTTTTGAGTCCTTAGTTATTGTCTCATCCAAAACACCACAAGATGTCCCGTACTGGAATGGCTACAGTTATAATATTCTAAAATCAAAAATTATACCGAGAATTTTATGGAAGGATAAACCTGATGATCAGCTAGGTAATGAGTTTGGACATAGATATGGAATTTTAACAGACAATCAAGATATTAAAGACTTAAATACTTCATGGAACATGCCTGTTTTAAATGAGTTCTATGTTAACTTTGGTCTCAAAGGAGTTATGTTTGGTATGTTACTAATTGGCATCTTCTTTGCAGCACTAACTAAATTTTTTTCTTTTAAAAATAATTTAAATCTGGAGAGTATATTCACTTTTTATTTATTTGTTCCTCTATTTTTTTTAGAGAGTCATCTTTCAATCTTGATTGGAGCACTTTTACAGTCTTATTTATTTTTATTAATAGGCACAATAATTTATGTATTCTTTACAAGAAAGATTTTTAAAAATAATTTATGAAAATAATATGTTTTAGAAACTCAAAATTGGGTGATTATTTAATATCAATACCAACATTACAATTAATAAAAAAAAAATTTGGAAGTTGTAATTTGATTTACCTCTCTGATTTTAATAAAAATTGTAAATATTTACCAAAAAATATTGAAGATAATAAAATTGTCGACAGTTTTTTTTTTTATAAAAATTCATTTTTAGGATTTTTAAATTTATTCCTTAAATTAAGAAGAATGAATATCGATATGATTGTAAATTTACAAGAAGAAACAACATTTTATAAAAAAATAAGAAATTTTATTTTTTTTTCTTTATGTAATATACCTACTAAAATAGGTTTTTTTTATAAAAATAAAGATTACAAAAAATATAGCGAAACAGTTCAACTAGTTAAAAGAATTGAGAGCGATTACAAAATTTCAAATATTTACAATTTACAAAAAATAAAAAAAAAAAATGAAAAACCAATATTAAAATTTAAATATATAACCATTTCTCATGGCGGTGTTTCTTCTCCTCAACTCTGGCATCTGAAATCATGGAAAAAACTAATATATTTATTAATCAAACATTTTAATTATAAAATTGTAATAATTGGATCTAAAAAAGAGAAAAAAGCAGCCGATTATCTGCATGAAATAGATGAAAAAAAAATAGTAAATATGTGCGGCAAAACTAGACTTAAAGAACTATTTAACATTATTAAATACTCAAAGATGCATATAACTAATGATAATGGCTCAATGCATATTTCTACAATATATTCCATCAAAACTATATGCATGTTTAATAATCATGATCCGATTGGTAAGTGGTATCCTGAAAATAAAAATGCAGTTATAATTAGACCAAAAAATGGGGTAAACAGTATTAAACCAAATTTTATTTTTAAAAAAATTAAATATTTACTTTAAACTTTTTATAATGGAAGTAGAGGAAATATTTTTTGTCTTTTTAAATAAAATTACATTTGAAGTATTTCTGCCTGCTACTTGACTAAATTTATAATCATCACCTTTTATTATTACATCTGGCTTAAGTTTATTTATTAAATCATCAGGCTTTTTCTTGTTAAAGATTATGATTTCATCAATAAATTTCAATTGTTTCAAATTTTTTACCCTTACATTGATTTTATTATATGGTCTTGTTTTTCCTTTATTTAATTTTACACTTTTATCAGAATTAATCCCAACGATTAATTTATTACCTAGAGATTTAGCAAATTTTAACAAATCTATGTGACCTGAATGCAAAATATCAAATACACCGTTTGCGAATACAATTTTTTTTTTAAAATCATTTTTCTTAATTGCTCTATCTCCATTAATTGATACCAATCTTGTTGCAGCATAACTAGATAATTCTGATGCTGTAAAAACATCATAGCCTTTAACAATTTTATGAATCAGAGCTGAAAAAAATATATCACCAGCTCCTATCACATTTGGTTTTTTGATCTTTTTGACTTTATAATGGTTATAAATTCCCAATTTATTAAAAACATGCACACCTCTGTGACCACTAGTTATTATTAACCACTGCCAATTCATTTTTTTTAACAAATCAAATGCTTTTTTTCTTGAAAATTTTCCACACCATTCCTCAAATTTAGATAAATTAGGTTTTACTAAAAAAGCGTTTTTAAAAAAATCAGGTTTATTTTTTGGATCAATGAATGTTAAACATTTTTTTTTTTATAAGATATTTATGTAAGTTTTTATTAATTACACCTTTTTTGTAATCAGATATTATAACTATTTCATTTTTATTAATTTTATTAAAATAAAAACTATTTTTATTTTTTGTTATTGTTTTGATTTCACTGTCGACACGAAATATTTGTGAATTATTAATGAAAAATCTTTTTTTTTCAGTTGTAATTTCACTTTTACCAAGAAGTTTATATTTAATTTGATTTTCTTTTAATTTTTTTTTTAACAGGTTCCCATAATTATCTTTAGCAATACTCGTAAATAATAAAAAGTTACAATTCAAATTTTTTAAATTTTTACATAAATTGCCAACACCGCCTAGAGAAGTATAAGTCTTTTCTGATTTATATATCTTAAATTTTGCCTCAGCTGAAAAATCACCATATTTTCCATAAATCCATTGATCTAACATTATATCACCAATAACTTTTATTTGAACTTTTTTATTAAATTTCATTATTTAGTTTTTTATATTTTTTTAACTTATAATATAATCTCTTAAACTATACTTTATTAAAATTAAAACTATGAAAATAACAATAATTGTTGGTGGAAGATTTCATGCTTTTAATTTAGCAGAAGAACTTGATGCAAAAGGATGTTTAAAACAGCTAATAACTTCTTACCCAAAAGGATATATAAATAAACATTTTAAAATTGAAATAGACAGAGTTATTTCAATAAAATTAAAGGAAATTTTATCAAGAATTCCTTTTTTAAATAATATTTTAAGTAACAAAATTTCAAATTATTTTGAAACTTCAGCATCAAAACACTTTGACCCATCTAATACAGACATTTTAATTGGTTGGTCTGGATTTAGTTTAAAATCCTTTCAAAAAGCAAAAAGTTATAAATGTTTAAAAGTTTTAGAAAGAGGCTCAACTCATATTGAATTTCAAAAGGAAATATTATTGAAGGAATATGATTTATTAAAAATTAAACCAGATGTACCAAATAATTATATTATCAAAAAAGAAATACAAGAATATGAGTTAGCTGATTTTATAAGTGTGCCCAGCGAATTTGCAAAAAACACATTTATAGAAAGAGGAATTGATAAAAAAAAAATAATTAAAATTCCTTATGGTGTTGATATTAAACAATTTAATCATGATAATTTACAGAACAAAAAGGACGATATATTCAGAATTATTTATGTTGGAAATTGTTCTGTCAGAAAAGGAATCATTTATTTATTAAAGGCATTCGCAGAATTAAATCTTGATGGATCAGAACTACTTATTGTTGGTGGAGTTGAAAAAAGTTTATATCCAAGTATAAAAAATTATTTTAAAAATAGTAAAATCAAGCATGTAAAATCTCAAAAACAACACAATTTAAAAAAATATTACAATATTTCAAAATTATTTATAACTTGTAGTCTCGAAGAGGGTTTGTCTATGGTGCAACTCCAGGCTATGGCCTGCGGTCTTCCAGTTATCTCAACAGTGAATGCTGGAGCAGAAGAAATAGTTAGCAATCAATTGGATGGCTATATCTTACCAATAAGAGATATAGAAGCTCTAAAAGAGAAAATAAAGTTTTTATATCAAAACCAAGAAGTATTAAAAACGATGGGTCGTAAAGCAAAAGAAAAATCTAGAAATTATTTTACTTGGAGAGATTATGGTTCAAAAGTAATTAGCAATTATGAAAATCTACTTAAAGAACGTATTAAAAATGTTAAATAAAATAAAAATTTTGGTAGTAGGAAAAAATAGTTTTATAAGCTTAAATTATAAAAAATTCTCAAAATTTAAAAATAAAATTAAAATTGTTAGCCATAAAAACGTACTTAAATTAAAATTAGATAAATTTTCACATATTTTTAATCTTTCTATTGATCCAAAAATTAAATCAAAACAATACAAATTTACAAATAAAATTGATGAAAAGATTTGCAGGAAAATAAAAAATAAAAATACTATTTATATTTTTCCATCAACAAGATTTATATATGAAAAAAAACAAAAAAATAATTTTTATCGATTAAATAAAATTATTATTGAAAATAAAATTAAAAAACTAATAAGGCAGAATTATTTAATTTTAAGAATTGGAAATATCTTAGCTTTTGATTTAAATAATAAATCATTATTTGTAACAAAAATGCTTAATGATTTAAAAAATAAAAATGAGATAAGATTTGACTTAAAGAAAAATACCCAAAAGGATTTTATTACTTTTGATTATTTTGCCAAATGTTTAGATATATTAATTGAAAAAAAAATTGTAGGTACTTATAATTTTTCATCAGGGAAAAAAACAAGTATTAATATGGTAGCTAACTCAATAATTAAAGGATACGGAAAAGGAAAAATAATTTTTGAGAAAAATTTAAAGAATGATTCTTTTGTTCTCAACAATTCGGATTTAAAAAGGATTGTAAAATTAAACCTTTATAAAAAAGATATTCAAAAATATTGTTTTAAAATTGGTCGAAATTTAAGAAAGTTTAAAAAAATATGAAAAAAATTCTAATAACTGGCGGATGTGGATTTGTTGGATCTCATTTGACAGAATTTATTTATCATAAATATAGGAAATCAAAGATTATAATTTTCGATAAAATTACATATGCAGGTAGTATTGAAAATTTAAAAAATATAATTTCTAGCAAAAGAGTTAAATTAATAAAAAAAGATATTAATAATATCGAAGCATTGAAAAAATCATTTGTAGGAGTAGATCTTGTAATCAATGCTGCAGCTGAAAGTCATGTTGATAATTCATTTAACTTAACAGATGAATTTGTTATCACTAATGTTTTAGGTACTAAGCACATCTTAGATATGTGCAAAAAATATAGAACAAAAAAAATAATTCACATAAGCACTGATGAAATTTATGGAGAAATTAAAAAAAATAATTTTAAAGAAACATCTAGTTTTAATCCTTCAAATCCTTATTCCAGTTCAAAAGCAGCCGCAGAAATGATAATTAATGGCTACAGTTACTCTTACAAATTGCCAACAATTATTGTACGGGCAAATAATATTTTTGGAACAAGACAGCATCCAGAAAAATTAATAGCTGGATGTTGCTGGAGTTTAATAAAAGGAAAAAAATTCTATTTACATGGTAGTGGTAAACAAAAAAGATCTTTTCTATATATTGGTGATTTTTGTAAGGCAATAAGTCTTTTAATAGAGAAAGGTAAACGTAATGAAATCTATAATGTTGGATCAAATTTTGAATATGAAAATTTAGATATAGCAAAAATAATTACTAAGAAGATGAAGGTTGATTTTAAAAAAAATATTTCATTTACAAAAGATAGACCGTTTAATGATTTTAGATATTCTATAGATTATAATAAGATTAAAGCCCTAGGTTGGACTCCAAAAATAAAAGTTGAGGATAAAATACAAGAAATAATTGAATGGTATAAAAACAATATAAATAGATATCCAAAAAGATTTATATGAAAATACTAATTGCAACAGAAAGTCATTTTGCTGGTCACGGCGGACCCTACTATGCAATTGGCAATAAACTAGTTTATTTACTTAAGAATAAAGTGAAATTTAAGCTGATTTATAAAAAAACTGACAACTTTAATTATAAACTAGACCTTAACGAAATTATTGATGAATTTGATATTGTGCATATTTACGGAATATGGAGACCTTTTTATTATAAGATATTTAATATTGCAAAAAAAAAAAATAAAAAAATAATTATATCACCACTTGGTGCATTAGAGCCATGGTCCTTATCACAAAAGAAATTTAAAAAGAAAATTGCTTTTTGGATATACCAAAAAAAAATTTTAAATGAGGCTAATCACATTCATGCAACAAGTGATATAGAAAAAAAAAATATAGTTGATTTAGGAATTAGGACAAAAATTACTGTTATTCCTCATGGAATAGAATTGCTAGAAGAAAAAAAAAAAAGTTTAAACTCAAAACGGACGAAAAAAGCCATTTTTTTTTCAAGAATTCATGAAAAAAAAGGACTTTTAGAATTAATAGAAGCTTGGTCAAAATTAAAACAAAGTAATTGGGTTTTGGACATATACGGACCTGTAAGTGATGAAAATTATTTAAAAAATGTTAAATTGAAAATAAATCAATTTAATTTGAATAATTTTGTAAAAATTTACAAAGCCGAACATAATCTAGAAAAAAAAACAAATATATTCAAAGACTCTGACTGTTTTATATTACCTAGCAAAAGTGAAAATTTTGGTATTTCTATAGGAGAGGCTTTAGCACATGGTTTACCAGTATTAACAACCACGGACACACCATGGCAGCAAATAAAAAATTACAATGCAGGAGTTATTTACGATGTAAGCAAAGATAATTTCTCAAAAGTCTTAGAATCTTTTTTATCTAAATCTGATGATGAACTTTATAATATGGGATTAAACGGACAAAGGCTAATTAAGGAAAAATTTGATAATGACTTAATTATTAAAAAATATATAAATCTATACAATAATGAAAATTTTCAATGAGAGTATTATCTGTTATTTCATCATTATCAGTAAAAAATGGCGGCCCACCTGAAGTTTTAAAAAATCATTTAGAAGTAATAAATAAACAAAAAAAAATTATTAGTGTTTTTCGAACTGATAATATTACTTTGTATTTTTTAGTTAAATGCTTATTAAATATTAAATTAAAGAAAAAATTTAAAAAATTTTTAAAAAAATATGATTTAATTCATTTTCATGAAATTTGGTCGTTAAAAAATATAATTATTATTTATTTTGCTAGAAAATTATTATGTAAATATCTTTTTGTAGGACATGGGCATTTTGATCAATGGTCTTTAAGACAAAGTAGCATTAAAAAAAAAATTTTTATAAATGTATTTCTAAAATCAGCATTAAAATCTGCGAGTGCAATTTTTTTTTCAAATATTGAGGAACTTGAAGATGCAAAAAAGAACTTTAGGTTAAAAAATGTATTTATCATACCCAACGGTATCAATATATCTAGATTTAAAAATTTGAATAAAAATTTAATTCACAGAAAAAAAATAGTTTTTTTTGGAAGAATTCATAAAAAAAAAGGTATAGAGATATTATTAGAAGCTATTACAAAACTTCCAGAAACTTACTTTGAAAAATATTTTTTTGAAATATGCGGCCCTGGTGAAAAAAAATATGTTAGTTTTATAAAACAAATTATTAAAAAAAACGATTTTAAAAATAAGTTACAGTTTAAAGATTTTGTTGATCGAGATAATAAAATTAAATATTTGTCTGAGGCAAGTATATTTGTATTACCTTCTTACGAGGAAGGTGATTCAATCGCTTTAAAGGAAGCGCTCGCGATGTCTATACCTGTAATTATTTCAAGCCAGTGCAGAATGAGTATAGTAGAAAAAACAAATTCAGGCATTGTATTCGAACTTAATGCCCAAAATCTTTACAATGCACTAATTAAAATTTCACACAATGACATAGAATTAATGGGAAAAAATGCTAGGAAACTTATAGAGAATAAATTTGACAATATTGATTGCAGTGAAAGAGTTCTCCATATTTACCAAGATATTATGTGTGGAACTAAGACCTCAAAGGACTGGATGTATGAAAGATAATTATACTATTGGTATAAATTTTCTTCATTCTGATACTGCAGCGTGCATTTTTAAAAACAATAACTTGATTGCAGCGTCTGAGGAAGAAAGATTTACAAGAGTTAAACACACAAGCACTTTTCCATTTAATGCTATAAAATTCTGTTTAAAAGAGGCAAATATAAGTCTATCAGATGTAGATAATATAACTATTAATTCAAATCCATATAATTCAATTTTGAGAAAAATTTTTTTTGTTTTAAAAAATCCTTCCTCATATGAAATATTTTTTCAATCTCTTAAAAATACGAAAAATAAACTTTCTTTAAAGTATTATATTTCAAAAATTGATACCCTTAATAAATTTAGAGGCAAAATAAGATATATAGATCATCACGAGTCCCATATTGCATCTTCATCAAATTTTAGTGGTTTTGAAAAATCAATAAACGTTTCAGTCGACGGTTTTGGTGATTTTGCAAGTTGTGCATGGGGAACAAAAATAAATGATCTATATAGCTTAAAAAATAAAATATACTTTCCTCATTCACTTGGAATATTTTATCAATCGATGACACAATTTTTGGGTTTTAAATCATATGGAGATGAATATAAAGTTATGGGACTTTCTCCTTATGGTAAACCTAAATATGTAAATGAAATTTCCAAATTAATAAACAAAACAAAAAATGGTTTTGAATTAAATTTAAAATATTTTTTACACCACAAAAAAAAAATTTTTAATGTAAATGATATAGGACAATTTGTTTACAAAAATCTATACTCAACTAAATTAAATGAATTAATTGATTTTGAGAGAGATCCAAGTGATAAAATTACTCAAGTGCACATGGATATAGCCAAATCCACTCAAACAGTTTATGAAAATATTTTTTTTCATATTTTAAATTTAGCTCAGAAAGAGAATAAAGACATACATAATTTAACTTTGTCAGGAGGATGTGCAATGAATTCTGTTGCTAACGGTAAAATAATTAGAAATACCAAATTTAAAAATATATATTTCAATCCAAATCCTGGAGACGCAGGTGGATCAGTGGGGTCGAGTTCTTTATTTTTAAAAAGAAATTTCAATTATAGTTTTGAGCATATAAATTATGGATATCTTGGGTGTTCATTTAAAAATGAAAATATTAAAGAAATAATATCAAACAATAAAATTGATAAAAAATTTAAGGTGAAATATTTAAAATATGATGAAATATATAGACTAGTAGTAGAACTTTTAATCAGTGAAAATATAATTGGATGGTTTCAAGATAGGATGGAATGGGGGCCAAGAGCATTAGGAAATAGATCTATCCTTGCTGATGCTAGAAATCCTAATATTAAAGAGATTATTAATAAAAAAATCAAAAGAAGGGAGAGTTTTAGACCTTTTGCACCATCAATACTTATAGAGAAAGTAAATGAATGGTTTGAAATTGATAGAAATGTTCCCTTTATGAGCGAGGTTTATCCAATTAAAGAAAATAAGAGATCAATTGTTCCAGGCGTGACTCATGTCGATGGAACTGGAAGACTTCAGACGGTAGATGAGATGAATAACAGGAAATATTACAATTTAATTAAGTGTTTTTATAAATCTACTGAAGTCCCAATAATTTTAAATACTTCTTTTAATGAAAATGAACCAATTGTTAATAACCCAATTGAGGCAATTAAATGTTTCGAGAGAACAAATATGGATGCATTAGTTTTGCAAAATTGGTTTATTTCAAGAATTGAAATTTAATTAATATTGATATCTTTATGAAAAAAATTGCAATTATTACTACTCATCCTATTCAATATCAGTTACCTATGTTTAAAAATTTTTACAAAAATAACATAGAAGCTCATGTCTTTTTTGCTTCTTCGCATGGTATTTCATCACAAAATAAAGATAGAGAGTTTCAAATTAAATTTAATTGGGATAATTATAAAAATCCATTGAGTGGGTATAAAAGTTTTTTTTCAAAAAACCAGCAATACTCAATATTTGATTTTCGCTTATCATTCAAAGATCTTGAAAAATATTTAAAAAAAAATAAATATGAAGCAATTATTATTTTTGGGTGGAATAATTTACTATACTTAAAATCGATATATTTTGGCAAAAAACTTGGAATAAAAACAATTTTAAGAGTAGAAACTAATCTTGAGTCCAATATAAGCATTATAAAAAAAATACTAAAATATCTAATTTTAAGATTTTTATTTAAATTTATTGATGCATTTCTATATATTGGCACTTTAAATAAATACTTTTATTTAAAACATGGTGTCCCAAAAAATAAACTATATTATGCTCCATATTTTGTAGATAATAATTTTTTTAAAAAAAAAGGTAAACACAATTATTTATCTAATAAGTTAAAATTAAAAAACAAAAAATTTATATTGTTTGTAGGAAAGCTAATAGATAGAAAAAAACCACAGCATTTTATAAATCTAGCAAAAGAGTTTAAAAATATTAAACAATTTCACTTTTTGCTTATCGGTGACGGCCATCTCAAGAATTTTTGTAAAGAATATATTAAAAAACATAATATAAATAATATATCAATGCTAGGTTTTCAAAATCAAAAAAATCTAAAAAAAATTTATCAGTCTAGTGATTTATTTGTAATTACATCTGCATATGAAACATGGGGACTTGTTATCAATGAAGCTATGGCTTCAGGGTTACCAATCTTAGCATCTAATAAATGTGGTTCCTCAAAAGATTTAGTACTAAATGGTATAACAGGATATATATATCAATATGGTAATTTGAAAGATCTATTCAAAAATTTTAAAAAAATTCAATTTAATTATAAAAAAAAAAAATTAATGAAGAAAAATTCAAAAAAAATTATATCTAATTTTACTTACGATAAGACAATTAGCTCAATTAAACATATAATTAATTAATATAAAAGCTCGATGCATTTATATACTAAATGAGGTAATTATCTTTAATTTAGAATTAAAGTTAAATTAGAAAATGAAAATATCTGTGATCACAGTGTGCTTTAATAGTGAAAATACCATTGAGAATACAATTAATTCAGTTGTTTCTCAAAATTACAACAATTATGAATACATAATAGTAGATGGAGGATCTTCAGATAAAACACTAGAAATAATAGGCAAATATAAAAAACATATAAATAAGCTTATATCTGAAAAAGACGATGGTATTTTTCACGCTATAAACAAAGGCATAAATTTATCTGATGGCGAAATTATTTCAATAATACATTCTGACGACACTTTTTATAACTACAATGTTTTATCTGATGTAGCTGATCAATTCAGAAAAGATAATAATTTAGATTGTTTAATAGGCACAACTTTAATAAAGAAAAAAAATATTAATTCTGTATTAAGAAAATATAATCCAAAATTTTTTAAAAAATGGATGCTTTATTTAGGCTATTCACCACCTCATCCATCCACTTTTGTTAAAAAAAAAATTTATAATAAATTTGGAAATTATAATGTTAATTATTCTATTGCGGGAGATTTTGATTTTTTTCTAAGATGTATTTTAATAAATAAAATAAAATTTGAGACTTTAGACAAAAACTATATAATTATGTTATACGGTGGTAAAAGCACAAATTCAATTCGAAGTAATTTAATTGCATCAAAGGAAATCATGAGATCTTTTAAAGATAATTCAATTTACTCTAATTGGTTTTTAATAATGTTGAGGTTTCCTATGAAACTTATTCAAATGATATTAAAATGATTAATTATAAAAAAGAAAATAAGTATATTTTAATATCATCTATTTTATTTTTTTTAATTCCTATAGCATTAATTTCTGGACCATTTTTACCAGATCTATTTTTGACCATCATTTCAATTAATATACTATACTTAATGTATTCAAATAAGGAATTAAATCATTTTAATACAAAATACTTTTATTTTTTTTTAATTTTTTGCTTTATAATTATTATTATTTCTTTAATATCTTTAAATTATTTCTCGATTAAAAGCAGCTTATTTTACTTTAGGTTTGGTTTATTTATAGTCGCCTCATATTATTTGATTAAATCAAACAAACTAATACTGAAATATCTATTATTTTTATTTATAATAATTTATATCGTCTTGTTTTTTGATACCATCTATCAATTTTTTTATTCTGAAAATATATTAGGTTTTAAATATATTAATGAACAAAACTTTCGTATCACAAGTTTTTTTGGAAAAGACGAAGTTCTTGGTAGTTATACTGCTAGATTTTTTCCACTATTAATTTTTCTAATAATTTATAACGAAAATCATATTTTTTCAAATTATAACAAATTAATTATTACATTACTCACTGTAACTTCATTTACAGTTGTTTTGTTAAGTGGTGAAAGAACATCATTGGCATTGTTTATATTGTGCCTAATCTTCATTTTCTTTTCTTCATTTAAAATAAGAAAGATTTTTATTGTACCGATAATTTTAATAATTATTGTGTCAATTATCTCAATAAATTTTAGTGAAAAAATTAAAAATAGAGTAGTAACTACTACAATTAAACAATTAGGCTTAAATACTGAAAGCGACAGATTAGTTATATTTAGCCCAACTTACGAAGGTCATTATTTGATATCTTATAATATGTTTAAAGAAAAACCTCTATTTGGTCATGGTCCAAAGTCTTTTAGATTTTATTGTTCTAAAAAAGAGAATTATGTCGCTGAAAATGCTTGCACAACCCATCCACATAATTTTTATGCACAAATGCTGGCAGAATTAGGTTTATTTGGATTTATAACAATATCTTCAATATTTATTTTGACAATAATTCTCTTTTTAAAAAATTTTTACTTTCAAATTTTTCGAAAAAAACAGTACCTGTCAAACCTAGCTATTTGCTTATTATCTAGTATTTTTATTACTTTATTTCCTTTTTTACCATCTGGAAATTTTTTTAATAATTGGTTATCTATAATTATTTATTATCCTCTAACTTTCCTATTATATATAATTAAAGAGAAAAAATTTTATGTATGAAAAAGTAATTATTCTTTTTTTAATCATAAATTTACCTATAATTTTATTTTACAATAAAATTGTAAATAAAGTAAATATATTTGACTATGCAGATGGAATAAGAAAACTTCATAAAAATAAAGTACCACTTTTTGGAGGTATATTAATAATTTACAATGTTGTAATTTTTTCATTTTTTAACAAATTTCTAGAAATTAATATTGACTATTTTTTTTTAAATACTAGAGAATATTTTTCTTTTTATGTTGGTCTCGTTTTTATATTCTTGATTGGAATTTACGATGACAAATACAATTTATCAGCTAATAAAAAACTATTCTTTAATTTTTTTATTATTTTGTCGATAATACTTGCAGATGATAATTTACTGATAAGTAATTTGAAATTTATTATATTTGATAGTCCAGTAGAACTGAAAAATTTATCATATTTTTTCTCAATATTATGCATACTTCTTTTTATTAATGCATTAAATATGTTTGATGGTATTAATTTCCAAGCTGGTTTTTATTGTATATTAATTTTTTGTTACTTTTTAATCAAAGACTTGTACACTTTTTTTTCAATTATTTTAATATTATGTTTAATTTTATTTTTAATATTTAATTATTTAAATAAATGTTTTTTGGGTGATAGTGGAACACAAGTATTAGCATTCATAATTTCATATATTTTAATTAAATCTCATAATATAAATAATTTAATTTCACCTGAAGAAATATTTATATTATTATCATTTCCTGGTTTAGATATGTTTCGTTTATTTATTCAAAGAATATTAATAAATAAACATCCTTTTCATCCAGATACAAATCATATGCATCATTTAATTTCAGCAAGACATGGAAAATTTTATGCTTTTATTATTATACAAGTAATTATTATAACAAATATTTCGTCTTTTTATATTTTTGAAAATAAATATATATCTTTAAGTTATGTAGTTATATCATATATTTTAATACTAATTAATTTTAAAACAAATAAGTTTAAATTTTGAAAAGATCTATTGATATAACTCTAAGTATTTTAATTTTGTTTTTTTTAATACCATTAATAATAATAAGTTTTTTTTTAATAAAGCTAGATTCTAGAGGTCCAATTTTTTTTGCCTCATATAGAGCTGGTAAAAATGATAAAAGTTTTAAAATGTTTAAATTTAGAACAATGCATATAAATACAGAAATTATTGAAACAGATAAATTAAAGAATACGGAACAAAAAATTACTAAAATAGGTAAATATTTAAGGAAATACAGTATTGATGAAATACCACAATTTTACAGCGTTTTAATGGGTGATATGTCTATAGTGGGTCCTCGACCAGCCTTATTTACTCAAAAAGAACTGCTTCGAGAAAGAAAAAAATTAGGCATAAACAAACTTAAACCTGGAATTACAGGATATGCTCAAATAAATGGCCGTGATTTGTTAACTTTAGAGAAAAAAATTAATTTAGAATATGAATATTTAAATAAAAATAATTTAATGTTTGATTTTTTAATAATGATTAAAACAATTAAAGTTGTATTTACAAAAAAAGGTGTAACTCATTAAATTATAATAAATGAAACATATATCCCCAAACATTTTGTCAAATTATAAAAAAAAAATATTTTTAATTTTAAGCGATTTATTAATTATTTTCATTTCAGTATCAGCAGCATACTCTTTAAGGTTAGAAACTATATATCCAATCTGGAAAATTAATTCTTATGTTTTTATAATTTTTTCAATAATTATTATAGGCGTATTTTACTATTTTAATATTTACCAAATTTTGCTTAGATTTTTTGATAACTATTCAATTCTTAAAATAATAAAGTCTATCTTAATTTGTATATTAATTTTAATTCCTATAAATTTTTACTTATATAAAATAATTTATTTTCCAAGGTCAATATCATTCATAGCGCCAGTAATAATAGGTTTATTAATTATATTTCATAGAATCTTAGTAAATTTTCTAATAAATCTTAATTCCAAAAATAAAAAGAATAATAATATATTGATAACAGGAATTAATAAAAATAATGTAGAAATAATTAAAAGCATAAGGCAAAACCCAAGTTACGGAAAAGTAATGGGTATTATTGATTCATCTGGTAATTATAAAAAAAGAGAATTGAACGGTATAAAAATTTTCAAAAAAAAAAAAATAAAAAAAATTATAGATGATTTGTCTATAAATGAGGTTATTGTTGGAAATAAAAGTTTAAACAAAAAAGAAATAGATGATTTATTTTCGTATATCTCTGAAAAAAATATTAGATTCAAAAATATTAAAAATGAATATAATTATCAAAATAAATTTATTGAAACATCTTTATCTACAAAGGTAAATTTTTATGAAATAATCGACAGACCTAAAATAGTTGTAGATAGAACTATATTAGTAAATAAAATTAAAAATAAAATAATTTTAATCACTGGAGGAGGAGGATCAATTGGCAGTCAATTATGTTTGGAAATATTAAAGCATAATCCAAAAAAATTATTAATAATTGAAATTTCTGAAATAAATTTATTTAATGTAATAAATGAAATAAAAAAAAATAATTATTCGTTAAAAAAAGTTAAGCCAGTTTTAGGCGATTGTGCAGACAGTATATTTTTAAATAATATTTTTAAAGATCAAAAGATCGATGAAATTTATCACGCCGCTGCATATAAACATGTGACATTTGGAGAAAATAATCCATATTCAATTGTTAAAAATAATATCTTTGGAACAAAAGTACTTGTTGAATTATCTTTAAAAAACAAGATAAAGCATTTTACATTTATAAGTTCAGACAAAGCAGTAAATCCAAAAAGTTTACTAGGATTTACAAAAAAATTTGGAGAAAAGTTAATCAAACATTATTATCACAAAGGTCTAATAAATAAAAATTTTATTACTAATTTTACTATTGTTAGATTTGGAAATGTTATAGGATCAAGCGGGTCTGTAATACCGATCTTTCTTAATCAAATTGAAAATAAATCTCATTTAACTGTTACGGATAAAAAAGCAGAAAGGTATTTTATGTCAATAGCTGAGGCAGTTCAGTTAGTTATAAATGCATCTTATTTTAATAAAAAAGGTATAAAGATTTATGCATTAGATATGGGAAAACAAATTAATATTTATGAAATTGCAAAAAGAATAATTAGATTGAGCGGAAACACAATCAAAAACAAAAAAAATAAAAGTGGGGATATTGAAATTAGAATAACAGGATTAAAAAAAGGTGAAAAAATTTCTGAAGAGATTACTTTAGGAAAAAATTTAATTAAAACTAACCATGCGAAGATTATGGAATGTCGGGAGAACATATTCACAAATAATTTAATTACTGATTTATTAAAATTAAATAAAATGTTAGAAAAAAATAATATTTCATATAAATATTTAAAAAAAATGAGTAATTCAAATAATAAATAGAATGAATAGTAAATTAATTAAAAATTATAATAATAATTTTCTAAAATTAGCAAATATAGATAATGAAGTCGAAAAAAAAATTAATTTAACGATAAAGAAATTGAAAATAATAAAAAATAATAAAAAAAAAGTCATCATAGTTGGAAATGGTGGTAGTGCTGCAATTGCAAGTCATTTTAGTGTTGATATGACTAAAAATGGTGAAATTAGATGTATCAATTTTAATGAAAGCGATCTATTAACATGTTTTTCAAATGATTATGGATATGAAAATTGGGTAAAAAAAGCTCTAAATTTTTATATGGATAACGGAGATTTAGTAATTTTAATATCATCTAGTGGATCATCTCAAAATATGATAAGAGCTGCAAAATTTTTAAACACCAAAAAAAATTTATTGATAACATTTACCGGCTTCAATTATCCGAATAAACTATCAAAGTTTGGTGATATTAATTTTCATGTGAAATCAAACACTTATAATCATATTGAAAATGTTCACCAATATTGGCTATTATCTTTGGTAGATCTAATAAAAAAAAAATAATAAACTTTTATAAATTTTTATTCATCTTTATTTTGTTTAAAAAAAAAGTTAATGAATATATTATACAAACAATTGTTAATCCTGTTAAATGCTTTGCAGTTGCCCATCCAACAATAAGAGGAAAAAGATTAAAGGATACAATTGACAAAAAATAAATTTCTCTTTTAATATTATAAATTTTATTAATATTTTTAATTATAACCACCAACGAGATAATTAAGCTTAAATTAAAAAATAATTTATTTACTAAATAACTTATTTTTAATGGATTATAATATTCACCATTTTTATCAGGAAATGCTGCATCTTTATGAATATTAAAAAATATAAAATTAATTTTTATAAGTGTATCTTTTACATATCTATTTAAGTTGTTTTTAATATAAATTTTATTTTTTTCTTTATAGAATTCATAAATTTCCCATTCATTTTCATACTTTTTTTTAGGTTTTTCATATTTAATTAAATCTACGCTTTTCTTTGGGTAGTATTTATTAAATTCTTTATTCAATGCAATATTCATTCCTTCTGAAGATACAGATAAGATTTTTGACCCGAATGGAAAAACACCTGTTTTGAGATAGCCAAAACTACCCCATACACTTATTGACAATGTAACAGCAAATATTGGAAGTATTTTTAATGATATTTTATCATTTTCTAAAATTAGAATTATAAAAGGTATTATTAAACATAAAAAAAACATTGAGGTTTTTGTTAGATATAAAACAAATAAAATTAATGAAATATAAATATATTTTCTTTTATTTTCTGTTGAAAGAATCAAAAAAAGACTAGGCAATAAACATGCTACAATCGTGTCAGCAAAATGAATATTTAATTGAACATGTAAATTATGTGGTATCGCAAATATGCTAACTAGAAAAATTAAAAAAAATATATAACTTTTGTTGTGTTTTTCACAATAGAAGTTAAGTGAAAAAAATAATATTGAAAATAAAATTAAATTTTTAACAAAATAAATAAAATATAGATTTTTAGAAATTGAAGATAATCCGCTTATCAACAATGGCAAAATTGGCATTTTTGCTAAATAATATTTTACACCGTACCGGTATTGGTAAAAACCATCACCATGAAATAAATTGGTTACTAGCTCAGAATGGTCAAACTGTAATTTAGAGAATATAATATCATTATTTTCATCCATCAGAAAGATTACTTGATTTAGGTTAGCATAAATTAAGCATAAAACAAAAACAGTGATTGAAAATAGAATATATGTTATCTTAATTTTACTTGTTCTTTCCATATGGTATGTTTATCTTTAAAAGGTCCATTAGCAATTTCTAAAAATATTGTATTATTTTTTTTTGATATAACTTTTCTAAAAAGATTGCATGGTATTCTTAGACTATTATTTTTTTTTAATTTAAAATTAATTATTTTGTTTTTTTTAAATAGATCAATTTGTAACTCACCATTAATAACATGATAAGATATTGACTCTTTTTTTTGTTTAAGAGGGCCAATAGTTTGTGGAACTTTATGCATAATAATCATCTCTTGTATTTTTTCACTATCATTTTTATGTAAGCAAACTCTAATTAATTTTGTATCTTTTGGAGTTAATTTTTTTAGTGCAAAGATATCTCTTAAAGAAAATTTAGAATAAATACTTTTTAAATAATAAACTCTATTATTTTTTTTTTTTAATCCCAATCTACTTAAAACTTTTTTTGATTTATTCATTTATAAATTTTTTATTAATGATATATAAAACAATTCCCTTCCAAAGTTTGCTTTAAAATCTTTTAATTTAGGTGTTTTAAAAAAATTTTTTTTTCTTAATATATCAATAACTTCATCAATTCCTTTTAGAATAATTTTATTCGATTTTAATAATTTATTAATTTCGATGAGCTTATTTAAAAATAGTTTATAATTTTTTGAATTTAAAGCATTTTCGTTTTGTATGAGTAAATTTAGTAATTCTCTTGATTTATAGGACAATTTTATATTTTGATCTGTTTGAATTTCTGGGAATAAAAATTTATAATCAATAAAATTATGTGAATTTTTATTATATTGATTTAAAAAATTGTCTTTAGCATTAAATTGATTGTTTATTAAATCTTTATACCATCTCCAATCGTTGTAGAATCTTGGATAAGAATTATAAAAATTGAATTTTTTACCAACATCTTTAAAGATTTCTTGAGGATTTGGATGAATATTTAAAAATCCAGCGCCAATTAAACAATCTTGTACCCAATCTTTGTATGGGCACGACATATTTTTCATTGTTTTAAGATGATCTTTATAAAAGTTAACTAAATAATTAGTTTTCTCGTTAAAGTCATTAATATTCACAGTTAAATTTAAACCAATAAACCTTCTGATTATATTTGATAAAAATGATATTGAGGAAGATGATGTTATTATCAAAATACCGTTATTTTTTACTAAAGCACCTAATTTAGAAACGAGCTTCCTTTCTTTTTTGTTAATTCCTAACCAAGCTTCACAAATGACTAAATCGTATTTTTTTTTTACATTAAAGTCTTCAAATTTCTGTTTGATTATTTTAGTTTTATTAATTGAGACTTTTAATTTTTTAAAAATTTTAAAAATATTTTTGTTTGCATTTGGGTTGGGCTCGACAAGATGAAGTATTTTTGGATTGCAAGATGCCAAATAAGCTGCATTATGTCCTTCAGCAGGTCCTACTTCTAAAATTTCTGAATTACTTAAGGTTTTTTTTGTTATTCCTAAATGATTATAAAGAGATTCTCTTCTTTGAAAATGTTTTTTTCTATTAAAGATATCTTGACCAACTGGGGAAATTTTATGTTTAATATAATAAGTTAGATGATCAAATTTCATTTTTTTCATTTTTATATACTAAATAAAAATATAAACTAGGTAGTGAAACAATAAAATCAATTACTCTTAGGTAAATAATAACGTTTGCCAGGTTATTTAATAAATTATCAAAAAAAAATTTGTTTGTAATGGCAAATGTAATTTCACCGAGTCCGATTCCACCTGGAGTTATTGGCACAGCGCTAACAATGGTGCTCATAAAATTGGAAAAAAATATTTCATTTAAGCTTATATTAAATTTGAAAATATATTCTGAAATTAAAAAAGTTGAGTAGTGAACTATAAAAAATATTATAATTGATAAAATAAATGCTAAAACAAATTTTTTGTAAAGTTTTAAATAAAAATATTTTATTTTTAAAAAGTAAGATTTTTTTCTGGTAATATAAAATAAGAAAATAAAAAAAACTATAGTAGTTAAGGCAATATATAGTGAATAATATAGAAACTTTATCTGATCACTTTGAATAATAATTATTATAACAGAAAATAAGCCTAAAAAAGATAATCCTAAAAATCCAAAAATTCTATCTATAAAAATTGTCAAATTATTTTTTAATTTATTTTTTTTAGAATGTTTTAAAATATAATGTACTTTAAGAACATCTCCACCAATAGTACCAAATAATACATTATTAAAAAAACTTGCTATATAGTGAATCTTCAATGTCTTAAATAAAGATATTTTAACATCAAATGATTTTAAAATAATATGCCATCTATATCCTCCTATAAAAATTGTAAAAGCTGTGAAAAAAATTAGTATAAAATTTAGTAAAGGATTTTTTACAAAATTAACAAATAAAGATAAATCAAAGTAATTATTATTGTATAAATAATAAAATATTGATATTAAAAATATTATTTTTAAAAATTTTATAAATATTTCAAACATAATTTAAAAAATTAATCTACTAGTATTAGAAAATATTGAAAAAAGAAATAAACTTATCTGTGATCATTCCTTGTTTTAATGAGGAAAATAATATCTTAATTACAATAAAAAAAGTTAAAAGTGTTTTAAAAAATTATAGAAAATGCGAAATATTAATTGTTGATGATGGGAGTACAGATAATACAAAATCTATATTAAAGAAATTTATCAAAAAAGATCAAGAATTAGTAAGGATAATTCTAATCAATAAAAATCAAGGTGTACAAAATGCAATTTATGTGGGAGCAAAAAATTCTAAGTATAAATATGTAACACATTTTCCTGGCGATGATAGCTTTCAAAAAAAAAGTATTAAAAATTTGATAAAGTACACCGGAGATAAAGAATTAATTCTTGGTTACAGAAAAGATTATCACTCTAAAATCAATTTTTTTCGATGGTTGTTGTCTAAGACACTAATTATTTTAATGCAAATCTTAACAAATACTAAAATAAAAGATTTTCATGGCCCATATATATGTGAAACAAAATTTTTAAAAAAAAAAATTAGATCTAAAAGATATGATGGGCAAATAGAAATTATAAATCATATATTAAATCACAAGGTATCTGTAGTTGAAGTTCCTGTTTATGTAAGAAATAAAACTATCAAAGATACAAATGTTGTAAAAATTAGTGTTTGTGTTGAATTTATAAAAACGATAGCGAGACTTTTTATTTATAATTTATTTAAAAAAAAATAAATTCATAATCTCCACTGTAATTGCATTTTTTAAAAATCCATTTCCATCCATCAGTATCAATAAGTGTTTCAGCTGTTAGAGCCCAACAGTAAACATTAAATTGTTCTTTTTCATTTCTATAAGATTCAAAACAAATAAACTTTTGTTTCCCTATTCTCTCAATTTCTTTAAGGCAAACCTCAATATTTGGGATTTGTAAATTATGAATCATATTAATTGAAATTACTAGGTCAAAACTTAAATCTTTAAAACCTAAAGTTTTTTTTGCATCATGTTTAAACAAAAATTTTTTTATTTCGGATTTTGATTTATTAATAGCATAGTATGAATTATCACAACCAACAATTTTGATATTTGGAAGAATTTTTTTAATTTCAAACAATAAAAAACCTTTTCCGCATCCTATGTCTAGAACACTGGAGTTATTTGTTAAGTTATAAGTTTTAATAAGTTTTTTTGCCAGAGGTTTAAAGTAATCTTTTATATATTTATAACCACCATAGCCAAATTTTCTGTTGCCGTCCCAATAATCATAAGAATATTTTTTTGATACCTTCATCGACAAAATTTTGTCATCATTCATTCTTTTAATATAATTTCTTTTGGTTTTTAAGTGATTAGGTGTCACAAATTTTCTTAATTTTCCTAGTCTAAATTTTTTGTTATTATTTAATATCTGTTTTGCTAAATAAATTTCTTCTATTTTATTTTTGTCTGAATTGTTATTAAGCACATAATCTTCTACGGCAAAAAATATAGATTTCTTTTTCTTTATAATTTCTGAATAAAGTTTATTTCTCAACACTTTTTTTTCAGGTAATTGAAAAACACTATACATTATAATTCCATCATAATTCTTAATATTATGTAAAATTTCAAACAGAATATAAGTTGAATTGTCTTGTCTATATTCAGTCGAACTTAAAATAAAATGGAGCTTTTTACTTTTGCAATATTCTCTTAGAACAAGATTTTGAATATGTTGAGGAACTCTTTCACCGTAAAAAGATCTACTGAATATATAACCTTTGACTTTCTTCATTTTACTCAAATGGAGACTTATAATTTAAACCCAAAGTTGTCATTGCTCTTGTTGTAATTGGATCAAAAAATTCACCAATTTTTTTGTCTCCAAATGGGGAGAAATAAGATTTGAATCTGCAATTCATTGATAATCTTGTTTCTTTTTCTAAATTCACAATATTTCCATGTGGTAAGTTTTGGTTAAAAATTAAAACCTCGCCGTAATTGACTTTTAGCCACTTAAGTTTTTTTTTAATAATTTTATACATTTGTAAGCTACTTTTAATCTTTTTTTTTCTCATAATATGATGGAAATAATTTTTATTTTTTTCTGGCAATATATACATTGATTTTGTTTTATAACAATTTACTAAAGGCACCCATAAATTTATCTCAAAAGGAGAGTCTCCCGACCACACATCTGAATGAATTGGTAATAATGATGAATCGTCATTAGGAAATTGAATACTTAGATTAATTTTTTTTTGCATCAATAATTCATTTCCTACTAATGTATAAAGATAATCTCTTGCAAGATTAAAGTAATGAAAGCGTAAATTTTTATCATCATTTAATTTTTTAATTAATTTAACTCTAAAATTGTTTAGTTGGTCAATTTTTATTGAATTATGAATATAGTTTAAATTTTTTATATTTTTCTTTTTTTTTGGAATTAAATTGTTGATTGAATTTACTAAGTTATTTTTTATGTAATTTAAAGATTTTTTATCCTTCAATTTTAAAATTATATACCCATTCTTTATAAATTTTTTTGTAATTAATTTCTCTTTTTTGGATTGATATAGCATTACTTAACTATATCTTTTTTTTATTTTTTGTATAGAAACTTTCAATATGAAAAATATATTTATAGTTGGTGGTGCCGGATATGTTGGTTCAGTGTTAATTCCTAAATTATTACAAAGAAATTATAAAGTCACCTGTTTTGACTTAATGATTTATGGTGAAAATTTATTGAAAAAACACGAAAATTTAAAAATAATTAAAGGAGATATGAGAGATCAAAATTTATTAAAAAATATAATCAAAGATTTTGACTCAGTTATACATCTTGCTTGCATATCAAATGATCCAAGCTTTGAATTGAATCCAGACTTAGGAAAATCTATTAATTTTGATGCATTTGAACCACTCGTAAAAATTTGTGAAAATTCTTCAATTAACCAATTTATTTATGCATCCTCATCATCAGTTTATGGAATAAAAAATGAGCAAAACGTAAACGAAAAAATGTCTTTAGAACCTTTAACAGATTATTCTAAATTTAAAGTAAAATGCGAGGAAGTTTTACAAAAATATAATTCAAAAAACTTCACCACAACAATTATAAGACCTGCTACAGTTTGTGGCTATTCTCCTAGACAAAGATTAGATGTGGTTGTAAATATTTTGACAAACTTAGCATATCATAAAAAAAATATTAAAATTATGGGTGGCAAACAGTTACGACCAAATATTCATATTGAAGATATGGCAGACGCTTATATAAAAATATTAGAGTCTAATATAAATAAAATATCGGGTGAAATATTTAATGTAGGTTTTGAAAATCAAACCGTTAATAAAATAGCTGATATAGTAGAGAAAAATATGCCTTTTAAAATAACAAAAGAAATAATTGAAAGTAATGATAATAGATCATATCATATATCATCAAAAAAAATTTTAGATAAGTTAAATTTTTTGCCTAAAAAAAATATCTCAAATGCAGTATTAGATTTAATAGATAAATTTGAAAAAAAGATTTTTAGTGATCCACTTAATAATTCTAATTACTTTAATGTAAAAAAAATGAATGAAATTAAATTAAAATAGAATGAAAGTTAGATACTCATATTTAAAACAACAGTTTTCAAATTGCCCAGATTTATGGAGGAATTTAAAAAAATTTGTGGCAACTTCTGATTTCACATTAGGAAAAGAATTAAAAAAATTTGAGAAAAACTTTGCAAAGCTTATAGGAACCAAATATGCTGTAGGTGTTAATTCCGGAACTGATGCACTTAAATTATCTTTAAAATCAATTGGAATTTTACCTGGTGATGAGGTGATAACTGCTGCAAATACTTTTGTAGCCACTGTTGGAGCTATAGTCGAAATTGGAGCAAAACCTATTTTTGTTGATTGTGATGATACTTTTTGCATTAATTCAAAATTAATCGAGAAATCAATTACAAATAAAACGAAAGCTATAGTGCCTGTTCATTTCACTGGATATATGCCAGATATGGAAGAAATTATAAAAATATCAAAAAAATATAAAATTCCTATCATTGAAGATGCTTGTCAGTCTATTCTAGGTTCATTTAATAACAAAAATGCAGGAACGTGGGGAATTACCGGGGCATTTTCTTTGCATCCTTTAAAAAATATTAATGTTTGGTCAGATGGCGGTATTATAACAACAAATAGTTCAAAAATTTATAAAAGACTTAAATTATTAAGAAATCATGGTCTTTCCGATAGAGACACTGTTCAGATAAGTGGATTTAATTCAAGATTAGACACATTTCAAGCTGTTGTGGGAAATTGGATTTTACCTAAAGCAAAGGACATAGCAAAAAAAAGAATTAAAAACGCAGAATATTTAGATAATGGTTTATCAAAAATAAATGAAATAACCATACCACCAAGATTAAAAAAAATTAGATCTGTTTTTCATTTATATATTGTTTTTGCAAAAAATAGAGATGGTTTACTAAATTATTGCATTAAAAAAGGCATTGAGGCAAAAATTCACTATCCTAAGCCAATGTATTTACAAAAATCTTTATCGAACTTAAATCACAAAAAAGGAGATTTTCCTGTTACAGACGAGCATGTAAAAAAAATTATAACCTTTCCTTGCGATCAACACCTAGCTAAAAATCAATTGGATTATATAATAAGAACTGTCAAAAATTTTTATCAATAAAATGATTGTTCCTTATACTAATTTTAAAAAACAATGGTTAGATGAAAAATCTAATCTGTTCAAAATTATTGAAAAAGTTTATGAAAATGGTCAATTTGTAAATGAAAAAGAAGTTGAACATTTAGAAAAAAAATTAGCAAAATTTTGTAAAGTTAAATACGCTGTTTGCCTGAATAGTGGAACTGATGCATTAACTTTAGGCTTAATATTGATTGGAGTTAAAAGAGGGGACGAAGTGATTACTCCCCCCAATTCTTTTATTTCATCTACAAGCAGTATAATTCATATAGGTGCAAAACCTGTTTTTGTTGATGTAGAGAATGATCAGAACATAAATGCAAATTTAATTGAAAAAGCAATTACTAAAAAGACAAAAGCAATAATGCCAGTTCATTTAACTGGAAGAGTAGCAAACATGTCAAAAATAAAAAAAATTTCTAAAAAATATAAAATTCCTATTATCGAGGATGCAGCACAATCTATTGGATCTAAGTATAACGGAAAGTTAGCCGGATCATTTGGTAAAGTTGGATGTTTTTCTTGCCATCCTTTAAAAAACTTAAATGCATCAGGAGATGGAGGATTTTTGACAACAAATGATAAAAAAATTTACAAAAAAGCACTAAGCTTAAGGAATAATGGTATCGAAAATAGAAATATTGTTAAAAATTTCGGATATCTATCAAGGATGGACGTACTTCAATCAAAAATTTTAGATTTTAGACTTAAGAAACTTAACAAAATTATAAAAATAAGAAGAGGACTTGCTAAAATATATTTTAAAAACTTAAACAAAAAAAAATTAAATTTAGTAAATGAAAAAAGAAATGAATTTAATACATATCATACTTTTATAATACATACAAAAAAAAGAAATCAACTAAAAGATTATTTAAAAAAAAAAGGTATTGAGACAGCGATTCATTATCCAATACCAATACATTTACAACCAGCAGCAAAAAACTTAAAATATAAAATGGGTGATTTTCCTACTACCGAAAAACATGCAAAAGAAATTTTGACTTTGCCTATTAACCAATATCTAAAAAAAAAAGATATTTTGTATATTTGTAAAATTATAAATAAATTCCATGAATAAATTACTTGTATACAACTCAAAAAAAATAAAACTTGATAAAAGATCAAAAAAACTCAGATCTTTAATCGTAGAAGGATTAATTAAATCTGGAAGAGGACATTTTGGATCAGCTATGTCACTTATAGAAATTTTAAGAGTTCTCTATGATCATATTTTAAAGTTTGACCCTAAAAAACCACTAAAAGATAATAGAGATATCATGATTTTAAGCAAGGGGCATGGATGCCTAGGTTTATATGCTATTTTATCTGATAAAGGATTTTTTAGAACAAATGAGTTAGAGAAAGTTGGTCGTTTACATTCAAAGCTAGCTGGCCACCCTGAAAATAAAATCCCAGGAGTAGAGGCCTCAACCGGATCTCTAGGTCATGGTCTATCAATAGCTGTTGGAAACGCATTGTCATATAAAATCAAAAATAAAAAGAACAAAGTTTTTGTCATTTTAGGAGATGGTGAAATTAACGAAGGTTCAAACTGGGAAGCAGCACTTTCTGCATCAAAACATAAATTAGATAATTTACATGTAATAATAGATTATAATAAGATTCAATCTTATGGATTTACTAGTGAGGTATTAAATTTAGAACCATTAAGAGATAAGTGGGAAAGTTTTAATTTTGACGTAAGTGAAGTAAATGGACATGACTTAAAACAACTAAAAAAATCATTTTTAAAGTCCAAATTAAATAAGCCAAGATTAACTATTTGTCATACAATTAAGGGAAAAGGTTTTAGTTTTTCTGAAAATAACCCTAAGTGGCATCATAAAAATTTTTTTACCGAAAAAGAAATCATGAATATGAGAGAAGAAATTAAATAAATGAGAAAAACTTGCTTAGACTCAGTATTTAAAATTGCGAAAAAAAATAAAAAAATAATTTTTATTGGATCTGATTTAGGACCCGGAGTATTGGATAATTTTAAAAATGAGATACCAAAAAGATTTTTTATGGAAGGTGTTTCAGAGCAACATATAATTGGAATGTCAGCAGGCATGGCGTTAAATGGATTTATTCCTTATGTAAATACAATTGGTACTTTTATAACTAGAAGATGTTATGAGCAGCTTATAATTGATCTATCACTGCATAATTTGCCGGTAAGACTTATTGGGAATGGTGGTGGATTAGTATATGCACCCTTAGGCCCAACACATCAAGCAATAGATGATATTGGAATTATGAGGATTATTCCTAATATGAAAATTATTTGCCCATGTGACTCTAATGAAATGAAAAAATTAATGAGAGATACAGTTCATACTAAAGGACCAGTTTATATAAGATTGGCAAAAGGAGGAGATGAAATTGTAACAAATAAATTTAAAAATATTAATTTAGGTAAAGCTATCAAATTTGGTAAAACAAAAAATATTCTAATAATTTCAACAGGTATTATGACGCAAATTGCCTTAAAAATTAGAAAAAAATTCCTTGAGAAAAAAATTGAATGTAGCGTACTTCATTTAGGAACTATAAAACCTTTAGATATAAAATCTTTAAAAAAAAATATATCAGATTCAAGAATAGTTTTTACCTTAGAGGAGCATGTTTTAAATGGGGGATTTGGTTCATCCATTTTAGAATTTTGTAGTGACAATATGAAAAATAATTTACCAAAAATAAATAGGTTTGGATTAAATAATAACTTTGTTGAAAAATATGGATCTCAAGAGGAATTATTAAAATACTTTAATTTAGATGCGAATACACTTTACAAAAAAATGCTAAGAAGGATAAAAAAAAAATGAAAGTTAAAATGTTTGATCTCAAAATAAAAGATAAGTTATTAAGAAGAGATCTAATAAAATCTTTGAACCGCTTGTTTGATCATGGCCAATTTTTTATGGGACCAGAGGTACTAGATTTTGAGAAAAAAATTGCAAAATTTCTTAATATAAAATATGCTCTTGGTGTAAGCTCAGGAAGCAGCGCATTATATTTAGCCTTAAAAGCATGTGGTATTAAACAAGGCGACGAGGTTATAACCACCCCTCTAAGTTGGATAATTACCTCAAATGCAATTATTGAATGTGGAGCAACACCGGTTTTTGTAGATGTCGCAGATGACTTAAATATTAATCCTGATTTAATTGAAAAATCTATCACAAAAAAAACAAAAGCTATTGTGCCAATGCATTATGCTGGCCATATGTGTGACATGAACAAAATTTCCGCAATTGCAAAAAAATATAAATTAAAAATAATTGAGGATGCTGCTCAATCTTTTGGAGCAAGTTTAAATAAAATTAAAAGTGGAAATTTTTCTTCGGTAGCTTCATTTAGCATGAATCCAATGAAAACCTTATCAGGCTACGGTGAAAATGGGATAGTGGTTACAAACAATAAAAAAATATTTAATAAGTTAAAAACTTTGAGACATGCTGGCACAACATCAGATCCTAAAAAAAAAATTACAAACTTTTGTAATGATACATCTTTAAATCATAAGATGGATACTATTAATGCTTCTCTTTTATTAATTTCTTTTAAAAAATTTAAACAAAAAATCGAAAAAAAAAATATTATTGCTGAGTACTACAATAAAAATTTGTCTCCAAAAATAATTAAACAAGATGACTATATGTATAAAGGCGAAAAAAATGGCAGATATGTTTATCCTATTATTGTAAATAGAAGAGATAAGTTAAGGCGTTATTTGGAAAAAAAAGGCATAGAGACAAAAATTTTTCATTTACCCTTAATTAATAAGTCACCTTTTTATCAAAAAAATTATAAATCTTCCAAAATGAGAAACGCTGAGCGGTTAATAAAGAAGATAATTATATTGCCTTTAAATGAAAAGTTATTAAAAGGTCAGATTAAATATATAACAGATAATATAAATTATTTTGTAGAAAATGATAAATTATAGAAGAACTAATTGCAGACTATGTGGATCAAAAAAATTAATTGCTGCAGTCAAATTAACTCCTACACCGCCAGCTGACTCTTATTTAAAAAAAAATGAACTTTCTAAAAATTTAAAAGAAATACCATTAACAGTGATGCTTTGTAAAGATTGTGGCCATTCACAGCTAAGTCATGTCATTAACGCTAAACAAGTTTATTTAAATTATATTTATGAAACAGCTAGCACTCTAGGTCTAGATAGCCATTTTAAAAAATGTGCTGATGAAGTTTATAAAGCCTATAAACCTAACAAAGATGGTCTTGTTGTTGATATTGGTAGTAACGATGGAATATTACTCCATTTTTTTAAAAAAAAGGGAATGAAGGTTCTTGGGGTTGATCCTATGCCCGGCATATCAAAAAAAGCCGCAAAATATGGTGTTAAGACACTAGAAATATTTTTTAACAAAAAAGAAGCAAATAAAATAAGAAAAAAATTTGGTAGTGCTGAAATTATAACATCTAATAATTTAGTTGCAGATACAGATAATCTAGACGATTTCATAATTGGCGTTAAGGAATTAATGACTGATGATACTATTTTCTTTTTTGAAACATTTTACTTTTATTCTCAGGTAAAAAATTTTGTATGGGATTTCACATATCATGAGCATTATTCTTACTTCACTGTAGGGCCATTAATTCGATACTTTAAAAGATTTAATCTTGAAATAATAGATATTGTTAAAAATAATACTAAGGGCGGATCCATGAGAGTCGTACTTCAAAAAATTGGAGGAAAAAGAAAAATTTTTCCAAGTGTAAAAAAATGTCTTAATGATGAAAAAAAATTAAAAATTAATTCACTGAGTGGAATAAAAAAATATTCAAATAGAATAAACAAATCAAAAAATAATTTTTTAAAATTTTCAAAAAAATTGAAAAATAAAAAAATTGCAGGCTATGGAGCAAGTGCTACATCAACAACTTTAATTTATCATTATGAATTAAATAAAAAATTGGATTATCTTGTTGATGATTTTAAAGCTAAAATTAATCTTTTTAGCCCTGGATTTAAAATACCAGTATACTCATCAAAAAAACTACTAAAAGACATGCCAGATTATGTTTTAATTTTAGCTTGGCGTTATGCAAAAAAAATTATAAAAAAAAATATTTCTTACATTAATAAAGGAGGTAAATTTATTTTACCTTTACCAAAAGTAAAAATTTTAAATAAAAAAAATTATAAAAACTTTTTAAAATAAATAATATTGAAAAATAAAATTAAAGTTGGTTTGATCGGTTCAGGATTTGTTGGTCAAGTAGCACACATATCTTCATTAGCGTCTATTAAAGATGTCAAAATAGTTGCATTGTCAGAACTTAGGGAAAAATTGGGACTTCAGGTATGTAATAAATTTAAAATAGACAATTTTTATAATAATTTTGAGGAAATGATTGATGAAAATCAATTAGATTTAGTAGTCGCAATAGTAAGAAGGTATCATACTGCCGAAGTTGCTTACAGGGTATTGAATAAAGGAATTAATCTTTTCACTGAAAAACCTATGGCTCCATCTTTTTATCAGGCAAATAAACTGCTTAAATTATCTAAGAAAAAAAAAGTTAAATATATTATTGGTAACATGAGAAGATTTGATAAAGGAGTTCAGTATGTAAAGAAATTTATTTCAGAAAAAAATTCAAAAAAAAAATTGGGAAATGTTGTCTCTTTCAAAGTATTTTGTTACGCTGGATATGATTATTGTAATATTGATGGAGACATAAAGACCAATGAACCTCCTCCTACAAATACAAACTGGCCAAAATATCCTGTTTGGATTAAATCAAAAAAAGAAGGCTTGGAGTTTGAAAAATTTTTAAATTACTTTTCGCATGATATAAATTTAATAAGATACTTTTTTGGAAATAATTTTACAGTAAATGGAATTTTAAAAAAAAATTGTGGAAATATATATTTTGATTACAAACATTTTTATGGCACATTTGAATTTATATATTCTAACAATAAAATTTGGAGAGAAGGCATTGAAATTAATTTTGATAATGGAAAAATAGAAATTTCTTTACCACCTGCCTTTTTGAAAAATCAACCAGCTTCAGTCAAAATATATTTTGATAATGGTCTAAAAAAAATATTTGAACCAAAATTTGATTGGACTTGGTCCTTTAAAAATCAATGTGTTGATTTGATTAAGTCAATAAAATATGGAAACAAATCAATTTCTGACGCAAGTGACACAATAATTGATTTAAAAGTGATAGAAAAAATTTGGCTGAATAAAAAAATTTAACTTAAAGTATGTGATATGTACTTTAATAAGTTATCTTTTGATATTGCATACTTATTTCCTATTATCCTAACAGATAATGCTGCAGCTAACGAACTAATATATAGACTTAAGTTAAGATCAACTTTTTTATATATACATAATGAAAGTAATGACAGAACAGTATCACCTGCTCCAATTTTATCTGTCGCGTTACTTTCAAATGCAGGCGAGTAATAAAATTTATTTTTTCTAGCTTCAAATAATAAAATGCCTTTTGATCCTCTTGTTACAGCTAAATATTTAAGTGATAACTTCTTAGACAAATTTTTTATTAAAATTTTAATATTATCTTCTCTATTTCTCATTTCACTTCTCAATTCGCTTTCGTTAATTATTACACAGTCAACCTTTTTATAATTTAGCAAACTATGATAACCTTTATTTGCTGCATTAATTTGAACATTTGCTGCAAGAAATTTTGATTTTTTTGTTATTATATCACAAATTTTTTTTGTTATTATTCCGTGTCCATAATCTGCGATTATTGTAAAATCAGTTTTCTTATTATTTTTTTTGAACAAATTAATAAACTTTGCCTCATCTTGTTTCGAAATTAATTGATCATTTAAATCGTAGACTCCAAATAGTTTTGATTTAGTATTAAAATCTAAAAATCTTTTTTTTACTATTGTAGGAGAATTTTTTTTTCTAAAAAAAGTTATGGAGACATTTTTTGGAACTTTGTTTTTTATGTAAGAAAGATTGTCACTTTTTTCACCTATAGATGTTAGTAATTGAGTTTTATTGCAGAAACTAGCTAAATTTCTAGCAATTAATCCTGTTCCACCCAAATATTTTTCATTATAAATTTCTCTAAATGCAAGAAAAGGGTCCTTCCCAGATTTACCTAGGGCCTCACAAAAGAAATATTGATCAATTATTGTTTCACCAACAACAAGTGGATTAACTTTAAAAAATTCATCTATAATTTTCTTTATTTTTGAAAAATTATATCTTTTTTTAATATTGTTAATAAGTTTTTTTTGATCAGAAGATAATATCATAAAATTTTTGTTTAAAATTTTCGAAGAACTGAATTTTATATCTTTTGTATAAATGATTTGTCCTTTGAATTTTTTAACCAATTTACTCTCTTCTTTTATTTTTCCAGTTATGTCTTTTTTATGATCTTTATAATCAGAACCTTTAAAGTAAAAATCAGGTTTAACGAGTTTAATTATACTTTCGGCAGTCTTTCCTTCAGATAAAACAACTGCGTCTAAACACGATAATTCAGATAAAGTTTCTAATCTTAATCTCTCATTGAAGTAAGGTCTGTTAGGACCTTTTGTTATAAATTCGTCTTTTGTAATAGAAATAATTAGAAAGTCACAATGTTTCTTTGATGATCTAAAGTGTTTTATATGACCAATATGAATTAAATCAAAAACACCATGACATAGTCCAATTTTTTTCTTTTGAGATTTTAGTCTTAAAATTTTTTTCTCTAACTCTTTATATTTAAAAACTTTTTTATTCAAAAGGAACCTTCTATTACGATAAATATTTAAACCAATCTTTAGTTACTTCTTTAATTTTTTTTTTATTCCAGATCGGAGCATTTTTCCAGTAATTTATGTTACTAATTAATTCATTTACTCCATCATCAATAGTAATGACTGGTCTCCAATTTAATATTTTTTTTGCTTTTGATATATCAGCCCATGTTATATCAGGCTCTCCTGGACGTTTAGGAAGTTTAACTTTTCTTTTTTTGGATATTAAATTTGCAATATAATTTATACTATAACATTTACCACTACCTATGTTGAGTATTAATTTTTTTTCTTTAATATTTGATGCTTTAATTATAGCATTTACTGCGTCCTTTACATTTAAAAAATCTCTTTTTTGTTTTCCGTTTCCAACTATAGTTAAAGGTAAATTATTTATCTTTTGTGCTAGAAAGACACCAAACATAGCACCATAAGTACCTGACGTTCTTGATCTTAATCCGTATACATTAAAAAATCTCAGCGATATTACGTTAAGCTTATATATATCTGACCATTTTAAAATTAAATCTTCGCCCATTTTTTTTGTTATTGCATAGGGATATATTGGATTTAATAGCTCTTTCTCATTCGTTGGATAATTTCTTGGAATTCCATAACAAGATGATGATGCTGAGTATATTATTTTTTTTACTTTGTAATACCTGGAAATTTCTAAAATATTTAAGGTTCCTTGAACATTAGCATTAAAATATTCAGTTGGTTTCAATATACTAGGAACAATATCTGCAAGAGCAGCAAAATGGAAAACATATTTTGCGTCTTTAAAATTTTTTAACCAAGCACCCTTTTTTGAAATATCACATTTAATGAATTTTATTTTTTTTTTAATTTTTTCAATATTTTTTAAATTTCCATTACTTAAGTTATCTAAGATTACAACTTTATTACCATCATTAACTAATCTTTCAGCAACATGACTGCCTATAAAACCACATCCACCAGTTATTATACACTTACTCATTTGTAAAAACCTAAATTTTTTAAATTTAAAATTTTTATAATATAATTTAATTTTCTAGTGATCCCAATTCCTTTTTTTGTAAGAATATATCTATCTTGTTTTTTTTTAATTAATTTTTTTTTAATTAAATTATTGACTCTTTTATTGAGGTTACTCAAAATTATATTTCTTGTTATATTATCTCTAGTTTTGACTTTTTTCTTTGATAGAAAGTTTAGTATTTTTATGGAAACAGATGTTTCTATTGCACCATAGATAAAAATGTAAATACAAACAAAAAAGGAATATAAACAAAAATGTATCCAAACTGAGATAAGACTTTCATATTTTAAAATAATAGAATTTAATATAAAAACTAAAATGTAAGTACATAATTTTAAAATTATAATATTAAAACTAAATAATTTTATTATAAGTGGAGTAAATATAATAAATGCTATAATATTATAAAAAAAATTTAAATAATCAGTCATTTTATAAACATTATAAGTTTTAAAAAATTTATTATCTTATTAATAAATAGACCAAAAATTGTTATTGAAATATTATTATTTTTTTGTTTAATAAATAATAATCCAGATAATATTTTAAGTCTGTCTTTGGTAAAGTAATTCATACCACCGCCACTCGTATATCTATTGATCCAATTACTCAAAGAAATTCCATTCTTGTCTTTTGTTAAATTTAATAAAAGATTAATTGTAAATCCATGTGAAATTAGAGACCAAAATGTATAAATAAAAATATTTAAACTAATTAAAAATAAAAAGTTTGAAAAAATTAGAATTGGATCACTTATTTTCCAAAATAATAAAACTAAAAAAAAAATAATCCATGTAAAGGTTAATGATATTTTGAATCTTATAATGTGGATTTTACTTGGTAAATATTTTAATATAATTAAAATTATTACTTGAATAATTGGTAATAAAAAACTTAAAAATATTAAATTGATTTCTGTGCTCATGAAGTTGTTTTTAATTTTATTGATTAATAACTATGTCTAAATCTTCTATGTTTCAAGGCTATTTTAAAATTTTCTCAGAAATAAATAATACCTCAAATATTTTTCATTACAAAAAGTGGATCAATAGAGAGTTCTTAAAAGTTAAAAAATTAAAAAAACTCAAACCACAAGAATTGACACTAGCAAACGATTATCCTTTTTTAGTAGCAACTTCAATTATTTATAACAATAAAGAAAGGTTAAAGATAATTGATTATGGAGGAGGATTTGGAAATGGATATTTACAAATATCTAAGGGTATAAGAAATTTAAAAAAATTAAAATATTATATTGTAGATATTCCAGAAGTAATTGAGGTAGCAAAAAAAAATTTTCAAAATGAAAAAAATTTATTTTTTAGAACAAAAATACCAAAGTTATATAATTGCGATATTTTCCATTATGGTAGCTGCTTACAATATATCGATCATTGGCAAAAATTATTAGAAAAATCATGTGCATTAAAGCCAAAATACCTAATTTTTTCTGATTTAATGGCTGGAGATATAGAGAGCTTTGTGACTATTCAGAAATTTGATAAAATTAAAATGCCCTTCAGATTTTATAATATTAATAAAATTATCAAATTTTTAGAAAAATTTAAATATGAGTTAATTTTAAGAAATAATTATCAAGTTCGATTTAATGGAAAGCCCTCAGAATTACCAACAGATAAATTTCCAAAAAATAGTCAATTAAAATTTTCTTCAAATTTAATATTTAAAAAAAAATAGGCTTGATATGTATTAACCAAAACATTTTTAAATGAACTGATTTTTAAAACTTATAGATTTACTAAAAAGAAATTTTATTTATTAATAAAATATATATCATAATTAAAATATTTCTTAATGTCTAGATTGTCAGGCAATCCATAGTGAGCACATATCGATTTAGTATACATGCAATAATTCACATTAGGAATCGTAAACCTTTTATTTTTAAAAGATTTTGAACTAAGTTCTCTTACTTCATTCCCAATATCCATCGAATAATATTTAACCCAAGGATAGTTAAAATATTTATTATTTGAAATTGATATTCTATATATATTTTTAGAAACAATTGCTGTGATTCCCAAAATTAAAATTAAATTGGAAAGTTTATATAAAAATTTTTTTTTGAAATCATATGTTTTTAAACGATTAGCAAATATTAAAGAAAGGAAAACTATTACCAATGAGTATCCATATCTGTATAAAGGTGCTTTTAGAAACCATATTAAAATTGTTAAAAATGAAAAAATTATCATCGTATTATAATTTTCATGTTGCTTAGACTTTGATTTATCAGATTTAAATTTTATCAATATAAATATAAGTGCAAGAAAAAGAATATATGGAACGACTATTTCTAATATATAATAAAAGTGTTTTGTTATCCATGCGTCTATCCAATTAAAACTTTTATTAAATTTTTTCAAATTAATATTTTTATTATTAATATCGGATATTCCTTTTGTCCAAGCTTCTGATGTGATGCTAACTTTCTCTATAGTTTTTAAATCTGTCCAAATTAATTTGCTAAAACAAACTTGTTTTATTGGGTAAATTAAACATCCTGTAGTTAATATATTTTTGGTTAACCAAATTAATAAAAAAATTGATAAAATATAAGTGTTTCTACTAAAAAAAATTTTTTTGACTTTAATTTGATTTATACCAATTAAATTAAAAATTAAAATTGGAATTAAAGTTAATTTGTTTGTTATGATAAACAAAGATACAAATAAATTATCAATAAATTTATTATTCGATTGTTTATTCTTAGAAAGTAAAATTTCTGATATTAAATAGAAAACTAAAAAATGGGCTGGTGCATCATTTCCAAATTCACTATAACGGTTCATTTTATAGGCAATATAGATAGTGACGAATAGAAGATAAAAAAAATGAAAATTAAAATTTTTTGATTTATTATAAGTGTAAATTTGATATACGAAGTTCAGAGTTACACTTGAAGCAATCAAAGCTTGCGCGAAAACAATGCCATTATTCGAGAATATGAAATTATTATTTATAGCAGAAAAGTATTGAATTATTGATGTTAGGCCGTATCTAAAGTGTATATTCGAGAGACCTATAATGATTTTTTCAGAATTTAAAATTCCAATAAATGGAAGATGGTATAAGCCCGCGTCTGGTCTATAAACATTGCTTTCAGTTAAAAGAATTGTAATAAAAATACTTTGTATGATTGCAAATGTTAAAAAATTTGCATTAAAAAATATTTTTTTATATTTAATTAAAAATAGTAAACTTAAAACTGGTATTAAAGAGTTAATATAAATATTCAGTGAAAAGAAAAAATTTAAAAAAATTGATAAAAATGAAAGAAAAATAATCCCGTAAATTAAATCTTTTGAATATGAATAAAAGTTTGTTTGATTGTGGTTAAAAAAAATTCTTGAGAAAGGTATCGTTAATATAATAATTAAAAATGAAAATATAAATATAATAAACATATGATATCTTTAACAATAATTATACCCGTATACAATGAAACCAAAACCATATTAAAAATTATTGATAAAATATCAAAGATTAAAATTACAAAACAAATAATAATTGTAGATGATTGCTCAAATGATGGATCTAAAGAAAAAATAAAAAAATTAAAATCTAAAAATATTAAAATTTTATTTCATAATGAAAATAAAGGAAAAGGATCCGCTATAAAGACTGCTCAAAAATATATTAAAGGCAAATATACAATTATACAGGATGCTGATTTAGAATATAATCCTAAAGATTATTATAAATTAATAGAACCTATAAAATTTAAAAAAACTAGAGTAGTTTATGGATCTAGAGTTAAAGGAAAAGCTAGGTACGAGTCGAAAAATTTTACATCAAATTTAAGAGTTTTTTTTAATCACTTACTAACAATAATATCAAATATAATTAATAAACAAAACTTAACTGATGCTCACACATGCTATAAAGTTTTTGATAGCAATATTTTTAAAAAAATAAAATTAGAGGAGAAAGGGTTTGCTTTTTGCCCTGAAGTCACAACAAAAATTTCAAATTTAAGATTAAGTATTTTAGAAGTTCCAATATCTTATAAAGGAAGAACATTTCAAGAAGGAAAAAAAATATCTTATATTGATGGATTTAGAGCAATTTATGCATTATTAAAATATAAATTTATCAATTAAATTATTATGAAAAGTTTTAAAAAAATCAATAGGTGTAGAATTTGTAGCTATCGTAGTTTAAAAAATGTAATAAACTTAAAGAAACAATATATTCAAAGTTCATTTATAAAAAAAGGTAAACAAAAACCATACTTAAAAAAAATTCCACTACAATTGTTATTATGTCAAAACTGTTCTTTAGTTCAATTGAGACATACAACAAACAAAGATATTCTTTATAAAAATTATTGGTATGAATCTAGTATCAATCTTACCATGAGGCAGCATTTAAAAGAATTAGCCTTTAATGGAACTAAGATCTTAAAAAAGAGAAAAAAAATCAACGTATTAGATATTGGTTGTAACGACGGAACTCTATTAAATTTTTATCCAAAAAATTTTGAAAAATATGGAATAGATCCAAGTCAAATTATTAAAAAAATTAATAAAAAAAAAATTTTTACCATTCAAGATTATTTTCCTTTAAAAAAAAATCAAAAAAAATTGCTTAATAAAAAATTTGATATAATTACTTCAATTGCAATGTTTTATGATTTAGAAAATCCTAATTTATTTGTAAATAAAATTAAAAAATATTTAAGTGAAAAGGGATTTTGGATTTTTGAATTATCATATCTGGTTGATATGCTAAAATTAAATTCATTTGATACGATTTGTCATGAACATTTAGAGTATTATTCTCTGAGCAGTCTAGAATATTTAATGAAAAAACATAACTTGAAGATCTTTAAGGTATCAAGAAATAAAATAAACGGTGGAAGCATAAGATGTTTTGTAACTCACAAGGATAATTTTATATATGATAAAAAAAATAATTACAAACTTTATAATAGTTTATTGCTTGCTGAAAAAAAATTAAAAATTAAAAATAAATATATCTACACTAAATTCGTTTTATCTATTAATAATATTAAAAAAAAAATACTTTATAAAATAAATAGTATATTAAAAAATAAAGAGACAATTTATATTTTAGGAGCATCTACAAAAGGAAATACAATCTTACAGTTCTTAGGAATTGACAATAAAATTATACCTTATGCTATTGAGAGAAATAAAGAAAAAATTGGCGCAAAAACAATTGGTAGTAACATTAAAATAGTTAGTGAAAAATTCGCAAAACAAAAAGAACCTGACTATAAATTAGTTTTACCATGGCATTTTAAAAAGGAAATTATTGAGAGGGAAATTGATTATTTGAAAAAAGGAGGAAATTTAATATTCCCATTACCCAATCTGTCTTTAGTAAATTTCAAAAATTATAGAAAATATGTCAAATAAAATCAAAAAAAATTCAAAAATATTTGTTGCTGGGCATCGTGGTTTAGTAGGATCATCAGTTATTCGAAGATTAAAAGATTTTGGATACAAAAATATAATAACCAGATCAAAGAAAAGATTAGATTTAAGAGATCAAAAATTGGTTAACAATTTTTTTTTAAAATATAAACCTGATGTTGTTATTAATGCTGCAGCAACAGTTGGAGGCATATATGCAAATAACAAATACAGAGCTAACTTTATATTTAATAATTTAGCAATCCAAACAAATGTCATTCACTCATCTTTCTTGAGTAATGTTAAAAGGTTAATTTTTTTAGGATCCAGTTGTGTTTATCCAAAAAATTGTAAACAACCAATTAAAGAAAAATATCTTCTGAATGGAGAATTAGAGAAGACAAATGAACCTTATGCAATAGCTAAGATAGCAGGTATTAAAATGTGTGAAAGTTACAACATTCAACATGGAACAAAATTTGTTTGCTTGATGCCAACGAATACCTACGGGCCAAATGATAACTATGATTTATTAACTTCACATTTTTTTCCAGCTCTAATAAAAAAAATTCATCAAGCAAAATTAAAAAATAAGAAAGAAATTACACTTTGGGGAAACGGTATGGCTTTAAGGGAGCTGATGTATGTTGATGATTTAGCTGACGCATGTATATACTTTATGAAAAAAAATACAAAACATAGTCTAATCAATATTGGAAGTGGTGAAGAAAAACAGATTAAAGAATTCGCTCAATTTATTATAAATAAACTCAAAATTAAAATTAAGATTAAATATGACAAAACAAAACCTAATGGTACGCGTAGAAAAAAATTAGATACCTCATTAGCTCATTATTATGGGTGGAAGCCTAAAATAGATTTGCATGAGGGTTTTGATAGAGTATACAAATCTTTTTTAAAAAATAAAAATAATTAATATTTTATATGCCTTATAAAATTTTGAATAGGCAATTCAAATTTATAATAAGAAAAATACGAAAATATAAATACAGATGAGATATAGAAAATAAAAAACCAATTCTCATAGATTGGAATATCAAAATTTAAATATATTGACAAATTAGATACTAAAAGTTGAAATGGAAAATGCAATAAATATGATCCATATGTCATATTACCTAATACTCTTATAAATTTTAAAATTTTATCGCTAAAATTAAATTCTATAGTACTTGTTAAAAGCAATAAACAAGGGAAAGTAATAAAAAATATAAAATAAAAATATTTAACTTCGTATAGTTTAAAGTACCAACAAATTAGTGGAATAACTAAAATCGAGATTATATATTTTTTTGTATTAATATATTTTATAAGATTTTTTTTAGTTAAATAATTAGAGATAATAAAAGTTAATCCTCCAGAATAAAAAAATATTATACAATCAAATAATATATATGTTGTATTCGTTAAAAGTTTACAAAGCATACATGAAATTATAATTATTAAGTTTATCTTAATTGATTTTCCAAAAAATTTTATAAATGAGTAAAAAATTAAATATACAACTAATTCGATTGATACAGACCAAATTGGACCATTAAAACTATAACCATTTTCAAATCCCCAGTTACTTATAAATAAAACTTGAAGAAAAAAATGATATATATCGTTATTTTCATAAACAAAATAATTCCCATTTTGTCCTTGATAAAGATATTGTAAAATTAATACAATAAGTAGTGTTATAAAATGCAATGGATATAACCTAGAGAATCTATTTAAAAAAAATTTTTTAGAATTTATTAAGTCTTTAGTAATTAATTCCTCATATTTGTAAAAAAAAATAAACCCACTAATACACCAAAAAACTAATACACCCGACCCGCCTATTTCATAAAATACTCTTAAATATTCATTAAAAGGTAATTCGTTTTTATTATAATTTACTGGGGAGTAAGACTTATAAGAGAAATGTTGATAATGCCAAACTAAAACAGAAAACGCTGAAAAGAATCTGAGTAATTCAATTAAATAAAGTTTATTATTCTTCATAAATATAAAAATAAGTTTTAAAACTTTATTTTACTTTCTTTAATTGATTTAAGCCTCTTTCCTGGAAGAATACCAATATATCTATTGTATTCATTATAGGTTTTAGCACTGATAAATTTTCGATTATTTTTTAATAATTTATTAATTCTAAAATCCAGCTTTAAATTTTCTTCAAAGCTTTTACTAAATTCTACATTACCTCTAATAATATCTTTATATGAGTTCATGAATTGAAATACTTTATCTTTATATTCAGAAGATTTCTTTTTGTTATCAATTATAATGAATTTAGGTGAGTAACTTATTTTTTCTCCTAACAAAATTAGTAACTCATGCCAATAAACATTATCATTTGTAATTGTATATTTACCTGGTTTTTCAAGACCGTTGAAAATATTTAAAATTGCATTTTTTAAAAATTTTATAGTAACTATCCAAGCAGGAGAACTAGGTATTTCGAATAAGTACTTATTTTTAATTAGACTCTGTATATTAATACTTGCTCTTTGCAAATTTCCATGGACTTCAGCAAGTCTAAAGATGTATGGCTTAATTTTTCTTTTTATACAAATTTTTGTTAGATATTTTTCTGCGTACCTCTTATTGGTTGCGTATATAGAGCTTGATATTAAGTAATTTTTTAAAATTTTTCTTTTATTATCAATACCAAAAGCATTCATTGTACTTGCAAAAATAAAAGTAGATTTCGATTTCATATTTGAAATAATTAAATCTAGTCTATTTTTGTAAAATTTTTTTATTTCGTTTAATGTACCATTATTTGGTGCGGCTAAATCAAATATTAGTTCAGCTTTTTTTATTTCACTCATAACCAAATCGTCACTTAGCTTACCAACAACATAATTTATTTTATTTTTTTTAAAAAAAGAAGCAGCTACAAATGATCTTGAGTGAGCAACAAAATTTATATTTTCTATATCATTTAATTCTAACATTAATTCTTTGCCAATTTGACCTGTAGCTCCTAAAATTAAAATCATTTTATTTTGTATAAAACAACTCTATAATTTTTGTTGTTAAGAAAAAATTATTAATTGAGGTTTCATTCTCTTTTTTATGAGTAAATGACTTAAGAAAACAATCCCAATATGACCATGCCACATCTAAAGAATTATTTGGAAAACTTAAAAACTCGTTATCTTGAATTATAAAATCATTTACATCATTGGTTTTAATAAGCAATTTAGAGTTATCATCAAAAAGATGCAGTTCTATAAAGCAATTTTCAAATCTATATTCAATTTTATTTGATGTGTTGTATAAAATTGACATTATAAAATTACAACTAAAAGTATTTTTTTTATTATCTATAATTTCAAATGAACCCTCCGACTCAATATCAAGATTGTCTTCAAATTTTTTTTTACAATTGAAATTTGTAATTTCTTCTGCATTAGTTGTAAATAAAACTGTATCAATCCAATGAGAGCCTGCCTCAAAAAAAATTCCTCCACCAGATCTTTTTTGAATTGATCTAAAATTATCAAATTTATAGTGAATATCACCATAATAAATATTCACTGATTTAAGATTTCCAAATATATTTTGTTCAATTATTTTTTTTAAAGTTTTTACGTTGCCTAAATGTCTTCGTTGGTAACCTACTGTAATTGAATAGTTTTCAAAGCTTTTTAAAAAATAATTATATTCATTTACACTTAGTGCATATGGTTTTTCAAAATATATACCATTACAATTGTTTTTAATTTTATCAAATATCTCTAATCTTTCTGAATATGGAACTGTTACTAAAATTATGTCACATTTTTCTAATTTTAATGCTTCATCTATGTTAGTAAAAAAACTGATTTGCTTTTTCATTACGTATTCTTTTTGACTAAAATTTCGATCACAAATCCAACTAATTTTTACATCTTGTCGAGATAAAAGAACTGGGAGATGGACATTCCAAGCAACATTACCAAGACCAACTATACCTATTTTAATCATTTTGATATCAATAATTATATTATAAGTATTATTTTTAAAAACTAATTTAAATAAAATATTTTGTAACTGTAATAATGGTGAATACATTAGAACTTAATATAGATATTTTAAGAGTTACAAAATCAAAAATATATTTTAAGTACCTAAGTTTATTTCAATAATTATTATGCTTTTAAAATGAAGAAAATTTTTTTTGTTATATGGGGTGATCCAAAATTTTATCAAACTTTAATATTTTTGTCTAAAAAATTATCTAAAGATGGATATAAAATTTTAATTATTTCAAAAAAACATGAAAAAAAAAATGATTTTGTAAAAGATGTTAATTTAGGTAAAAATGTAAAAATTTTGAATATGCCTTTTATTGACTTCAAATTATTTAATATTTTTAATTATACAATTTTTTTATTTTCAACATTAGTTCATTTTTTATTCAATAAACCTAGAAGAGTAATTTTTTTTAATAAAAAAGCTTTAATGACGACTTTAATTTTAAAGTTTTTTAAAAATAAAAATACAAAATTTATTTATCATAATTTTGATTTTGACATTATTAAAAACATACAAAGCTTTAAGGAGAGAATATTAATAAAATTAGAATTTAATTTAACAAAAAATTGTGAGTATCTTGTATTTCCAACTAAAAGTAGGGCACTAATTTTCAAAAAAAATTCTAAAAATTACTCAAGTAAATACTTCTGTTTTATGAACTGCTTTCCTAATGAATTTAAATTCAAAAATTCAAAAAAATTTGATAATTTCATAAATTCAAATAATTTGAATTTAAAAAAGATTGTTTGTCACTTGGGCTCTATTGGCCCAGATCATTATATTGAAAATATTATCTCTAGCTTTCTATACGTCAAGTCTAATATAATTTTAATAATTGCTGGAAATTCAATTTCAAATTTCGGAAAAAAATTACAACAAAATATAAAAAAAAAAAAATTAGAAAAAAGAATATTTATTGTTGAAAATGTAAGCAATGAATATTGGTATGGGATATTAAAAAAATCAAGTCTAGGGATATGTTTTTATAAGCCATCAATTTTAAGCCATAAGCATATGGCAGGCACATCTCAAAAGTTTAATAACTATTTAGCATCTAATATTCCAATGATTGTAAATGATAACAAAGATTTTGTGCGATTTAAAAGAAAATTTGATATATACGAAACTACAAATCCAAACAGACCATTAAATATTGCATCATGCATTAATAATATTTTCTTAAAAAAAAAAAGATACTTTACGATAAAAAAAAATATGAGGCATGCGTTTAAAAAAAAATTAAACTTTGAGAATCAATTTGATCAAAGCTATCATAAATTTTTGTTGTAATATTTAATTTCGTCATCAATCATAATTTTAATTAATTGATCTATATTAGTTTTGGGCTCCCATTTTAATTTTTTTTTTGCTTTAATAGGGTTTCCAGTTAAAATATTCACCTCTGCAGGCCTGAAATATTTAGGATTAATTTTTATAAGCGTTTGATTATTCTTATTGTAAATTAATTTCTCCTTAAGGCCTTTACCAACCCATCTCACGTTCATATTTAAATATTTCGTTGCTTTATTTATAAAATCTTTAATCGAATATGTTTTTCCAGTTGCAATTATAAAGTCGTCTGGTTCTTTTCTTTGAAGCATTTTCCATATAGCTTCCACATATTCTTTTGCATAACCCCAATCTCTTTTTGCGTATAAATTACCTAGCTCGAAATATTTAATTTCTTTTTTAATAATTTTAACTAATCCAATAATTATTTTTCTCGTTACAAATTCTTCTCCTCTAAGTGGTGATTCGTGATTAAAAAGGATTCCTGATGTTGCAAACATTTTATAAGATTTCCTGTAATTTTGTGTTAAATAATGTGCAAATACTTTTGAGATAGCATAAGGACTCTGGGGATTTAAAGGCGTGCTCTCTTTTTGTTTTTCCTCTAATACATCTCCGAACATCTCTGAAGATGAAGCTTGATAAAATTTTATTTTTTTATTTTGATTTCTTATAGTTTCAAGAATTCTTAAAGCACCCAATCCTGTTATATTAGATGTATTTAAAGGACTACTAAACGACGTGCCTACAAAAGATTGTGCAGCTAAATTGTACACTTCATCAATTTTGTATTTTTTAAAAATTCTTTGAATTTCATAAATTTCTCCCAACTCCATCTCTTCAAAAATTATTTTATCTTCTATATTCAATCTTCGAAGCCGCCAGTTTACAGATCTTGCAGATCTTCTGTCAGTTCCAATAATCTTATATTTTTTTTTTAAGAGAAATTGTGCAAGATAAGCCCCGTCCTGGCCTGAAATACCTGTTATAAGAGCGGTTTTTTTCATAATTATTCATTTATACCAATTTATATAAATATAAAGATATTAATTTAAGTTGAAAGTTTTACTTTACAATCAATTATTTAAAAGTTATCAGTTCAAGCCTGGTAATTATTGCGAAAGGGTAATACCCGATCCCATTCCGAACTCGGAAGTCAAGCCTTTCTGCGCCGATGGTACTT
>MDTD01157689.1_pt1 | contig 60548 bp, 53 predicted proteins | sample 811221 | NCBI WGS metagenome assembly MDTD01 (sample SAMN05326646, study PRJNA326480) | marine metagenome | isolation source: seawater | place: Pacific Ocean: South West | collected 2011
AGGTTGTTCCTTTTGTAATGTTGCAACTGGAAAACCAAATACAGTGGACAAGTTTGAACCATTTAATGTAGCATCTGCAGTAAAAAAACTAAATTTAAATCATGTTGTAATTACATCTGTTGATAGAGATGATTTAAATGATGGAGGTGCTTCTCACTTTTGTGAAGTAATTAAAGAAATAAGGATCCAATCTCCAAATTCAACTATAGAAGTTTTAACTCCTGATTTTTTAAGAAAGAAAAATGCTTTAAATAAAATTGTCAATGCAAAACCAGATGTTTTTAACCATAACCTTGAAACTGTTCCCAGGTTATATAAAAATGTAAGACCTGGTGCAGCTTACTATCATAGTCTTACATTATTAAAAGAAGCAAAAATTTTAGATAAAAATATTTATACAAAATCAGGGATTATGGTGGGGTTAGGTGAAACTAATGATGAAATAATTGATGTATTAAAAGATATGCGCAAACATCTAGTTGATTTTGTAACTATTGGTCAATACCTTCAACCAACAGTTAAACATATTGGTATTGATAGATTCGTCACTCCAAATGATTTTTCTAAATTTGAATCAATTGCCTACGATTTAGGTTTTCTAATGGTTTCCTCATCCCCCATGACACGTTCATCTTTTTTTGCAGGTGAAGATTTTATTAAATTAAAAAATAATACAGTTAACCAAATTAATTAAGATATTGCCCAAATTATCAAAAAAAAAGAAACTTATATATACCAAGGCTGAATTATGTGATTTAGTATTAGATATTGATTCTTATTCTGAATTTCTTCCATGGTGTGTTGCCTCAAGAGTTAACAAAAAAGAAAATAGTCTAATCATTGCAGACCTGGTTATAGGCTTTAAAATGTTTAGAGAAAAATTTACCTCAGAAGTTAAATATAATTACCCTGATGAAATAATTGTAAAGTATATAGATGGTCCATTTAAATATATGAATAATAACTGGAGATTCATAGCTAATAACGAATTAAATACTACAGAAGTGTTTTTTGATATTGATTTTGAGTTTAAATCTATAGTCTTTGAGAAAATTATAGGTGCAGTTTTTCATAGAGCTGTTGAAAAAATGATTGACGCTTTTGAGTTAAGGGCAATAGATATTTATGGTAAAAGATAAAAAATTATTTTTAAATATCTCCGCCAATTTTAATTAGTGTTTTACCCATAAGCTGTCTTTCTTCAAATAGTTTGTGAAGATTAGGAACCTCATCTAATTTAGAAATTTTATTTATAGGTATTTTCCATTCATTTTTAGAAATTTTATCATATAGTTCCTTGTTCTCAATAAAATTAGATTTGATTTGATGAAAAAATTGTACAAAACCAGTTACGCTATAGGATTTTCCAATTATATCTGAAATACTTATTTTTGGAGGTGGGCCAGCTGTTTGACCTAGATAAATAATATTACCAAGAGGAGCTATTATTTGATAATTATATATTGCTTCATTCCCCGATACACCATCAAAAATTACATTCATTCCCTTTGTGTTTGATATATTATTTAATTCTTCAGGCCAATTTTCTTTATTTCTATTAATTAAATAATCATAACCATATTTCTTTGCGTAATTACATTTGACATCACTTCCAGCGAGACCATAAACAATAGCGCCATTTGTTTTAGCAATTTGACAAGCTAGTATTCCAACTGCGCCAGCGGCTGAATGTATTAAAACATTATCACCTTCTTTTACTTTACCCGCAGAATTTACTAAATGCCATGCTGTAGGTCCACATGTTGAGATGCATGATGAAATTTGCCAATCTATATTCTCTGGAATTAGAATTAATGATTTTGTATCAGCAATTGCAAACTCAGCATTACCTCCCCATTGGCCGACAACTGCAACTTTCTTGTTTAATAGATTTTTATCAACTCCTTGACCTATTTCAACGACTCTACCTGAATATTCGTAACCAGGGGTATAAGGCATTTTTGGTGCACCCCATGATACTCTTGCTGCTCTTGAGTGAGTATCTAATGGATTAAGAGAACAGTATGCTACTTTTATTTTTACTTGATTAATATCTGGAACTGGCTCTTCAATATTCTTTAATTGTAAAACATCATAACTACCCGGTTCTTTAACAACTATTGCTTTCAATTTAAATCTCCATATTAATTTAATTTTTAGCTTTAATCATGGGAATTGATCCGAAAAGTATAGCACCAATAGCAGCGATCAAAGTAGCTAAAAATAAAACAAGAGCCATATCATAATTAATACTCGAAACTGTCTGGGCAAAGATAGCTCCAATAATTGTTTGAAAAAATGCTGCAGCACCTGAAGCAGTTCCAGAGATACTTGGTTTAACATTCATTGCTCCAATTTGAGAGCTTGGCATAGCTATACCATTACCAATTGAACTTATTGATTGAATAGTAAACATTAATAAGACTGATAAACCAAGATAAAGGTAAAGTGTTAAACCAGATATTCCGGCAATAACAGAAATAATAGCTCCAATAAAAACCATTTTTTCTATACCAAATTTTTTTGAATATTTGCCTCCAATATAATTAGCAAACATAAAAATTAAAGTAACTATTCCAAAATATATTCCAAATTCAGAAGCGGGTCTTTTGAGTTCTATAATCATTAAGTATGGGCCTAATGCCATAAAGGACATAAAAGCACCAGGTGCAAAGGCACCTTGCATCGCAAATCCTAAAAAAATTGGAGATTTTAGAAGTTTTATATATGCTAAAAAAGTATTTTTAATATTATTAATTTCATTATTATTATTTTTTATTTCTGGAAGGAAAAAAATAATCAATAATAAAATAATAATCCCTATAAAAACTGTTACAATAAAAATAGACCTCCAGCCGAAGTAATCTGATAAAAAACCTCCTAAAATTACTGCTATCATAGGAGCAGCAATAAATATTGTAATTAATGTTCCTAAAACTCTAGTAGCTTCATTTGGGCCATATATATCTCTGACTATTGCTCTGGATATTACAAGACCACCAGCACCACCAATTGATTGAAGAACTCTTCCAATGATTAAAATAATCACATTAGTAGAAAATACAGCAATAAGAGAACCAATAATAAAAATAGTTATACCAGATATAAGAATAAACTTTCTTCCATACTTATCAGATAAAGGACCATAAAAGAGCATAGAGATTGCCATAGTAACTAGAGAAATACTAAAAGCATATTGCACAACCCCTAATGAAACATCAAAATTTTCTTTTATTGATGGTACAGAGGGAATATATAATTGCATAGCTACTGGACCAGCAGCAGTCACAGAAATTAAAGTAATAAAAAAAGGAATTGATTTTTTGTAATTCATTATAAATGTAAATCTAAAATTAATTTAAGTATTGATTTAGTTGTGAGTTCTCTAATTAAAGACCTACCAATATTTCCAAAATTTTTTTTAAGATAAAATTTATTTTGTTCATAGATAATTCCAATATATATTAATCCAACTGGTTTAATTTTAGTTCCACCTGATGGTCCAGCTATCCCAGTACAAGACACTGAAATAGAAGCATTAGATTTCTTTAATGCTCCCTCTGCCATTGCCATTGCTACTTCTTCGCTAACAGCACCATGGGTTTTAATTAATTTTTCTGGAACTCCGAGAATTTCAATTTTTGATTTATCATGATAAGTTATGAATCCTCTATCAAATATTTTTGATGAACCTGGGATATCTATAATTGTTGAAGCAAACTGTCCGCCAGTACATGACTCTGCAGAAGTCAGCATTAAATTTATACTAGATAATTTATCTACAACTTTTTTAGCTAATTTAAAATTTTTACTCATAATATGAATATATTTTTAATAATTATGAATATTATTACAGAATATCCTGCAGCAAGAATATCATCAAACATAATTCCAAAACCTCCATCATATTTTTTTTCAAAAAATTTTATTGGCCATGGTTTTAAGATATCAAAAAATCTAAAAATTAATAATGCTAATAAATAAAAGTAAAAATCTAATGGAACAAACACTAAAACCATCCATTGTCCTGCAACTTCATCAATTACAACCTCTGAAGGATCCTTTTTATTAGTTAATTTACTATATATATCTGAAATATATACACCGATAAAAAAAATAAATATTGTAAAAAAAATTAGGAGTAAATCCCCACCTAAATACACTAATAATGCTGCAAATGGAAGAGAAGCTATGGATCCTAATGTACCTGGAAAGTATTTAAAAGAACCAATCCCAAACCAGGTTACAATTATACGTATTATTAAAAATTTAATTTTTTTAAACATTTATATTTTTTACTAAAACTATTGTTTGACACGCTATACCTTCTTCACGACCCAAAAAACCTAGTTTCTCAGTCGTTGTAGCTTTTATATTTATATTATTTTCATCAATTTTAGTCAAAATTGAAATTTGTTTTTTTATATCATTTTTATAACTATAAATTTTTGGTTTTTCACAAATTATAGTTATATCTATGTTAATTATGATAGTATTATTTGCTTCTAGAATTCTCATAGTATTTTCTAAAAAAAGAGCTGAATCAGAATCTTTCCATTTTTTAGTGTTGTCGGGAAAATGTTCGCCAATATCACCTTTTCCAACTGCTCCAAGGAGAGCATCGGTTAGAGAATGGAGTACAACGTCAGCATCAGAATTACCCAATAGACTTTTTGTAAATGGTATAGTAACTCCACCTAGCTTTAAAAAATTACCAGTAGTAAATTTATGTACATCAAAACCTTGGCCGACTCTAAAATTATTATCATTTTTATTAATTAACATATTTGCTTTTTCCATATCTGAATTTGTAGTAATTTTATAATTATTCTCATTTCCATCAATAAACTTTATGGGCATATTATTTTTTTCCGCAACAGAAGAATCGTCATAAAATAATTTTAAATTTTCAATATTTAAATGGGACTTATAAATACTTTTAAAACAAAAAATTTGAGGTGTTTGAATTTTAATTAGTAAGTTTCTATCAATATATTTATATTTTTTTTTATCACTATCAAATATTTTTAGAGAGTCATTAATAGGTAAGAACGGCACTACACCTAAATTTTCTTCAACCTCACTTATAAGTTTATTTATTATTTGGTTATATAAAAATGGTCTTGCAACATCATGAATAATTACATAATTAGGTTCATAGGGTTTTTTGTATAAAAAATTTAAACCATTAATTACAGAATCTTGTCTGCTAGGTCCTCCAATTATAGGCTTTGGAAGCTTAATATTTTTAGATAGGTATATTTTATTTATATCATTATAAAATTTTGTATGATTTTTATTGATTATAATATGGATATTATCAATTTTTGGGTGTTTTAAAAATTTATCAATAGAGTAACAAATTAAAGGTTTATTATTTATTTTTGAGTATTGCTTAGGTAATGGATTATTTAATCTTGAGCTTACACCTCCAGCTAATAATAGTGCACATATAATCAATTTTTCAATCCTTCAAAAAAAATTTAGTGATTTTAAAATATTTTTATATTAAAAATTAAATGTGTAGAAATATAATTTTTTTTATAATATATTATTTATTTTTCAAACACTAGAATTATATAATTTTTATGAAAAATATTTTATCTAATTTTGTAAAAGAACATAGAGTTTTTATGGCCCCAATGACGGGACTCACAGATTACCCATTTAGAAAAACGTTATCTTCCTTTACATCAATTCCCTCATATTCAGAAATGGTTGCAAGTAGAGAGATAATTTACTCTAACGATAAAGTTAAAAAAAAATTATATCGTAATAATAATAGTTCTTTTTTTATCATTCAAATATTAGGAAATGAACCATATTTGATGAGTGAGGCAGCCAAGTATTGCGAGCAACTGGGTGCTGATATAATTGATATCAATATGGGGTGCCCTTCAAAAAAAGTTACAGGAAAACTCTCAGGATCAGCTCTTATGAGAAATTTAAATGAAGCAAATGATATAATTAAATCTGTTGTAAATTCAGTAAAATTACCAGTTACTCTAAAAATGAGATTAGGCTGGGATGAAAATAATTTAAATGCTCCAGAAATTTCAAAAGCTGCTGAAGAGAATGGTGTAAAACTAATTACGATACATGGAAGGACAAGGTGTCAATTCTATAAAGATTATGCTAATTGGAAAGAGGTACGTAAGGTTAAAAATAATGTTTTATTACCAATTATTGTTAACGGTGATATTTATGACAATAATTCAGCAAGAAGAGCCTTAGAGGAATCTTCAGCAGATGGTGTAATGATTGGAAGGGCTGCAATAGGGAGGCCATGGATACTTCAAAAAATATTATCAAATATAAATAACTCAATCGTGTATAGAAAAGTTTCAACATTAGATAAGTATAATTTTATTAGTCAACATTATGAAGAGATTTTATCTCATTATGGTTTTGAGCTTGGGGTAAGAGTTGCACGTAAACACTTAATTAAATATTTTCAGTATCAAAAAGAATTACCCACAAAACTAGTTAATTTAACAATTAGGTCTGAATCTCCAAAATTTGTAAAGAATAGTTTAAAAAGTATGTATTTAAATTAAAAATTAATGATGATAAATAAAAGTAAAAATATTCAAAATTTAGATTATATTTTTTCAAGCATTCCTATGCCAACTATAATTATTTCTAGTGACTTGAAAATTATATACATAAATAATTTTGCTGAAAATTTCCTTTCTAAAAATTTTAAAAATATTGTTGGTAAAAAACTTGAAGAGGTAATTTTTTTTGAAGAAAATATAATTCAATTAATAATTAAATCTTTCAACTTGACCTTTTCATTCACAGAAAAATATTTAAAAGTCTTTTTTCCTAATAAAGGAGAAATTTTAATTAATATTTTTTTTAATAAAATTAGTGGATATGATGATTTGGCTATTCTTATTTTTGAAGATTTCCCATTTGCTCATGATCGTTACTATGATAATATTAAAAGTAATCTTTCTTTAAGTGGTTTTTCTAGTTTAATTTCACATGAAATTAAAACACCTTTGTCATCGATTAGTGGGGCAATTCAATTGCTTGAAGAAAATATTGTAAAAAAAGATAAGAAATTTATAAATATTATAAAACAAGAAATTAATAGAATTATCAAATTAGTTGACAAAATGTCTCTTTTTGATGATTTAAATTCAGATTTTAGTCAGAATTTAAATATACATGATATTTTGACTAGTGTTATAAATGCTGCAAAAGTTGGTTTTGGAAAAGATATAAAATTTACAGAATTATATGATCCATCATTACCAAATATTAATGGAAATAGAGATAGTCTAGTACAGTTATTTACTAACCTAATTAAAAACTCAGTGGAAGCTTTAAAAAATAAAGGTGAAGTAATTATCTGTACGTCCTTTAATAGTGACATACAATTTAAAGTTTTAGATAAAAAAAATAAGAAGAGATCATTTTTACCAATTGAAATATTAATCAAAGATAAAGGTGGGGGTGTTCCAAAAGAAATAACAGAACAAATTTTTGACCCATTTATAACAACAAAATTTGATGGTACTGGTCTAGGTTTGCCAATGGTATTAAAAATAGTGACAGAGCATAATGGAACAATTAATCATAATTTTGAGGACGGTTATACAATTTTTTCTGTAAGATTTCCTATAGCAAATAAAAGGTAAATTATGTCAAAATATAAGGTGCTTTTAGCTGATGATGATGAAGCTTTAAGAATAATTCTGACAGAATCTTTATTAAGGTCAGGATATGAAGTTATTTCATTAAAAAACGCTAATGAATTAATGGAGAAAGTTAAATCTGGTATAGGTGATATAGTTTTAACAGATGTGATAATGCCTGATGGTGACGGTATTGATTTAATTCAAAAAATTAAGAAGTTAAGAAAAGATCTTCCAATAATTATTATGAGTGCACGAAGTAATCTACTTACTGCAATTAGATCTAATAAAGAAGGAGCGTTTGATTACCTACCTAAGCCTTTTGATATAAATGATTTACTTGATATTTTCAAAAGAGCACTTTATTCAAATTCTAAAAATTTAAATAAAACTGATGATATTGAAACTGATAACCCTTTATCTTTGATTGGTAAATCAAAATCTATGCAAGATGTATTTAAAACTATATCAAAAGTTGTTTCCAATGATCTATCAATTCTAATAATAGGTGAGTCAGGTACTGGTAAAGAGGTTATTGCAAAGACTATACATGAATTAAGTGATAGGAAAAACTATCCTTTTATTGCATTAAACATGGCTGCTATTCCTAAAGATTTAGTTGAAAGTGAATTATTTGGTCATGAAAGAGGTGCTTTTACTGGAGCTATAAATCAACAAAAAGGGAAATTTTCACAAGCAAATGATGGAACTTTATTCTTAGATGAAATAGGAGATATGCCATTTTCTGCTCAGACTAGACTTCTTAGAGTTCTTCAGGAAAAAGAATTTTCACCCATTGGAAGTAAGGAGGTAATTAAATCAAATGCTAGAATAATTTCAGCTTCACAAAATAGCTTAGATGATATGGTAGAGAAGGGAGTTTTTAGGAAAGATTTATTTTTTAGATTAAATGTTATACCTATATCTGTTCCTCCTTTGAGATCAAGAAAAACTGATATTCCCCTACTAGTTAATCATTTTTTAGAAAAAATAGCTGATGAAGGTTTACCTAAAAAGTTTTTTAGTAGTAAAGCAATTGATTTACTTAATAATTACTCATGGCCAGGAAATATAAGAGAATTAGAAAATCTAATTAAACGGTTAAGTATACTTAATTTTGAACAAGAAATATCTGCAGAGATGGTGCAAAATATCTTATTAAAAAACCATGATAATATAAATAAATTAATGAAAAACAATACTTTAGTAGACTTTCTTGAAAATAAAATTAAACTTCACTTGAATAATAGTCAGTCTAACTATACCCAAGTTGGTTTGTATAATTTGATTGTTTCAGAAATCGAAAAACCACTTATAGAAATTTGTCTTAAATTTACTGATGGGAATCAAAATAAAGCGGCTGTTTTGCTCGGTATAAACAGAAATACATTAAGAAAAAAAATTAAAGAATTAAAAATAGAGATACATCGCTAGACATACTGATGCTAAAATGCAACAATGTTGCTTATTATCAACCATAGTATTTTTGGATAAAATAAATGTCATATGACAAGCTAGAAGACTTGGCTTTAAATAAATCATTTAGCTCTCGTGGGCAAATTATTGAGAGATATATAGCATTTTTCTTTCTGTTTTGTGCAATAGTATTTGCTATAGCTACATTTTTAGCCATTAACGATCTAGAAAAGTTTATATTCAAAAGAGAAAACGTCAGGACTTTCCTTGCTATAGATTCCGTTATTTTAATTGCCCTAGTTATAATGGTAGTTAGGCGTTTGGTAGACCTATGGTTTAAGAGAAGAAGAAAATTAGCTGGATCACGTCTTCAAGTCAGGTTGGTCTGGGTTTTATCTTTGATTGCTCTGACTCCTACATTAGTAGTTTCTCTTGGTTCTGCTTTATTTATAAAAAGTGGTGTTGAGGTATGGTTTAGTGAGAACACTAGTAAGGCTATAAATCAATCAGTTATAATTGCTGAAGCATATATATTAGAAAATAGAAAAAGTATCGAAGCAGATGTAAGAGCGGTAGCTTCACAGTTACAAAATAGACTTACTTTGTTAAGATCGGGTAATCGTAAAACATTTGAAAATGCTCTTACTTTTTTTTCGGAGGCGAGAGGACTATCTGAGGCTATAGTTATTGATGGTCGACAAGTTATTTTAGCAGCTTCACCTCTTAGTGAAACCCTAACAAGTGATGGTCCATTCGAATTAGATATTTTAAATCGAGCAAGAGCTGGAGAGGTTGTTCTAGCCCGTGGAAGTGATGAGGCTAGAGTAAGAGCAGTTATGAGGTTAGATATAATTACTGATACTTATTTAGCTGTAGGAAGATTAGTTGATCCTAGAGTAATTGGCTATGCTGAAAGAGTTAGAAAAGCAAGAGAAGATTATGAAAAATTAGAAGCAGAGCGTCCAAGTATTGAAATTGGATTAGCTATGGTTTTAATTTTAATGGCCTTATTACTTTTAGCAATGGCTATTTTGATAGGCTTGTTATTTTCAAATAGATTAGTTTCCCCTATATCACAACTCGTTATGGCCACTGCAAGAGTAAGAACTGGTGATATGACTGTAAGGGTAGAGGAGGGTAAAAAAGATGATGAGTTTGGTATGCTTGGAAGAGCATTTAATAGAATGACATCTCAACTTGAAAATCAAAGAAAAAAATTAATAGAGGCTAATCAACAACTAGATATGAGAAGAAGGTTTACTGAGACAGTGCTAGCTGGAGTATCCTCAGGTGTTATAGGTGTAGATAAGAACCTAAATATTACACTTCCCAATAAATCAGCTTGTATATTATTAAATATTGAAAAGGATGAATTTATAGGTTCTCCAATTATAGATATTCTTCCAGAGTTTAAAGATTTAATTAATTTATCTATAAGTAGAAACGGTCAATTAACTGAAGGTGAAATCCCAGTTTATAGAAAAGGTAATTTTCAACAATTTTTTGTTAGAGTATCTGGAGATAACCATGATTCGGTGGATGGTAATTATGTAATAACCTTTGATGATATATCTGAACTTGTTTCTGCTCAAAGAAGGGCTGCTTGGTCAGATATCGCAAGGAGACTTGCACATGAAATAAAGAATCCACTTACGCCCATAAAACTCTCAGCTGAAAGGTTGAATAAAAAATATATGGATCAAATAAAAGATGATAAAAATACTTTTGAAAAGTGTACTGACGCAATTGTGAGGCAAGTTGATGAAATAGGAAGAATGGTAGATGAATTTTCTAACTTTGCTAGGATGCCTTCACCTGAATTTAATATAGAGAATATAGTAGAAATTATCTCAGAAGTATGTTTTATGCAAAAACAAGCTAATCAAAACATTTTTTTTCATATAAATAAAACTCATGATAAAATATTTATTAATTGTGATAGAAGGCAAGTATCACGTGCTTTAACTAATATTATTCAAAATTCTGCAGAGGCAATAAGATCAGAAAATTCTAATAAGGGAAATATTTCTATATCTGTAAGTAAAGATAAAACTAAAATTAGTTTAATTATAAATGATGATGGTCCTGGTTTACCTATGGCATTAATTGGAAAATTAACTGAACCTTATGTAACAACTAGAATTAGAGGTACTGGTCTAGGATTAGCTATTGTTAAAAAAATAATGGAAGATCATGATGGTTTATTTACTATAGAAAATAATAAAGATGCTGGGGCTACAGCTAAACTTACATTTTATTTAAATAAATCAGATCTATCAAATAATTTTCCAAGTATAAAAAAAGCAGCAGAGTAACATTATGACTTTAGGTGATATATTAATTGTAGATGATGAAGCTGATATTAGGGAGCTAGTTTCAGGAATTTTAGAAGACGAAAATTTTTTGACTAGATCTGTGGGTGATAGCAATTCTGCTCTAAATTTAATAAATAGAGTTACTCCCTCTTTAGTAATTCTAGATATTTGGTTAGAAGGAAGTGATATTGATGGTCTTCAGTTATTAGATAAAATAATAAAAGAAAAACCTGATTTACCAGTGGTTATGATTAGTGGTCACGGTAATATTGAAGCGGCGGTATCAGCAATCAAACGAGGTGCTTATGACTTTATAGAAAAACCATTTAACGCTGAAAGGTTGCTTATGGTAGTAAAAAGAGCAATCGAAACTGTTAATTTGAGAAGCGAAAATATATTATTAAAACAACAAAGTGGTAAGAGTGATATAATATTAGGAAACTCTAATGCAATAAGTAATACGAGAGCATCTTTGGAGAAAGTTGCACCTACAGGAAGTAGAGTTTTAATTTCGGGTCCTCCAGGTTCTGGTAAAGAATTAGCAGCTAGACTAGTTCATAATAAATCTAAAAGATCAAATGGTCCTTTTGTAGTATTAAACTCTGCGAGAATGTCTCCTGAAACTATTGATCAAGAATTATTTGGAATTGAAGAGGGAATAGAGGAACCAGAAAGTCCAAGAAGAATAGGAATTCTTGAAAAAGCACATAAAGGAACTCTATTTATTGATGAAGTAGCAGATATGCCTATGGAAACACAAGGTAGAATTTTAAGAGTACTTCAAGATCAAAGTTTTTATAGGGTTGGTGGTACAACTGAAGTTACCGTTGATATAAGAGTCGTAAGTGCGTCCAGTAAAGATTTATTTAATCAAATAAGTGAGGGTAAATTTAGAGAAGATTTATTTCATAGACTATCAGTAGTACCTATAAAAATACCTCCTTTGTCTGAAAGGAGAGAAGATATACCGATCTTAGCAAAAAGTTTTATGGAAAGTACTGCTCAAAGTATAGGCTTTGCTCCAAGAATTATGTCAGAAGATTCTATAGCTGTATTGCAATCAAGAAATTGGTCTGGGAATGTTCGTGAGCTTAGAAATTTAATTGAAAGGCTACTTATTATGGCACCTGGAAATAGTGAGGAGCCTATTAAGCCAGAAATGATACCTGTAGATGATATAGCAGATAATTCTCAATCATTCAGACATTCAGGTAATGGTGAGGTAATAGCAATGCCTTTAAAAAAAGCAAGAGAGTTTTTTGAAAGAGAGTATTTAATTACACAAATTAGTAGATTTGGAGGTAATATCTCAAAAACTGCTGAATTTGTTGGTATGGAGAGATCGGCACTACATAGAAAGTTAAAGTCTTTGGGAATAAGTTCTTCTTTGAGAAATTAGCTGTTAATAATATGAGGCATAAATGAAGGTAATTGTATGCGGAGCAGGACAAGTAGGAGCAAGTATTGCTAAACATCTTGCAGGTGAAAATAACGATGTTACTGTTATTGATATTGATCCAGAATTAATTAGAAGAGTTCATGAAACTATTGATGTTCAAACAATCGTTGGTCATGCCTCTCAACCAGATATCTTAGAAAAATCGGGTGCGAATGACTCTGAGATGATTATCGCTGTAACAAGACAAGATGAAGTAAATATGGTTTCGTGCCAAGTAGCTCATTCTATTTTTAATATTCCAACCAAAATAGCAAGAATTAGATCTCAATCCTATCTTTCACCTCAATGGCAATATTTATTTAGTAGAGATAACATGCCTATAGATGTAATTATTTCTCCTGAAATAGAGATAGCTCGAGCAGTTACAAATAGACTTCATGTGCCTGGTGCAACTGATATGATAAGTTTTGCAGACGATCTTGTAAAAGTTATTTCATTAAAAGTTGAAAAAAATTGTCCAATTATTGACACTCCACTCCGACAATTAACAGAGTTATTTCCAGATTTGCTTTTAAGAGTTTTCGCTATATTGAGAAATGATGAGGTAATTACTGTAAATGCAGATGATCAATTACTTGTTGATGATGAAGTTTTTTTTGCAGTTGAATCCAGTCAAATTACTAGAGCAATGACTGCTTTTGGACATGAAGAAAAAGAAGCTAGGAAATTAGTTATTGTAGGAGGAGGAAATATTGGCCTATATCTTAGTTCTGAATTAATCAAGGAGTCGCAGAATATTTCTTTAAAATTAATCGAAAAAAACAGAAAAAGAGCAGAATTTGTTGCTGAAAATTTAAATAACATTGTTGTAATTAATGGTGACTCTTTAGAGAAAGAAATATTAACTGAAGCTAATGTATCAAACGCTGAATCAGTAATAGCTGTAACTAATAATGATCAAGTAAATATTCTGAGCTCACTTTTATCTAAGAGAGAGGGTGCAAGTAGAGTTATGGCTCTATTAAATAATTCAACATATGATTCACTTATGCAGTCTCTAGGTATTGATGCAGTAGTTAACCCTAGAGCAATAACAGTTTCAAGTATATTACAACATATTAGAAGAGGTAGAATTAAAGCGGTTCACTCAATAAGAGATGGAAGTGCAGAGATATTAGAGGCAGAGGCATTAGAGACGTCTCCACTAATTGGTAAAACCTTAAAAGAACTTTCTTTACCAACTGGTATTACTTTTGGAGCTATTGTAAGAGATAAGAAAGTTATTATTCCTAGAGGTGAAACAAGTATAGCGATCCATGATAAAGTTATTTTGTTTGCAAAAAAAGGTATGATAAAAAGAGTAGAAAAACTTTTTGCTGTAAGACTTGATTTTTTTTAATGATATTTTTATACAAATGATTTCTACTTTATTATTTTCTTTTGGTTGGTCAATATTATTTATTTCTTTGGCGATGTTTTTTCCTGCCTTAATTTCATTTTCATATAATGAAATATCAGTTGCTTTTTCATTTATTTTTTCATCCTCTCTTGGATTATTTTCTGGTGTTGCATTACTGCTTGCTTCTCGGGGTAGTGAATATAATTTTAGCACCAAAGTTATAATTATCTTTACTATTTTTGTCTGGCCCTTGCTTGGACTTTTTTCATCTTTACCCTTCCTGTTTTCTGATATTTTTGTACATTTTACTGATGCTTTTTTTGAGTCTATGTCAGGCATTACATCTAGTGGTTCTTCTATAATAATTGATGTATCAAAATCACCAAAAGGTATTTTGTTTTGGAGATCTCTTCTTCAATGGATAGGTGGTTTTCTGACTATTATTCTTGCAATTTCAGTTTTATCTTTAATGAGAATAGGTGGGATGGATCTTTTTCATTCAAGTCTGCAGAAAAGTGATAGAGATACTGCTGTACATAGATTCATCCAAGCCTCCAAATCTTTATGGTGGATATATTTATTGCTCACAGTTGTATGTAGTTTTTCTTTAATAATCTTTGGAATGTCACCCTTTGATTCAGTTGTTCATGCGCTAAGTACCGTTTCAACAGGTGGTTTTAGTTCAAAAACATTAGGAATAAATGAATTTTCAAGTTTAACAATAGAGTTTATTATTTGTATTTTTATGTTATTAGGTTCTTTAAATTTTACATTATATTGGGCAGTTGCTAATGGCAAATGGAGAGAATTAACTAATGAAGGGGAATTAAAGTACTTAATTGGAATTATCATAATTTATTTTATAGTAAGTATTTTTGTTTTTTTAACTTACACAAATAATCAAATTACTGAAAGTTTAAGAGTAAGTGTATTTAATATTATATCCTCAGTAACAACAACTGGTTACTACTTAATTCCAAATGAAAATTATATTTATAATTCAATAATGTATATATTATTTATAAGTTTGATGCTAATTGGTGGGGCAAGTGTATCCACATCAGGTGGAGTAAAACAATTAAGATTGATTGTTTTTTTTAAATTAACTTTTTCAGAATTATTTAAATTAACTCATCCTAATGGTGTCTATCCAATTAATTATATGAAAAAAAATATTGATGAAAATTCATTAAGAAGGACTTGGAGTTTTCTTATGACTTTTATTTCAATTTTTGTTTTAATTTCAATTCTTTTCAGTTTAGTTGGGTTAGGTTTTGTTGACTCTTTGTCTTTATCAACCCTTTCACTTACAAATACTGGGGCTGGTGCACAGCTTTTGTCCTTATCAATTCCTTATTATGAAATGGATAAAATTGTTAAGTGGATAATAATTATTTCACAGCTTTTAGGTAGAATTGAGATAATGTTACTGCTAATATTCATAAGCCCCAATTTTTGGAGAAATTAATTTTTGTCTAGAGTTTCATATATAAATGGTTCTTATGTTCCACATAAAAAAGCTTTTATTCATATAGAAGATAGAGGCAATCAATTTGCTGATGGAGTTTATGAAGTTATTCCTGTTAGATTTTCTAGCCTCATAGACTTTGATTTACATATAGATAGGTTAGAGAAAAATTTAAAAACTCTTACTATAAATTTTCAATATAATAGAAGAACTTTGAATTTTATATTCAGAAGATTAATTTTTTTAAATAAGATAACGAATGGAATTATTTATTTTCAAATTTCAAGAGGTAATGCAAAAAGAGAACATGCTTTTCCAAAAAATATAGATCCAACCTTTTTTGTTACCGCAAGAAATAATAAAATAAATCATAAAATTATAGAAGAGGGTGTAAATGTTATTACGACTGAAGACATCCGTTGGGGAAGGTGTGATATAAAAACTATTTCTCTTTTACCAAATGTTTTAGCTAAACAAAAAGCAGTTGATAATGATGCTTTTGAAGCATTGTTGCTAGATCAGGACTCAATAATTAATGAGGGCAGTTCATCTAATTTTTGGATTATCAAAGAAAAAAAACTATTTACAGGTCCTATTTCTAAAAAAGTTCTACCAGGTATAACCAGAAAGGTATTAAAAGATATAATTATAAGAGAAAATTTAGAAATTTCAGAGCAAAAATTTTCTTTAGAGGATGCTCTTAAATCTAGTGAAGCTATGCTTACTAACTCTTCAAATGTAATTATACCAGTTGTAAAAATTAATGACAATATAATTGGAGATGGTGTGCCAGGTGTAATTACATTAAAATTACATAAATTAATTGAAAAAAATATTTTAGATCAAATTATTAATTAAAATTATAATATTTATTATTTGAAAATATATTTTTTACTATATAATTAAATATAAATTAATTATTGAGGTAATGCTATGAATTCTATATCTCCACATGAAATGTTTGCAAATCCTGACCATGATGAAGAATCAAGAGAAAATTTTGTAAAAGAGATGATGATACATGTTTCTACTGATTTGATGGCTGGTAAAAGGAAACTATACCAAAATGTAGTAAAACCCAAATTCATTTCGTTAAATCAACGTACTCCAAAAAATAGACATGAAGTAAGGCATCATATGGAGAAAGAATGGTACAATCAAGCATGGGGTAGTTTAAGAAGAACTACACAAGAAATGATGTTTGATTCAATTGGTGAAAGTGTTGAAAGACAAAATGAAAGCCTTATTGAGAAATCAAAAAATTATTTCAATAGAACTAATTTACGTAGACAAGGAACTTTAAATTTAGACAAAAATTTAAAAATACCTCGCTATCATACAGCTGTTGATATACATTGCAAACCTGGTGGTTATCATACTGAACTTTGTAAGGATGATTTATTTGCGGGAGCAGAATATGACAGAAGTTATAATTTATTTGCTATGGGTGCATCCGGTCCATTAAATGATGATATGGGGAGATCAATTGCAAATTTTGTTAAAAAAAGATATGAAAATTTTCAACCGATACGAATATTAGAAATGGGATGCACAGTAGGCCATTCTACACTTCCTTACTCAAATTATTTTCCCAATGCAGAAATTTATGCAATTGATGTTGCTGCTCCCTGTTTACGTTATGCATATGCTAGAGCTGAGTCATTAGGTGTTCCTGTTAATTGGTCTCAACAAAATGCAGAAAATACAAATTTTAAAAATGAGTATTTTGACTTAATTGTTTCACATATACTATTTCACGAAACATCAAATAAAGCTCTGAGGAATATATTATCAGAATGCTATAGATTATTAGCCCCAAATGGTGTTATGGCTCATTTTGATGCTCCACAATATGAAGATATGCCTGATCCGTATGATCATACGCTCGGTGATTGGTCAACACACTACAATGCAGAACCTTTCTGGGGAACCTTTCATGATCAAGACCTAAGTAAAATTATGATTGATTCTGGATTCAATAAAAATAAAATTTTTAAACATCAAATGGCTAAAAGTGTGTTTTTAGATGAGAAACCTGAATATAAAAAAGTATCTCGTACACCTGCTTATCCAGTCTTTGGTGCACAAAAGTAATTTTAAATTATTTTAATGAATTATAATTTGTTACATATATATTATAATTTATAATTGTATAATTTGTATTTATTTTTGTAATTCAATAAGAAAAGAATAAAAAAAATCAATTAAAAAATATTAATTATTTTTGATACATATAGTCGGATATGTTACCAGGGTGACAAATCCATATGTCCTTATGATAGCTAGAAATATGTTTGAAAACTTTTCTTAACTGCCTTATTCTATGTGGCTGGCCCATTAAAAAAGTGTGCAGGGAAAAACAATTAATTTGAGCCCAACCTTGCTTTGCTGATTCTTCATACATTTCATCAAATGTATCTATCATCATTCTCGTAAAAGCATCATCATCTATACCTCTATTTATAAAAGCAGGTATATCATTTAACTCCATTGATGGATATGGGATGCTCAAAATTTTACCATTATCAGTTCTAAACCATTGTGGTTGATCATCAAACCACCAATCGAGCATATATTTATACCCGTTATCAATAAGTAATTCTGGTGTTTTAGGGCTTTGAGAAATAAAAGGTCCAAGCCAACCCTTGGGAATTGTTCCTTCATTATCAAGATATATTTTGTTTACATCTAAAAACATAGATTTTTCTTCTTCATAAGACATCTCAGCTTGTCTTTCTGAATTTGTTCGCCCATGACCAACAAATTCATCACCCCTATCTCTCCAAGGAACTAGTATTTCTGGACATTTTTCGTAAACACTTCCATTTACTAAAATTGCACAAGGAAAATTAAATTCATTAAAAAGGTTTAATAATCGCCATATTCCTACCCTATTTCCATAATCTCTATACGCATAGCCTCTGTGATACGGTGCCTTAGGCATTGATGTAAAGTCAGCGCCAGGATTTAATCCAAACTCAAATGCTTCAACATTAAGTGCAAAGTATACAGCAAGTTTACTTCCATTAGGCCATGAATATTTTTCTCTTGATGGAATTGTAGAGAAAGTATATCGATTATTAAAATTATGAGTATTATCAGTCATAATACAAAATTATATTAAATTTTTAATAAATGCGAATTTTTTTTTATTAATATATAAGTTCGTCATCTCCGCCACCTTCAGGAATGACTATATCCCCTTTTTCTGATAATTCTTTAGCTTTTGCGACAATTTTACCTTGAGATTCTTCTACATCCTTTAGCCTTACGGGACCGGTAGTCTCCATATCTTCTCTTAAAATACTTGCAGCTCTTTCAGCCATATTATTAAAAAACAGCTCTGATATTTCAGGGGTAGCACCTTTAAGTGCAATTGCGAGGTCTCCTTTATCAACATCTCTAAGAAGTGTTTGAACACCAGATGGATCGAGTTTCATTAAGTCCTCAAATGTAAACATTAGTGCTTTAATTCTATCAGCACCTTCTTTATCTCTTTTTTCTAGTCCGTCCATTAATTTTGTTTCAGTACTTTTATCAAAATTATTAAAAATTTCTGCCATCATTTCATGAGCATCTCTTCTGCTTGTCCTGGCTAAGTTAGCCATAAACTCTGTTGCAAGAGTTTTTTCAATAGTTTGTAATATTTCTTTTTTTACAGGTTCACCAGATAACATTCTAGCGACTACTTCACTTGCTAATTCTTCAGGAAGTTCTCCTAAAACTCTAGCTGCGTGGTCAGGAACAATTTTAGTTAGTACTACGGCAATTGTTTGAGGGTACTCATTTTTTAAATATGCTGCTAATGTAGCTTCTTGAATATGTGCTAGTTTATCCCACATCGTCCTTCCAGCAGGACCTCTAATATCACCCATAATTTCTGCAGCTCTTTCAGCACTCATAGATGAACCTAAAAGTTTTTCCATTTGTTCAAACCCACCGATAACTGTTCCTGTGGATGAAAATTGTGATACAAAATATAAAAGTAATTCTTCTACTACTTCTGATTTTTGAGTAGTTAAAGTTGCCATAGCTTGAGAAATATACTTTATTTCTTCATTATCCATTCTCTGAAACATCTCTCCAGCTCTCTCCTCACCGATAGCCATAATTACAATAGCAGCTTTTTGTGGACCACTTAGATTACGTAGAGCTAGACGTGCAGCAACTTTTTGTCTTTCAGCAATTTGTTCTGGTGTTTCAGCACCTAATTCTGGAGGTTTCCAGTTATCAGAGCCAATATCGCCTTTATTAGTATTTTCATTATCTTTAGCTTCTGCTACATCAGTCATTTTTTATCACTTTTTACCTTGCATATTTATTAAATAGGAAAAAATTACCTATTATTAATTATAACAAATCCCCGGTCGATCCGCAATTAACAGGCGGTTCTCCGCTTCATGCGGACCAACCGGGCTCTTGGGAAAACCTCGAGCCTTAGAGGGTATTAAATAAATAGCAAATTATGTGCCAAAAGGGAGATTATAAATCTATTTTATCAAATTAGGTGAGGGGTAAATATCATCAAATTTCGCATTTCTTTTTTGAATTTTAGCGCTAATAGCCTCATAGAAATCATCAGATTGAAGCATATTAGAATTCCATAATGCTACATAGTCCAAACTATCATGAATACTATGATCTAAACTATATTTTATTATTTTTTTAGTACTAGAAACAGCTAAGGGCGATTTATATGAAATATCCCTGGCAATTTTATACACGCTATTTATAAGTTGATCTTTATCAGTGTAAATTTCATTAAGTAAACCAGATTTTAGAGCTTTTTCAGAGTACATTTTCTTTCTGTGAAAGCTAATTCCTTTATTAATCCTAACGGAATTAAATTTGGAAGTCTTTGAAGCGTACCTACATCAGCTACCATACCAATATTCACTTCATGTATTGAAAAAAATGAGTCAGTTGTTCAATACCTGATATCACAAGCAGAAATTAAATCTACTGCACCTCCTATACAAGCGCCATGTATGGCTACTATTACTGGTATTCTTGAGTTTTCTATTACATTAAAACTTTTTTGAAGTTCTTTAATTATTTTTCTAATATTTTCAGCTTTACGGCCATATCTTTGCCTTCTGTTAAACCTAAAGATGAGAATTCATCTAAATCAATTCCTGAGGAAAAATGTTTACCTTCGGCGTTTATTATCGCAACTCGTGCATTACTATTTTCTATTTTATTGAATACTTCTATTATTTCTTTCCAAAAAATTGGTATCATAGAGTTATATTTATTAGGTTGACTTAAGGTAACCAAAGCAATTTTTTCTGAAATCTCAAGTTTTAAACTTTTGTAATACATATTTATTCCCCAACTTCAAATAATATTTTCAGCGAATAATATGATAGATTTATATAAAAAAATAAATTTTCAGTCTTTAATTTATATATTTTTATATATAATATATTCATATCTTTAACAACCGAAAGGAGGTGATCCAATGTCTAGTGATTCGGAACATTGTCGATCAGCTTTGATGTTCGTAAAAATTAAAGGATATAACTTATAATATAGGTTATATTTTATGAAATTAGGGCTGATCGTATAGCCCAATCACGGAAAGGCGGCAAATGTCGCCTTTCTTCTAAAATTGTTTTTTGTGTTATTAAAATGAATAATATTAAAATTTACCATAACCCAAGGTGCAGTAAATCCCGTGAAGCATTAAAATTATTGAATATTGAAGGTCTTAAAATAGATATAATTCTTTATATGGAAAATAAATTAACTTTTAATGAATTAGAAACTGTCTTATCTAAGTTAAATATTTCCCCTATAGAATTAATTAGAAAAAACGAAAAAATATATAAAGAAATTATATCAATTAAAAATAAATTTACAGATACCGAGTTAATAAATTTTATGATTGAATACCCAAATTTGATACAGCGACCAATTGTTCAAATTGAAGATAGAATTTTTATTGCTAGACCGCCAGAAAAAGTTTTAGAATTTCTTTCAAAAAATAAATAATAATTATTAATCTTTATTATTCAAAATTTTCATTTGTGATACAGCTATATTGGATGCAATTCTAGCGTTATCATAAATCAGTTCTATATTTGTTTTTAGTGTTTTATTATTACTTATCTCTCTTAAACGTTTTAATATATAAGGGGTTAATTTATTTCCAGTAATATTCATATTATCAGCTTCTTCTATGGCCCTTTTAGTCCATTTTTTAATTTTTTCATTATCAATAGAATATTTTTCAGGGGGAGGGTTAGTGATAATAACTCCTCCTTTAATTTCTTTATGATTATCTATGATTAAAGCAATTTCGTCGAATGATTTAGCATTATAGGTGTTTAGAAATCCGCTATCTGTACTATAAAAACTTGGAAATTTTTCAGTATTAAAACCAATAATTGGTATCCCTATAGTTTCAAGATATTCAAGCGTTTTAGGTATATCAAGAATTGATTTAATTCCACTACATACTACTGATATTTTATTTCTACTTAATTCTATTAAGTCCGTTGACATGTCATGAGTATGTTTAAAATTTGAATGTATTCCACCTATTCCACCTGTGACCATTATATTAATATTAGCTGCATTAGCACATACTATAGTTCCTGCAACAGTTGTTGCACCGCATTTGTTGCTAACTAATGTTGTGGAGATTTCTCTTGTGCTAACTTTAACTATATTCTGATTATTTGTAATTTTTTTTAACAATTTATTATTACAACCAATATTTATAAAACCGCTATCAAGAATAATTATAGCCGGAGTAGCACCATTATCTAAAATTATTTTATTTATCTCTTGAGCACATTCCAAGTTCATAGGGTAGGGTAAACCATGGGCAAAAATTGTTGATTCTATTGCAACAACTGGGTAGTTATTATTTAAAGCATGACTAACTTCAGGAGAAAATTTAATAGGAAACATTTAAATTATTTTTTTCGAACTTAATCTTTTATTTATTAAATTATGATTTAAATCTTTTCTTGTTGATCCACTAACCTCCGCTAACAAACTTGAGGAAGCTAAGCCATATTTTAAAATATCTATAAGGGGCATATTTTTTTTTATATATGATATTGCAGCACCACAAAAAGCATCTCCGGTACCATTAAGGTCAACTACCTTTGTTGGAAAAACCGATTCTTGTATAAAGTTATTACTATTAGCAGCAATAGCACCATTCGATCCAAGTGTAACGAATATATTTTTAGTGCCAAATTTAAGAATTGAATCAATTGCATTTCTTAAATTTTTTTCTTTGGGTGTTAAGGCAAAAAGTTCGTCTTCATTTAAAAAAAGATAATCCAGAAATTTTAGAGCTGGTTTTAGTCTTGGTGCTTTATATTTAGATACTGCGGTTGCAATTAAATTTTTATTTTTAAGTAAACTCACAATTTTTTCTAATGAATTTTCTTTAAAGTTACTGTCTATTACCCAAGTATTAGCATTTATTTTATTTAATTTTTCTTCAAAATTATTTATTTTTATTTTTTCAATTATCGACATATCGTTTACACCAATGATTATCTCACCTTGCTTATCTAAAATTACCGTATAAGTACCTGTCTTTTGATTTTTTATTGTAAATATATTTGATGTATTTATCCCGATTTGCGTCAAATATTCTTTGACAATTATACTTTCAATATCATCGCCTAAGAAGCTTATTAAATCTACTTTATGAGAGAGGTTATTTAAAGTTGATGTTATATTGAACATAACACCTCCGACGCTTTGCGTTAAATTTGCAATATTTGAATCTCCCATATTAAAAGATTGATAACACTTATATGACCTGTCAATATTTATTGCACCAATACACCCAATAAATTTTTTTTCTTCAAGTGGAGTCAATTTCTTTAGCATTTTTTGTAAATTAAATACATGTTAGGGTTAAATAATTAAAAAAAAGACAAATTATCATATTTAATTATTTATTTTCATATATTAAATATATAAAATTATTAATCAAGAAGATAATTAATTAAGGTTGATGGTGATGTCTTTTAAGATTGCAATTGATACTGGGGGAACTTTTACAGATGTTGTTGTAACTGATAATAGTGGAAGTATATATCTTGGGAAATCTTCTACTACTCCAAATAAAAGCTTTGATGGAGTTTACGCAGGTATTGCTGATGCTTCTAGTTATATTGGTATATCAGCTGAAGAATTATTAAATAAAACTAATGTATTAATTTATGGAACTACCAGAGCTACAAATGCAATAGTTACAAATAATACAGCAAGAGTAGCTGGTATTTTTACTAAAAATTTTCGTGATATATTATCATATCGAAGTGGTGGAAAAAAATCTCCATTCAAACTTGATATTGATCCTATTCCTCCATTTATTCCTAGGAAATTATGCTTTGGTGTAGAAGAGAGAGTTGACTCAGAAGGTGGTGTATTAGTCAATCTTAATGAAGAAGAAGTAGTTAGAAATTTATTAAAAATAAAATCTGAAGGAATTGAAGCAATTGGTGTGTGCTTGTTATGGTCTATTGTAAACCCTGATCACGAGATAAAAATTGGTAAAATTATTAAAAGAGAATTACCTGATATTCCATTTACACTTTCTCACGAGCTAAACCCTATTATAAGGGAGTACCCTAGAGCATCATCAACTATGATTGATGCTTCTTTAAAGCCGTTGATGCAGGATCATCTTAGAGGTTTAAAAGATGAATTAAATAAAATTAATTTTAAAGGAGAATTTTTGATAAGTACTTCTTCTGGTGGTTCCATGCATATTGACGATGTTATTGAAAAACCAATTTATATGGTCAAATCAGGTCCGGCAATGGCTCCTATTTCAGGGCTAGAGTATTCTAATTATGAAGATTTTGGTAACGATGTAATTGTTGTAGACACTGGTGGCACTACTTTTGATGTAAGCTTAGTAAGATCAGGTCAGGTAAAATATAGTCGTGATACATGGTTGATTGAAGAATTTAGAGGCCATAATTTAGGTATGTCATCAGTTGATGTTAGGAGTATAGGTTCAGGTGGAGGATCTATTGCATGGGTTGATGATGGTGGTTTGTTAAGAGTAGGGCCTCAAAGTTCTGGTGCAACTCCTGGTCCTGCATGTTATGATAAAGGTGGTGAACTTGCCACAGTAACTGATGCTGCTGTTGTATTAGGCTACATATCTCCTGAAAAATTTTTAGGAGGAAAGATGACTTTAAACAGACAGCTTGCTGAACAAGCAATAGCAAAAATTTCTGATAAACTTAAACTAGATATTTTAGAAACTGCTGCTGCTATAATCACAATATCAAGTGAAACTATGATAAAAGCTATTGAAGAAATAACCATTAATGAAGGTGTGAACCCAACTGAGTCTGTTATAGTTGCTGGTGGAGGTGCTGCTGGTTTAAATATTTTACCTATAGCTGAATCAATGAATTGTAATAAAGTTATTATTCCTAAAACAGCAGGAGCATTGAGTGCTTGCGGTGCACATTTTTCCAATATTGTTAGAGAGTTTAATTCGTCAGCATATACTAGAACTGATATATGGGAATCTGAGAAGGTAAGACTAGCTTTTAGTACTATAAATAGTCAATTAGATAAGGTAGAGAATAATTTAAAAAGTAAGGGTATATCAAATTTTCAAAGAGAATACTTTTGTGATGCAAGATATTTAAATCAACAATGGGAAATTGAAATTAAATTAGTTTCAGATAACGAAATAGGAGAAATACAGATAGCTGAAATTATTAAAGAATTTCATAAAAATCATAAAAGGTTATATGGTGTTATAGAAGAGGGAGCGGTTGTAGAATGTTTAAATTGGAAAGGTAGAATTATAGCAGAGACAGAAAAAACAGAACTACAGCCAATAATTAGTTTACCAAAAGAAGATGACTATGAAGTTGATATAAAAAAAGCTTACTTTTCAAACTATGGAGTTTTAGAAACAAAATATTATGATGGAAATAGAATTAAGGAAAACTCTCAAATTGAGGGTCCTGCTATAATTGAGGAAACTACCTCTACTCTTGTTGTGTATCCACAAATGAAAGTAAGACTAAGTAAAAGTGGAAACTATATATTAGAGGAAAAAATAAATAAAAATATTAAACCTTCAAATTTTCAAGAAACAATGATTGATCCTGTTCAGTTATCTGTAATGTCTAATAGAATAGATGCAATTACAAGAGAAATGGCTTTAACTGTTTTAAGGTCTGCTAGATCGTCAGTTATTGCTCAATCTAGAGATGTTTCAACATCAATTGTAACTCAGGATAATCAAATTTTGGCCTCTGCTGAGGGCCTTCCTGCTCATATATTTGGAGCTAATCTTCAAGCTGAAACAATGTGTAAGTATCATCCAGATTTAAAAGAAGGTCAGGCTTTCCTTCACAATGATCCATATGAAGGTAATAGTCATGCAGCTGACATATCGGTTTTAGTGCCAGTATTTTTTGAAGGTGAACACATGTTTACTTTATCTGTTAAAGGCCATCAGGCAGATATTGGTAATGCTTTACCAACTACTTATATGCCTCAAGCAAAAGATGTTTATGAAGAAGGAGCATTAATTTTTCCTGCAGTTAAGGTTCAAGAAAATTATAAAGATGTAGATGATATAATTAGAATGTGTAAAAGGCGAATAAGAGTACCGGAGCAGTGGTATGGAGATTATTTAAGTCAAGTAGGTGCGGCAAGAGTTGCTGAGATAAGGCTTAAAGAGTTTTTAAATAAATATGGTAAGAATAAAGTAAAAAAATTTATAACAGAATGGTTAGATTATTCTGAAAGACGGTGCAGAAATGCTATAAAAAAACTACCAGCTGGTACTTTAAATGCATCTGGTAAACACGACCCCCTTCAACCTTTTTTACCCGATGGTATTGAGTTAAATATGAAAATTAAAATAAAACCTGATGAGGGAATTATTGAAACTGATTTAACAAAAAATGCAGATTGCCTTGAAACTGGATTGAATTTAACTCAATCAACTGCAACATGTTATGGTCTTCAAGGTGTATTCAATTGCCTTAGTAATGATATACCAACAAATACAGGTAGTTTTCGGTGTGTTAAAGTTAAACTTAGGGAGGGATGTTGTGTAGGTATTCCTACTTTTCCTCACTCATGTTCAGTTGGAACTACAAACTTAGGAGATGTACTGGTAAATATCGGACAGTCAGCATTTACACAGTTGGGTGAAGGTTTCGGGCTTAGTCAAGGTAATGTCTGTTTTGGTGGTGCTATGGGTGTAATATCTGGAGAAGATTGGAGAAATGATGATGCTAAATACATTAATCAAATATATCTTCAAGGAGGAGGAGGTCCTGCATCTTCAAGATCTGATGGAATGATAAACCTTCTTATACCTGTGGGTGCGGGTTTATTATATAGAGATAGTATAGAGGTATTGGAACAAAGATTTCCAATGTATATAAAATCTCTATCAATTATTGAAAACTCGTGTGGTCATGGTAAATTTAGAGGTGGTCCTGCTACTGAGGTTATTTTTGGTCCTAGAAAAAATAAAATGACTGTGAGTCTTTTAGGAGGTGGTAAATTGTATCCCCCTCAGGGTGTGTTAGGTGGTTATGATTCTAAACCGTCCTATAATGGTATTATTTATGAGAATAATTCACTTGAAGAATTGGGAGATGCAATGATGGTTGAACTCAAGCCTGGTCAATTTATATGCTCAATTGACTCAGGTGGTAGTGGTTATGGCCACCCTGTGAATAGAGATAAGAACAGAGTTTTAAATGATATAATTGAAGGATATATTTCTGAGAAAGAAGCAGAGACTGTTTACGGTGTTTTTATTGAATTTAATGAAAAAAATGGAAAAATGATTGTAAATGATATTAAGACTGAAAATAAAAGAAAAGAAATAATTAGTAAAATTTGAAATGATTAAATTTAAGTAAAATAATGAAACTAAATTATAATGAAATTATCCCTAGTAATAAATGTATTTTAAGCAAAATTCTTGAAAATAAATCAATAACAAAACCTTTACATGAATTTGTTTTAACCGAATCAAAAAACTATACATATCAAGATTTAAATACTAGTGCTAATAGGCTAGCTCATGGTTTATTAGAATTAAGTATTTCAAAAGGTGATAAAATAGCAGTACTAATGGATTCTTCTCCACAGTATCTTGATGTTTGGTTTGCTATATCGAAAATAGGGGCAGTAGAAGTTCCAATAAATACTGCATATAAAGGTGAAATACTAGTACATATTTTAAACTCTTCTGATACTAAATTAATTATATATGATAAAAAATATGGTCAAGAAATAAGAAAAATTAGTCAAAAATGTAAAAAAATTGAGTTGTTTATCATTAATGATAAAGGTGATCAATATAGAGATTATCCTATAAAATTAGACGGTTTATATCGAGATAATACTGGTGATTTAAATATTGATATAAATTATACTGATACTGCATGTCTGCTTTATACCTCTGGCACTACTGGTGTATCGAAAGGGGTGATAATGAATAATCATTTTCTATGGTCATTCGGAGTAAATGTAGCGCAAATAAACCAAATAGATAACTCAGATATTTCTTATAATTATCTTCCTTTCTTTCATATAGCTGGTAAATTTTTATTAATGGCTTCTATGCTTGTAGATGCTCAAAATGTAGTAGTTCCACAATTAAGTATTAGTAATTTTTGGGATGATATAAATAAATATAAGGCAACTTTAATGGTGGCTGCAGGTGGGGTTTGTAATATGTTATATTCCCAACCTTCTAAATCAAATGACTCAAATAACTCATTAAAATTAATATATGCAGTACCAATTCCAACTGAATTTTCAAATGATTTTGAAAAAAGGTTTGATGTTAAATTTATTGAAGCATATGGTTCAACAGAGTTAAATGTTGTAGCTTGTAGTGAACCCGGCAAAACTCCTCCAAAATCATTTGGAAAACCTCTAAGTAATTATGAAATGTCAATTTTTGATGAATTTGATCAACCATGTTCTCCAGATGTCCCTGGTGAAATTGTAGTTAGACCAAAGAAACCAAATATTATGATGGAAGGTTATTATGGACTTCCAGAGAAAACTTTAGAAGTAATTAAAAATTTATGGTTTCATTCAGGTGACCAAGGATACGTAGATAGTCAAGGTTGGTTTTATTTTTTAGATCGTTTAACGGATTCTATGAGAAGAAGAGGTGAGAATATATCATCTTTCGAGGTTGAAAAAATTATAAATGAACATGAAGGTGTTTCTGAATGTGCTGCAATCGGTATAAAATCAGATATGCAGGAAGATGAAGTTAAAGTTGTAATTGTAAAAAATAAAGAAGTTAATTTAACAGAAAAAGAATTACTTTATTATTGTGTGGAAAAAATGCCATATTTTATGGTACCTCGTTTTATTGAATTTAAAGAAGAACTCCCAAGAACTGCTCTTACAAAAATAAAAAAAGTTGAACTAAGAAGAGAGGGGTTAACTTCAAAAACCTGGGACTGTGAAGCTAATGGCTTAAAAGTTACTAGAAATGGAATAAAAAAAATATAGAGCTTTTTAGCTTTGATTATTATTTCTTGATAAACTAAATATTATTCCTGTATGTTTATGATGAAGGTCGCAAATTTCAAATAACTTATTAAAAATCAAATCTTTATTTGTTCCATCTGTTAGAATAGTTACATACGCAGATTCACCAAACTCACCAAATTGCTTATCGTCAAATAAATCACTAGATCTTCCATAAGATACAATAATATTCTCTACACCATCATAATCATGCATTTTTTCAAGGACTTTTTGACCGTAATCCTTGTGAACCATAGCAATAATTTCGTAACTTGAATTGACCATGATAATTATGCCAATTTTTTGAGAACAGAGTCTGGAATATATGTTGCTACTTTGTCTAGTTTAGTGACATACATTATCCCTTTACCTGGTGTATCTAATTTTCCAGCTAAGTACATTGCTTCGAATACCATATCTACTTGATCTTCTGAAACAATAATTCTAATTACTTCTTTCTGTTCATCAACCGTTACTCCAAGTAAACCCATTCTTTCTCTTATACCAGTCCCTCGAGCATAATTTATTGTTGCTCCTTGAGCACCCATATTTTTTGCAGCTTTAAGAACATCTTCGGCTAAACCTGTTTGAAGTATGCAGGTAATTAAACATGCATCCGATAGGTAAGTTATATTTCTTTCACTCATGAAATTTCCTCTTCGTCTTCAAATTGACTTTTATGAGATTTATTAATTATTTGAATTATAATACCCATTGTAAGAACTGCAACTATAGGACAAATACTAGCAAGTGATAGAATTCCAAATCCTTCTATTGCAGAAACTGCGTTTCCTAAACCAAGTCCCATTGCTAAAACTAGTGGAACAGTAACTGGGCCAGTAGTTACTCCGGCACTATCCCAGGCAACATTTACAAATTCCTCAGAGGAAAAAATAGTAAGAATTATTCCTATTCCATAAAGAGGTAATAGTACAGTTGCTAAATCAAATCCAATGACTAATTTAGATATACCTAATGCAATTCCAACTGCAACTCCACCTGCTACGCTATACATAAGCATAGATTTCTTGAAAGCACCCTCAGTTAATTTTTGGACAGTTAATCCAAGAGCATTAAGAGCTGGCTCAGCTAAAGTGGCACCAAACCCCATTAGAAAAGCAAATCCAATAACAATTATTAAACCTATAAGTTCAGGAAAAATTGGAGAAAATTGACTAATAGGTAATTCCATAAATGCTGCAGGTAAAACACTGCCAGTCTGTGTGCCAATAGCGCCTAGTCCATAGGTTAAGCCTATATTAAAAATACACATCCCAATTATTGATAAGGTCAAGCCATAAATTGTTATCATTCTATTTGGAAGTGATGATCTTAAAATTACAAATAGAACAAATAATAAGAATAAAACTAATGGCAATATAGCTCTTACACCTAATATAATTTCCACAAGAGGAGTTTTTTCCCAAATACTAGGAACAGGTTTTACTATTTCTGAGGCAGCAGCAGCAGATGCAATAATTTCTTCTGGAGTTATACTAAACGATACAATAATAGCTAGAATTAAAACTGCTAAAATTGGAAATAAAGATGCCATTGTTACAACTCCAAATCCTGATAAAGATGAGTTACCTTTTCCGGCAGCGTTAGCAATACCAATTCCGAGAGATAAAACTAAAGGAACAGTAACAGGTCCTGTTGTAACAGCACCACAATCCCAGGCTAAACCTAAAATACTTCTTAAATTTGGATCAATCCACGCGTATCCAGTCAAAATAACAACAGGAATTAAAGCAAGGTATATCATAGGTTTTAGTGACCAACCTTTAACAAATCTTATTGTTCCTATTATAGCAGCAAAGCCAACACCTGCTCCTACCATTAGAACTAAAGGAAGTGTCCAGTTATTTAAAATTTCATACAAGTAAGGTGCCGCTTTAACATCTACAGAAGAACCAAAAGCTTGTAATGCGCCTATTGCAGGCTCAGCAAAGGTTACACCTACACCTAAAATTCCAATAATAACTAAAACTACAAACATAGTTGCTTTTTTTGGAAGGTTATCACCTATAATTGTTCCAAAAGGCATCAAACCTTTATTAAGACCTTCCATAAAAATTGTAAGTCCAATTATTACAGCTATTATACCTCCTGATAATGTTAGTGCTGACTCTATTGGTTGTCTTAATACTAATATTTGGAAAAGCATCAAGTAAGCTACTAAGGGAGCAACAGATTTAAATTGTTCAATTATTCTTGTGTAACAGTAAGGAAATAGAAGCTTAAACGCTTGTGATGCATTAACTTCTATCTTTTTTGGCTTTAATGAAGAAATGTCACCATCTTTTGCATTTGGCGTAAGTAGGTTGTAGCTTATAGTACTATGTTTAACTACTATTTTATTGAGGTAATCGGAATATCTCATTTTAAATCCTGTAATAAATAACAAAAACTAACCATTACACATGCTTAATATATAGAAATTGTACAAAAATACAAAAAAAGTTTTTTTTTGCATATATTTTCATCAAATATAGAGGTTATACCTTATTTTATAATTATTTTTAATAGTAGTATAAAGGTATTCATTTAATTGTTGCATTAGAAAATAACCGTGCAAATGCCAGAAAATACCTAATATTTGGCTTAAAATATGCAATTTTTTAACATTTAGCCCGTAGCTTAGTTGTATAGCAATTGATTGTTAATCGTAAATTAATTTTCAAATCCACAGAAATAAACCGAGCGAAATTTGTCACATATACGTCACAATAAATCAGGGGACTAATGAACTAGAAATAAATGAATGTTGATATTATATTATTAAGATGTTAAAAAATGGCGAAAATATAAGTAGGAAACGTTGATATATATTAAGGGGGCCCGTAGCTCAGTTGGTAGAGCAATTGACTTTTAATCAATGGGTCAGAGGTTCGATTCCTCTCGGGCTCACCAAAAATTTGAATAAAATTTCTTTAAAAAATACATTTAAAACATTTTAGGGGTTTTATTTTTTCGAAAGCACATAATGTTTCATTCTAATAATAAATCAACATCAAAGAATTCGTCATATTTTAAATCTGTTTGGAATATATATAAGTATTGCTTTAGCGAGGATAAATTTACTCTAACTGTATCAATTATTGTGATGTTTATATCAGGAATTTTTGAAAGTATTGGAATTTTAATAATTATCCCAATTATAGAAATTCTTACTGGCAGGGATCCTAACGAATTACATATAGTAAGTAAATTTTTATTTGATTTATTAAATTATCTGAATATACCAATTAATATAATTTATGTATTTATCCCTTTTTTTATATTAATTTTACTTAAATCATTGGGTATAATCTTAAGTAATAATTATGTAAATAAAATAGTTCATAATCTTACTGAAAAAAATAGAAGATTAATGATTTCATCAATAGCCACAGCAGAGTGGAAATACTTCACAAAAACACAAGTGGGTTTAATATCAAATGTTCTAAATTTAGAAACACAGGGAATTGCTTTTGCTTCAAAATATTTAGTTATATTCTTGAATGGTATTATTCAATCATTATTATATATTACTACTGCTTTCATAATATCATATACCTTTAGTTTTGGTGCAATCATCTCTGGTTTTCTTTTATTTTTAATTTTAAATGAATTAATAAAAATAACAAAATTATCATCAATTAATAGAAGAGAGCTTTATAGAGAAAATTCAGTACTTTCAACTGATTGGATAACTAATATTAAAGCTTTTAAAGCTATGAATCTAGATAATAAAATTGCACAACGAATGAATAATACAATAGTAAAAATAAAAGATGTTGATATTTTATTATCTAAAATGGGTGTTTGGATTAAAGGTTTGCAAGAGCCAATAGGGGTATTTTTTTTAATAATAACTATTATTATTTCTGTTGAATTCTTTAATTTAGAGTTAGGTGCTTTGATAGTTTCAATAGCATTATTTTATAGAGTTTTTGGAAAGGTTGGTGGTATTCAATCATCAATAAATGCACTTGTTAGAGGAGAAGCTGAGATAAAAGGTGTTGAAAATTTAATAAACTCTATAAATAAATACAAAGAAAAATATGAATCCTCAAAAAAAATTCCAAATTTTACAGATAGTATTAAAGTATCGAATTTATATTTTTCTTATTCTGAAAGAGAAATTCTTAATGATATTAATTGTGAAATTAAGAGGGGTAAAATTACTGGAATTATTGGTCCTTCTGGTGCTGGTAAAACAAGTTTTATAGATTTGATCATAGGTCTACAAGAAGCAAAATCAGGTGAAATTTTAATAGGAAAAGAAAGTATAAATACAATTGATATTAGAAGTTGGAGAGACTCTATAGGTTACGTGCCTCAAACATTTACACTATTATTTGACACAATTAAATATAATTTAACATTGGGAGATCCTAATATATCCGATGAAGATATATATAAATCTCTAGAGTTATCGGGTGCTATTGATTTTGTAAATAAATTACCAAATAAAATTAATGAATCTATTGGTCAAAGTGGTCAAAAAATATCTGGCGGTCAAATGCAGAGATTAGCATTATGCCGGGCATTAGTGAGGAAACCAAAATTGTTAATTCTTGATGAAGCTACAAGTGCATTAGATCCTGAAACAGAAAGTGCCTTGTGTAATACTTTTGCATCATTAACGCCTGCAACAACAATTATTGCAATTTCTCATAGAAATGCTATAGAAAAAATATCAGATGTTACATATCATATTAATAATGGAAAACTAACTAAAATTTAACTATATTTTACTTAATAATTATTTCACAAGGTGCACCACAAGGTGCGCAATTTATTGAATTTTCAGATATAGAGTTTTTTTTAATATTTATGTTTGGACTATTTAGATAATCAAAGAAAATAAATATAAAAAAAACTAACAAAAATATAAACTGAAAAGATTTCATAGTTATAAATCTTTATTTAAATTAAAGTAATTACGAAATTTGAAACCAACCCATCCTCCACAAAAAGCAAATAGAAACCAAACCCAACCGTGAAGGCTTCCAGAAGAAATACCTCCAAGAAATGCTCCAATATTGCAACCAAAAGCTAATCTAGCTCCTATACCCATCAATAGTCCTCCAGCTATAGATGAGAATATTATTTTTAAATTAAATTTATATGGTAATATAATTTTTTTACTAACAATTACATAAGTTAATGATCCTAAAATCATACCTATATTCATTAAACTACTTACTTCAGACAATAATGAATTTTGTAATGCTTGTGAAGGCCTTGACCAATTCCAAAATGTAAATGAATAAATATCACCCCCAATTAAACTCCATAATTTTCCTCCCCAAACAGTTAGACCAAAAGTTATACCCCAAGTATAACCTGAGAGCAATAAACACATAAGGCAAAGTAATGATATAACTATGATAGCAAGTATATCTTTTATATTTATAATAATTTTTCGATTTGAAATTTTAAAAAAAATAAAAGCAATTGCTATTAATATTGATATATTCAGTAATAGTTTATTAATTAAATTAAAATTACTACCGATTATTACAGGTTTTATACTTCCAAAATTAATTACAATAGGGAGAATTAAACTACCAATAAAAGAACCAATGATAAAAAAAAGTAAAACTATCATCATCTTTGTATTACCGTTGCCTACTGAAAAAAGCGTACCAGATGCACATCCATTTGATAATTGCATACCAATTCCAAAAATAAATGACCCAATAAGGAGAGATATAGAAATTGGAGCAATAGTTGGACTATAAGATTCAAATAAATGAACAGTAGGGATAATAAATAAAGAAGTTAAACCTATTAACATAAATTGCTTTATTATTGAAGAGGAGTCCATATATTTAAAAAAATATGTCCATCCGGAAGCAAACCCAAAACTAGTCGCTATAAAAGTAAGACCTAAAGTGATACCAATGAAAAATAATAAAGAATAATTTAGTCCATACTCAAAATATGTTATAAAAAAAATTAATATAATTGATAATGTAGAGAGGAAAGCAAAACTTATATTATGCTTAATGTTATTAAGGAACATTTTAAATCATATTTTACTAATAACTGATTTTATCCAATATTTAATATCATCTATTTTTTTTATTTCTGTAACAACAGGTAAATTTGGATCATTAGTCCATTCAACCATCGAGCCATCATAAAGCTTTACATTTTTTTTTCCGAGTAACTCTGATAAAACAAACCAATTTGTTGCAGCCCAGTGACCGGTATTACAGTAGCTAACAATAGAAGTATTTTTTATATTTTTATACAAATTTTTAAGATCTTTTATTTCTTTTAATCTATTTGTATTCCTATCATAATTTTCTTCTTGAGACATGAGCACACCTCTAGGTAGCCTCCCAGCTTTTAAAGAAGCTGGATGCTTTTCTTTACCCCTCCATTGAATTTGTGTTCTTGCATCTATAAGTAAACTTTTACCTTGGTTGATTTGTTCTAATACTTCTTCTGTACTTATATAATAAGAAGGATTATAATTAGTTATATAATTACTTTTAATTGGTTTAGAATAATCACTAGTTTGTATTAAATTAGGGAATTTAGACTCCCAATCAGCGTATCCACCATCTAAAATAGATAAGTTTTCATGACCATATATTTTAAGTGTCCAGTATACTCTTGCTGCACTTCCAAAATCTGTAGAGGATACACCAGCAGGAACAATTATTACATGATCTGAATTTTTGAGTCCTATACTTTCAACTATATCTTTATATTGTTTTTCTAATGGTAATAAACCTACAACATTATTTCTTTTTACGCGCCATCCATCTTTAAGGTAATCACTATGAATAGAACCAGGTATGTGACCTTTAAGAAATACTTCTAGGCCTCCATTATCAATTTTATTTCTAATATCTAGAATCTTTATATTGGTATCATTAAGTCTATTACTAAGCCAATCTGATGAAACTAAAGGCGATGAAGCCAAAGAAGCATTTGTAAAGATGAAAAAAAATAAAATTATAGAAATATATCGTAGTTTAAACATGGGTTAACTCCTTCGAGCTAAAGATAATTTTTTATTTTTTTTTAACAAGATAAATATGAAAATAAAATAATTTTTTTCAATTTTTTGTTTATAAGAGATGAATTTTCTTGATTTATATCGAATATAGAAATATTTTTACCTTAAATTACAATTATATGTAGGTTATCGGTCTTTTGGTTAACTTTATAAATAAATTTAATATATTTAATTTGAAATTTATTTTTTCAAACGAAACCAAGCAAGATGAGTTTGTATTAAAACGTAAAACTTATGGCTTGAAATCAGCAATAATGATTTTTTTTATTTTCGCTTTTTTAACACTTTTAGTAAGTGTTATTTCTCCGATTCATACACTTCCATTAGCCCAAAAAGTATTTACAATAAATAATATAATTTCAGCAACTGCCGCTGGTATACTTTTTGTTCTACTTAATGAGAAAAACTATAACAAAGTATTTATAATAGTAATTTTAGTTCTTGGTTTAAATATGCTTTTAGGAATTGTTTCTAATAGAGTAAATTTTGAAATTCCAAATGCCCAAGGACTTTTTAATAATCTTCATTGGGGTCGTTATGTAGATTATCTAGTGCTTCTTCCTCTTGTAATAGTTGTGTTGTCTGCATTGTTAATGAGACCTATAGTAACCATAATAGTGATTTTTTTAGCATTTCTATATGTATCACTAACAACATATTCTTTATTTATCGAATATGATCTTTACTTTGTTAATGATTTGAATCGTATGGATGAGAGAAGTGCTGTATATAAATGGTGGTTTATAAATTCAGGGTTATCTTTTGTAATTATTTCAGGTTGCTCATTTTTATTATCTTTTCAAACTAATGCTATAATTAGAGATGCTTCTCAAGAAGAAAGAATGAATAATGCTCTAGGTAGATACTTTTCTCCGGAAATAAGAGATGAGATTAAAAATATAGAGTTAGCTTTTGATGAGGAAATTGGTAAAGAACAACAAGTAGCTGTTTTATTTACCGATATAAAAGATTTTACAAAAATTTCAGAAAATCTTAAACCGGAAGAAGTTGTAACCCTTTTGTCTGAGTATCAAAAAAGGATGATCAAAGCGGTTTTTGAAAATAAAGGGACTGTTGATAAATTTATTGGTGATGCTGTTATGGCGACATTTGGTACTCCTAGGTCAAGAGGTAATGATGCACAAAATGCGTTAGATTGTGCTCGTGATATGCAGGTCTCTCTGAGGCAATGGAATAAAGAGAGACAAGATTTAGATTTTAAGCAAATTGAACATAGGATAGGAATTAATATTGGACCTGCAATTGTGGGTAATATTGGAAGTGAGGAAAGGGTTGAATATACAGTTATAGGCGACACTGTTAATGTTGCAAGTAGAATATTGGAACAATGTAAAGAGTTAAAAAAAGATGTTTTAGTTTCTGAAGATGTTTATAGGAGATTAGACGAAAAAATAGATGCAGAGTCTTTTGAAAGTTTAGAGGTTAGAGGGCGTAGTGAAAAAATAAAATTACATTCAATAATATTATAGTTATTTATATTTAACAAAATACTTCCGATGCTATTTTATACGATTTCATTCTTTTTGAATGATCATAAATAGAAGATACTAATATAAGTTCATCTGCTCCAGTGCTATTTATAAAATCATTTATCCCATTTTTTATAATTTCTGTATTACCTGCAGAATAGCAGGAAACCATACTTGAAATTAATTGTTTATCTTCTGAAGACATTTTTTTTTGAAAATCTCTTATTGGGGGCGGTAATTTTCCAGGTTTTCCTTTTCTAAGGTTTAAATATGATTGTAAAGATGAAGATCTTAAATATTCAGCTTCTTCAATCGTATCTGCACCAAAAATATTAAACCCTAGAATAATATATGGTTTTTTAAGTTGTTCAGAAGGTGAAAAATTATTTCTATAAATTTCTATAGCCTGAATAAGGTAGTGAGGTGCAAAATGAGATGCAAAAGCTAATGGAAGGCCTAAAGCAGCAGCTAAACTAGCACCATAAAGACTAGATCCTAAAATATATAGAGGTATATTTGTTCCCTCTCCAGGTATTGCTACTACTTTCTGGTTTGGTTTTGCTGTTTTTAAATAATTTTGTAATTCTACTACTTCTTCAGGGAAGTAATCAGTTTTATCTTTAAATGATCTTCTTAAAGCATTAGACGTTAACTGATCTGTTCCAGGAGCTCTGCCCAAGCCTAAGTCTATTCTATTTGGATATAATGTTGCTAAAGTTCCAAATTGTTCTGCAATAATTAATGGAGAATGGTTGGGAAGCATAATACCTCCTGAACCTAACCTTATTTTTGATGTTCCATTAGCAATAAATCCAATTACTACAGATGTTGCAGAAGACGCAATTCCTATCATATTATGATGTTCAGCTAACCAATATCTATGGAAACCTATAGACTCAGCTAATTGAGCTAATTCTAAAGAATTATTAAGCGCTTCAGATGCTGAATTACCTTCAGTAATTGGTGCCAAATCTAATATTGATAATTTAAATGTCAAAACTATAACTCATAAATAATATTATAATAAAAAATATGTTTATTTTTAACAAGATAAATTTTTGTTAATTAGATATTTTTCCCAAAAAATATCAGGTAATTTTTTAACAATTATCATTAAAAAAAACACTACTAAAATTGAAAAAAATGCTCTTCCAAATAAAATAATTATCAGACTTGGGTTTAAAAGCATCATTAATGAGGTATCTTCAAAAGCAGAATGAAAAAGGTTGATCAAACACACAACTCCAAAAACATCATTTCTTGGTATTTTACCTGAAGATACTTCTTTAATTAACAAACCTCCACCAAAACTCACTCCTAAAGTTACTCCAACTACGGCAATAGTTGATGCTTTTTCTCCTATACCTAAAAATTTTAAAAAAGGTTTAAAAATTAATCTTATTAATTTTTCTATACCTAGTGATTTAAGAATTTCAAGAAAAATAATTAGTAGTATTATAATAATTAAAATAAAAAATAGACTTTTAAATTGTCCTATAATCCAATAAGTAATATCATCATTTGGTAGTGTTTTTGGTAAATTTATAGAGATTTTTTTCGAAAAATAACTAAAAGAATTCATAATGTGGTTTAATAAAAAGCAAAAAATAATTCCACTACCTACCCTTATAAATATCGTAACCCATGCGCGTACACCGCTTTTTGAAGAAATTAGAACCTCCACAGGCAAACCATGAGTAAATAACATAAACATAGCAAGAATTGTTGATTGAGCTAATGTTAGATCCTGAGTAAATGTTATAGCAGAGATTACAATTAAACCAGCATATAAATTAATAAGCATAGTTGTTGTTAGCACTATTGCTAATTCAGATGGGAGTCCTATAAAACCGGTTAAAGGTTTCATTATCTCGGTGCAAATTATTATTAGCCCTAGCTCTTCAAATAACTTTACAACAATTATTGTGGGAATCATTATTTTAAAGAGTGTTATAGTAACACTTTGAATATCATTAAATATTTTAGTAATGTTAATCATTAGATAAATAAATTAAAGTATAAGAAAAAATTTAAGATTAATTTCAAAATTTTTCTTTTACAACTTTGTTTTCTATATGTCCAATATTTTCAATATTGCACTTTACAATATCGTTAACTTTTAGAAAGTTCTGAGGTGTCATAGCTACTCCAACTCCTGACGGCGTGCCAGTAGAAATAATATCTCCTGGCATTAATGTCATTACTTTTGAAAGATAAACTAGTTGATCGTAGCATGAAAATAATAAATCATTAGTGTTTGCAGATTGTCTAACTTCGTTATTAACACGACATTCAATTTTAAGGTTATGAGGGTTGCCAATTTCATCAGGCGTTATGATAAAAGGACCAATTGGACCATGTGTGTCAAATGACTTGCCTAAAGTTAGAGTTTGCGTTCTAAATTGCCAATCTCTAACTGAGACATCATTGCATATCATAAAGCCAGCTATAGATTTTTTTGCTTCCTGTATATTTAAATGTCTACATTTTTTTCCTACTACCATTGCTAGTTCTACTTCATAATCTAGCTGAACTGATACAATAGGTATTTCTATATTGTCAAAAGGTCCATTAATACAGCTTACTTGTTTATTGAACCAAAGTTGATAGTCAGAAACTTGAACACCTCTTTCTCTAACTTCTTCAACATGTTTTTGATAATTTAGGCCCATAGCTAAAAATTTTTGAGGATTATTTATAGGTGCTTTAATATTAACTTCATCTAGGTAATAATTATTTATTTTTTTTTTCAATATTTGATTTAATTCAATATTAATAGAATCCCAGTTATCTAAAAGTGTTCTCATATCTGTATTAAATTTTGGGTCAATTAAGCTTAAATCAACTATACTTTTATCTTTGACAAGGCCTAATTTAAATTTATTATTTATTTGGAATGTGCATAATTTCATAGTAAATCTATCTTTTTATTTTTTTTAAATTATTACATTGAAACTATCTTTCAATCAAACTAAATTATAGGATGCAAATTAATATAATAGAAATGGTAATTAATAATGGGTGTGACAAAAGAATTATGTAACTTTGTCTATAAAAATAAATTTACTGATTTAGATGATAAAACAATAAATTCAACAAAAACAGCGATATTAAATATTATTGGTTGCATGATTGCTGGTTATCAAACTCGAATTGGTAAACTTCATACTGAAATAGCTAAAGACATGGGAGGAGGTAGAGATCAATCAACTATTATAGGTGATGGTTCAAAAGTATCAATTCCATTAGCTACTTATGCAAATGGAAATTTCGGTTTTGCTCTAGATTATGAAGATACAGTTTTGTATATAGCCCACCCAGGTTATATAACAACTTCATCTGTTTTTGCTATGGCTGAGTAATTAAACTCATCTGGAGAAGAATTAATTACTAGTATTAATTTAGGTTTTGAAATTGTTTCAAGAATTGGGGTAGCAATGCAACCTTCTCCTGAAAGAGGGAGTAAAGTTTGGGGAGAACAATATCATCCTTTTGCTTCAGCAGTGACTGTCAGCAAGTTATTAAAGCTTGATTCAGATCAAATCAATGTAGCTTTTGGTATTGCTGGTACTTACGCAACAGTTCCATCTGTTTACAAATACTTTGGTTTGGTAGAAGAAACAAGACCTATGAGGGAAGTAAAACTAGGTTGGGGTTGGATGAGTATGGCTGGAACAGTTGCTGCTCAGTCTGCCCATAAAGGTTTTAAGGGAGGTCATGGTATATTAGATGGTGAGCAAGGATTTTATATTATGGCTGGTTCAGATAAGTGTGATTTTAATAAAATTACTAAAGACCTTGGTGAAACTTGGGTTATCAATAATACAGAATATAAAATCCACCCATCGATTGCATGGAATCACCCTTTGTTTGATGCAACACGTAAATTAGTAAAAAAATATAAAATTAATCCCGAAGCAATTGAGAAAATAAATATATCTGGCATGGCTATGAATTTAATAGGTGATAAAAACCCTCGAAGTGTAGTAGATGCTCAGTTTTCTTTACCATATACAGTTGCAACAACTCTATTATCTGAACCTTTATCACCGGACCTTTATTGTGATAATAAATTAAGCGATCCAAAAGTTAAAAATTTGCTTTCTAGAATGAACTTGAACCATGATAAAGCAGCAGATGCTGACTTTTTTTCCCATCAAAAGATGAGGTTTTCTATTGAAGTTGTTACAAAGAACAAAAACAATTTTAAAAGTAATGTTGAATGGCCTAAGGATCAACCAGCTACAGATAAAAATATTCTGGAAAAAAAATTTAGACTTTTAGCTGGGACATATTTTGATAATGAAAGAGTTGAAGAAATTTTTCAACGATTAATAAATTAGAAGAGATTGACAACATCAATTCGTTAATCAAATTGTTATATTGAAAAAGGCCATACTTTATATAGCAAGTATGGCCTTTTAACAAATATCAATTAATTATTTACTTTTCACTCTCAGAAACTGCACAAGACCAGATAATTAAACCAAATGCAATTTTGTTAATGAAGTCAGCTAAGTTATAGATAATATTTAATGCAGCTATATCTCCACCACCTGCATAACCATAAATATAACCTAGTGGGTATATTGCCCAACCAATAGTAACAATTAAACGAAGCGCATTGAAAGCTTTCTTACTTGCTTCAGTACCTTTTTCTGCACTTATTTTACTAGCTTCACCAGCAAAGATTTCATAAATGATATAAACCCATGCTATTAAACCAATAATAAAGAATACCCATAACATTGAAGAACTACCAGAATTAACTTCACCTAAGTAGCCTGCAATTAACATGACTAAGGATGCTATCAATAATCGCCAAAATAAAGATACTGAGACAACAGTAATTGCAGCTAGTATTAGATAAAATTCAATTATCTGAAGTGGCACTGTTAATATCCAGTCAACATATCTGAATACTGTTGGGCTATCGCCTGTTGAAACATAAAATCCACGCATATAAAAATAATGAATTGCAGCTATACCTGTTACCATTGCAGCTACGGTTAATGATGTTTTCCATTTGCCTATTACTCTATCTCTTTCAACGTAAAAGAAATAAGTTGCAGCTACCATTGCTGCAGAAATTATCCAAAAACTTACACCAACATAGTCATCAGGTTTCAATAAGAACATTTTATCCATAGTTTTCTCCTACTTACAAAAATACAAAAAATGTGCTTAATTTGATGCATATCAAATTATAAATTGTATAAAATTTACATATATATAAGAATAATTCTTAATAAAAGAAAGAAAAATTAATTAAAATTTATAAGTTATTGTAATTATTATATTTTTTTCAAAACCCTAAAATAATTACATATATTTGTAAATAAATTAAATCAATTATTATTTATCAGGAGTAATAATATTTACAAGAATTAGACTTATGCTAATAAGTATTAAAGATACCCATACCCAAAGGCTAAGTGTGTCATTAAAGTATATAAATCCAATTCCAATACCTACTAAAGTAGCGAGATAATTTACCATTGAAAAATAAACTGGACCAGCCCGTTTGATTAATTCAAAAATTAGATAAAATGCTAGAGCATTATTAGCCATTGCACATAATATCGATATTTCACCCTTTGTTGAAAAATTGTCTGTAAATATCCACCACTCACCAGTTATAAACATAACAATCATCATAGAAACGGCGCCAATAATTGTTAAACCAGCTGCAAATTGTATTGAATTACCATTTGGAGGAGTCAGCATAGCTACGCAAATAGTGTTAAGTGCATAACTTAAGGGTGCTAAAAAACCTAAGATAACCCATGGAGTCATTTCAGGACTAGGCAAACTCGCTTCAGGTAAAATTATAAATAAAACACCAAAAAGTCCTATCAAAATTCCAAAAATTCTCAATAATCTAAATTTATCTAATCTAGTTATTAAAGCTAAACAGTATGTTGTAACTGGTATTAGAGATAAGCCTATACTCAATATACTTGATGGAACTTTTGGGGCAACAAATGTAAAAATTAAATAAGGTATAGTTAAGTTAAGAAGACCGGTAACAGCATAGACTCTAAAATTTGAAAAATTTAGTGGAGATACTCCATAAATAAAAGAAATAAATGCTAGTATTATTGCTGCACCGAAAGACTGCCAGAAAACTAATGGTATAAATGGTATGCTATTTTCAGTAGCAATCCTGTTAAACACTAAAACTAAAGCAAACGATAATCCAAGTAATAGTAGCATAATTATAGATATAAGACTAGGGGTATTTGATATATTAGCATTTTTTTCTGACATTTATTCAACCTTAGTGTTATATTTATTCATATTCAAAATAAAATAAGTAAATTAAAGATACACTAATTTTATAGAAAATAATATTAAAAAGTATTAATAATAATATACATTAATATGAAAGAAAATATGTTACCTTATAATAAACCAAATATAAATTGGTCTGAAATAGAGAGTTGGGATAGAAAGTATTATCTTCATAACACTCAAGCTCAAAATGAATATGTCTTTTTTCCTATTGAAGCAGTTGATAAAAATTATCTTTATTTACCAGATGGTAAAAGGTTACTTGATTTTCAAAGCCAGTTAGTGTCCGATAATATGGGTCATAGAAATCAAAGAGTTCATGATGAAATCAAAATGGCAATGGAAAGATATGGTCATATTTTCTTTGGTCTTTGTTCAGACTATAGAGCTAAAGCTGCAAAACTATTAATTAATGATATTATTGGAAACGAAAATTGGGCTGGAAGAGTAAGAATACTATCCAGCGGAACTGAAGCTGTCGAAAATGCTATGTCTATGGCTAGGTTATATAGAGGCGCTTCAACTATTTTAACTCAAGAATTATCATATCACGGTTTAGTCCCAGGTGCGACCCAGTTAGATGGATACAGAGGTAATTTAACAAAAGACACATTTTCAAATGAAAGTCATGATGTTCCTGGTTTTCCAGATAAGAGATATGTAAATATTCCTGCGCCAGAGTATTCAGATTATATTAACAAGGGTATTTTACCATCATTAAAAGAAACTGAAAAAATTATTAAACATATTGGTTCAAGTAATATTGCAGGAATTATAACTGAAACGATGTTTGGTGGAGCAAGCTATATGCCTCACACTGATTACTTAAAAGGTATATATGATTTATGCAAGAAACATAATATTTTATGGATTTTGGATGATGTTTTGTGCGGTTTTGGTAGGTTAGGTGAGTGGTTTTCTTACCAAATAGAAAAAAATATTTATCCTGATTTGTTGATAACTGGTAAAGGTTTAAATGGTTGTGCACTTCCTGTTGGAGCAATAATAACCTCAAGAGAAATAGGTGAGTTTTTTGACAAAGCTAGATGGTGGAGTGGTTCAACCCATGATGCTCATCCTCTTGTTTGTGCTTCTATTGTTGGAAATATTGAATCTATGATAGAGAATGACATTATAAAAACAACCAGGACTAAAGGTAAATATCTTCATAATAAATTATTAGAGTTAAAATATAAACACCCATGTATTGGTAGAATTTCAGGTAGAGGTATGTACTATTCTGTAGACATGGTTGATTTAAATGGTGAACCAATTATAAAAGATGATAGAAAAACAAGATTTACAGGAAACTTATCTAATAATCCAAATAATATTTTTGCAAATTTTTGTATTGAAAATGGTCTGTTCGCAGGTGGGTTTATGCCTAATACAATTAAAGCTGCCCCACCATTAACCATATCAATAGATGAGATTGATTTTGCTATAGATATTATGAATAAAGCTTTTACATATATCGAAGAAAAGTTTCATTAATAATAGAGGTTTTATGAGAATTTTACTTACAGGTGCAACCGGTATTACAGGTAAACATATTTTAAATTCTTTAATAAAAACAAAAAATGAAATTATCACTTTCTCCAGAAATTCGGTTAAACAAAATATCAAAAACTTAGAGCATAGAACTGGAGATCTTTATTCTTTGAATGACATAGACTTACTTTTAAAAGATATTGACGTAGTTTATCACATTCCTCCAAATATGCATAAGGATGAGGTTAAGTTATCTTCAAACCTGCTTAGGTATATTTGTAAGTACAAAATTAAACATTTTGTATATCATTCGGTGCTGCACCCAAATATTAAAAATTTACCACATCATTGGAATAAAATGATAGTAGAAGATTTAATTATTAAATCAAAAATAAATTATACTATCATTCAACCTTCTTCATACATGCAAAATATTTTTAATGATAAAAATAATATCACAAATAAAAATACCCACTTACTACCTTTTTCATTAAACTCAAAATTATGTATTGTAGATTTAAATGATATTAGTGAGGTTGCATCATTAGTAATAGGTAATAAAAAACATTTTTTTTCTAAATATGAACTTGCTGGACCAGAAATGTTATCAGGAAATGATAAAGCAAAAATTTTATCAAAAGTATTGGGAAAAAAAATTATAGCAAGAAGAGAGTCAATTAATGAATTAGAAGAAAAATTATTAATTATGAATGTCAATATAGATGAAATTAAAACTAGGTTGAAAATGTTTGAATATTATTCAACTTATGGTTTACCCGGTAATTCAAATATATTAAAATCTCTTCTTCAAAGAAAACCAAAATCTTTTGAGCAATTTATTTTTGATAATAAAAATAAATTTCAATAAATTATATAATATTTTTTAAATTTTTTAAAATTTTCAATAAATACTAAATAAAACTCAATATATTTCTAATAATTTTCTAAATAAATATTAATAATTATATTTTTTTGCAAAAAAAATAAAAATAATAAAATATATTTATTGATGTAATTTATTAATAATGATTATAATTAATTAAATGAATCGTAATAATAATTTTCTTTATAACTGTTGGTATGTTGCCGCTTGGTCGCATGAGATAACCAATAAAATATTTACAAGAACTATACTGGGTGAGCCAATTGTTTTTTATAGAAAAAGTAATAATGAAATTGCTGCATTATTAGATCAATGCCCTCATCGGGCAGCTCCTCTATCTACTGGTAAGATTTATGGTGATGATATTCAGTGTGGTTATCATGGTTTTAAATTTAACCCACAAGGAGAATGTATTTGGTTACCAGGTCAAAAAAGTATTCCAAAAAAAATTAAAGCTAGAAATTATCCTATTATTGAGCGTTGGAAATGGGTTTGGATTTGGCTTGGTGATCCTGAAATTGCTGATGAGTCTTTGATACCTAATTTCTGGTGGAATGATAATAAAATGTGGAGTGTTGTAGAAGGAGATTATTTTTATTTCAAGGGAAACTATCAACTGATTATTGACAATCTTCTTGATGGTTCTCATGTTTCATTTGTTCATGAATCTACACTTGGAACTGATGATGTAGCTAATTTTCCGACAAAAACTACTTATGATGATTTAAATGTTAGATCTGAAAGATGGATCATTGATAAACCTCCAGCGCCTATGTATAAAAAAATTGGAAATTTTAAAACCAATGTTGATAGATGGCAATTAATTGATTTTGTTCCTCCTTCTAGTGTTGTGTTAGACACTGGATCATCAAAAACCGGTACCTCTAAGGATAAGGGTATAAACCTAGTTCCAGTCAATTCCATGACCCCTGAAACAATTAATACAACTCATATTTTCTGGGCTCATAATAGAAACTTTAGTAATCAATCATATAAAATATCTAAACTAATAAAAGATCAAATGACCATTGCTTGGAAAGAAGATTTAGAGATTATGAAGTTGCAACAAAATAATTTAATTTCAAATCCAAATTTTCAATTTTCAACTGCTAAGATTGACAAAGCACCTGAAATGGCTAGAAAAATAACAAAAAAACTTATATATGATGAGATAAGTAATAATTACTCCACGTCATCTATTAAGAAAAAAATTAAGCAAGGAAATCTATTTGGAGTAAATAATTAGAATATTATTTTTTAATAAAATTAAAACCAGCAAACGATTGTTGATTTGACATCACTTCAATTCTATTAATATTTATATTTAGAGGAGATCTAATTATAAATTCAATAATTTCGGCAATATTTTTAGATTCAATTGGATCAAAACCATTGTAAGTTTTTTTTGCTTTTTCTTTATCACCATCAAACCTTACAATCGAAAATTCCGTTTCAGCTGCACCTGGTTCTAGGGAAGTAACTCTTATATTTTTATCTGCTAAATCTGCTCTTAGATTAAGAGAGAACTGATGAACAAATGCCTTAGATGCTCCATAAATATTTCCTCCAAAATATGGATAAGTTCCTGCTACTGAACCTATATTTATTATTTGTCCTTTATTTCGTTTGGTCATTTTTGGTAAAATTGCACGAGTTACATACATCAAACCTTTACAATTTGTATCTACCATTTCATTCCAATGATCAATTTCAGTTTTGTCAGATGAATTTAGACCTCTTGCAAGACCTGCATTATTTATTAGTACATCAATTTTAGACCAATTTTTTTCAAGAGAATTTATAGTATTAAAAACTCTATCTTGATCTCTTACATCTAATTCCAAAGGTAAAATTTTATCTGATTTAAGTTTATTTTTTAATTTAATGAGCCTATCTAAACGCCTACCAGAAGCAATAACTCTTGCTCCATTTTTTACTAGCCTGATAGTTATAGCCTCACCAAACCCTGATGTTGCACCAGAAACTAAAATTATTTTATTTTTCATTTTTTCCTATAAATTAAAAAAGTTTACTTTTTTCCCATAAAAATTCTAATTTTTCTTTACTTATTGTATCAAAATTTTCATTAAGTTTTTTTATTTCTTTAGATACGTAATTAAATCTTTTTATAAATTTTTTATTGGAATTATAAAGTGCAATTTCTGGGTTTATATTAAAATAAGTACTTAGATTTGCAATAGTAAACAGCATATCTCCTAATTCCTCTTCAATTCTATCGATATTTTTTTCATTAATTGCACCTTTTAGTTCACCTGATTCCTCATTAAGTTTATTAAATATTTCTTTTTCATTTTCAAATTGAAATCTCATTTTTGAAACTTTTTGTTGAATCTTATATGCCTTTAATAAATTTGGAAATTCATTATAAGAATTAAGATAAAAAGGTGTGTCTGGATCAATATTTTTTTCAATTTTTTTGATTTCTTCCCAATTTTTATTTATTTGATCAATGCTTATTTTATTTTTATTAGAATTAAATACATGAGGGTGCCTTCGTATCATTTTTTTATTTATTGTTTTAACTATATCAAAAAAGTTAAACAGATTTTTTTCATTAGCAATTTGGGCGTAAAATACGATTTGAAGTAATAAATCACCTAGTTCTTCGATAATATTTTTTGTTTTTTTAGATTTTATTGCATCAATAACTTCATATGTTTCTTCAATGGTGTGATTAATTAAGCTTTCAAATGTCTGTTTTTTATCCCAATCACAACCACTCTGAGGATCTCTCAGTATTGACATTATTGATAATAATTCTTCAATCTCTTTTATATCATTGTTTCTTTTTGTCATTTGAATAAAATTTTGTAATTTAATAATACATAATATATTATACTAATTCTATTTCAACTATTTAGAAAGTAATTAAATTGAATTCATTCGATCATTATATAAGTTATAATACAAGAATGGGCTTAAATAGTGAATTAGACAAAAGAAAAGTAATATATATTAGCGAATTAATTTATAAATTTTTCAATGAAAAAGATACAGATGTTAATTTACTTAAAGAAATAAAGAATATTGATTCAAATAATGCTTACATTATTCAAAATTATTTTTTATCTAAGATAGACAGACATTTTGATACAAAAATAACTGGATGGAAATTAGGTTTAACCTCTTCAAAATTACAAAAAATATTTAATACTTTATCCCCTTGTTATGGGCAAATACGAGAAAAATTTATTTTTAATTCTCCAAAGAAATTAAATTTGTCTCATTTAACAAGAATTGGTATAGAAATTGAAGTTGCTATAACTTTGTTAAAAGATGTCCCGTCAAATAAAAAAAATTTTACCCGTGAAAGTATTCTTAATTACATCAAATCTTATCATTGTGCCATAGAAATTATTGATGATAAGGGTATTAATCCAAAAGAAATAGATATTGGAATTTTGATATCTATGAATGTGTTTAATCAATATGTCATTTTAGGAGAAGAAATTCCTAATAATAAGTTAAATGATATAAAAAATTTAAACACTAAATTAAGTTTTAATGATAAGATAATTGCTGAGGGAAATACAAATAATGTAATGGAAGATCCGATTAATTCATTACTTTGGTTGGTTAATAACGTACATTTAACGGGTAAACTATTAAAAAAAAATGATATTATTATTAGTGGTACTACAATAGAGCCAAAATGGATTAATTCTAGTGGAGTCATCAAGGCAGAAATAGAAAATTTAGGAAATTGTTTTTTAGAAATTGAATAAACAAATGTATTATATATGGACAGTAAATTTAAAAAATTAAGTCAACCAATAAAGCTTGGAAAAAAAATAGCAAAAAATAGAACTTGGATGACTGCTCATGCAACATTATTAGTAAAGGATCATTTGTTTAATGAGTCACATATTAATTACTACGCCAAAAGGGCGCAGGGAGGTGTGGCAGTTATCACAATGGAGGCTATGGCTGTTCACCCAACGACTCAACCATATGAGGGCAAAGCTTTTTCATTTGACAAAAGAATTGTTTCTGAATATAGAAAAATTTCTAATGCGGTTCATAAATATGATACGTTGATTTTATCTCAGCCTTGGCATAGAGGAAGACAGACAAATAGTATTACAAATGGTTTACCTGTCTGGGCTCCATCACCCATACCTTGTTCAGTTTATAGAGAAATGCCTCATGAGATGACTGAGGAAGATATTGATGAAATAATTGAAGGTTATAGATTATCAGCTATTTTTTCTAAAGAGGGTGGTTTAGATGGTATTGAAATTCATGGTGCTTCTCATGGATATTTACTTAATCAATTTCTATCACCAGCTACAAACCACCGTAAAGATAGATACGGTGGTAATTTTGAAAATAGATTTAGATTATTAAAAAAGATTATTGAAGTTACTAGAGCTTCTGTTGGAAAAGATATGATTGTAGGTCTTAGAATTAATTCTGATGATGGACATAATAGTGGTCTAAGACCCAATGATTGGGCACATATAGCAAAGACAGTTGAAAAAACTGGTTATGTAGATTATTTGTCAGTTAGTCACGGTACATATCTTAATAGAATGCTTATTTATCCTACAAGTCCTATTAAACACGGTTACCAACTTAATGCTACTGAATTAATTACAAAAGAAGTCTCTATACCAACTGTTGGTGTAGGGAGAATAACCCATCCTGAAGATGCTGAAAAATGGTTGAATGAAGGAAAATGTGATTTTGTTGGTTTGGCAAGAGCTTTAATTGCTGACCCTATGTGGGTAAATAAAGCCCTAACAAATGAGTCAAAGAAGATAAGGCCGTGTGTTGGAGCAAATTGGTGTATGACTAAAATTTATTCTCAATCTCATCTTGGATGTATTCATAATCCTTTTGTTGGAAAGGAGGGTATATATAATGAAGAAAATTTAGAAAAAATATCTTTTCCAAAAAATATTGCAGTTGTAGGTGGAGGTCCTGGTGGGATGCGAGCAGCATGGACTTTATCGAGAAGAGGTCACAAAGTGACTCTATTCGAAAAAAATAATAAACTTGGGGGGCAAGTTAATTTATGGACTACTGTAAATAGTAGAAAAGAGCAAATAGGTATAATTAATTGGTTAAAAGATAGAATAGATGAGGAGATGATAAATATATGTTTAAAAACTGAAGCTTATGAAGAGAACTTAAAAAATTTTGATAAAATTGTTTTTGCTACAGGTTCTTATGGTATTAAACATGGATGGTCTATGCTTCATCCAGAAAAATGGGGGTCTAGTAAACTGCCAGGTTCAAATTTACCACACGTAATTAGTTATTCTGAACTATTTGAGACAGGTAAAATAAATTTTGATAATGTTGTTCTAGTAGACACAATGGGATCTAGACAAGGAGCAGTTTGTGCTGAGTATTTGATTCAAAAAGGAGCAAAAACTGTTCACTTTATTACCCAGCTTTCACATCCATATTCAAGTTTATCATCAAGTAGAGACTGGGGGAAAGTTCATAAAATGCTAAAAGAGAAGAATATTATTTATTATGTTGATAATGAATTAATAAAAATTGGTTTAAATTATGTAACATTAAAAGATATTTATAATAATAAAATAACAAATATTGATAACATCCAAACTGTAGTGCTTATATTAGGAAGTATTTCTAATAATCATCTGTATAATATCATGAAAAAAAATATAGAGTCCTATATTATTGGAGATGCAGTAGCAGGAAGAAGAGTCAATGATGCAATAATGGAAGGTGAAATTATTGCCCGAAACATATAAACATTTTTTTATTTTGAGATACACATACCACCGTCTACTATAATTTCTGAACCAGTCATATAACTACTCATATCAGAAGCAAGTAAAATAAGAGCTCCATCAAGTTCGTTTAATTTACCTAATCTTTTCATGGGTATTCTTTTAATCATTTTTAAACCTCTTTCTGTATTAAAATAATCATGGCTCAACTCAGTAGGAAAGAAACCTGGAGCTATTGAATTAACCCTGATATTAAACATAGAAAGTTCCATTGCCATATATTTTGTCAATTGTGATAAAGCAGCTTTAGATGAAATATATGCTGGAACTCTTGGTAAGTTTATATGTGAAGCTATAGATGTTATATTTATAATACTTTTTGAAATATTACGATCCATTTTTGACATTTCTTTTGCTACCATTTGGGAAATCATCCAGGCACCTGTCAAATTTGTATTTATGACTCTTGTCCAATCACTATTATTATGATCAAATATTTCCTTACTAATAGTTATGCCAGCATTATTGACTAAAACATCGATTTTTTTATATTTTTTTTTTATAATTTTTAATGTGTTTTTAATATCATTTTTTTTTGTTATATCCATTATATATGAATTAAAATTCTTATTATTAGCTTTTTTAATTTCTAAATCTAATTGCTTTTTTCTCCGTGCAGTAATTATAACGTTAGCACCAAAATTAAGATATAATTTTGCTGCATGAAGACCTATACCACTTGAGCCACCTGTAATTAATATATTTTTTTTCTTTAAAGAAAAAAAATTATTAATATTATTTTTTAAAGCCACTGTTAAACCCTTAATCTCAATAATATTAAATCAATTAATTGTAATATCTAAGAAATTATAAATCAAAAAAAAATTATATCGAAATAATTTATTTCCTTTTTTAATATACTTGGGAATTAATTTTTCAATTATTAGTATTAAATATACTTTCACCTAATAAATCTATAAGATAATTTTTTTTTTAATTTAAGGATAAGTTATGTCAACTAAATCATTGCATCCAGAAACAATTGTCCTTCATTCAGGGGAATATAGATATGATACGACTACTAACTCTGTAGCTGTACCTATATATCAAACAACGAGTTATCAATTTGAAAATACAACTCATGCTGGAAATTTATTTGCTCTTAAAGAACTTGGAAACATATATACAAGAATTATGAATCCAACAAATGCAGTTCTAGAAGAGAGAATAACTGCTTTAGAGGGTGGGGTTGCATCAATAGCTGTATCATCTGGTCAAGCTGCAGTAGCACTAAGTATTCAAAATTTGTGTACTAGTGGTGATAATATTGTATCATCTCCACACATATATGGAGGTACTTGGAACTTATTTTCAAATACTCTTAAACAATTTGGAATAGAGGTAAGATATGCTGATCCAGAAAACCCTAATAGTTTTGGTGAATTAACAGATAATAAAACAAGAGCATATTTTGGTGAAACTTTACCAAACCCACGTTTAAAAGTTTTTCCTATTGAAGAAGTTTCTAAAATAGGAAATAAATTTAACATACCTTTAATTTTGGATAACACCGCATCACCAATCACCTGTAAGCCAATTAATTATGGTGCAGCTATTGTAGTACATTCTCTAACTAAATATATAGGTGGTCATGGTACTTCAATAGGAGGAATAATTGTTGATAGCGGTAAATTTGATTGGGTGAAAAATGCTAATAGACAACCTTTATTTAATCAACCTGACCATAGTTATCATGGTGCTATCTGGGGAACTTTAGTTCCAGAAGCTCTTGGAGCTCCAATAGCATATGCAATTAGAGCTCGAGTTGTTCTGTTAAGAGATTTAGGTTCATCAATATCCCCAACTAATTCATTTAATTTGATTCAGGGTCTTGAAACTTTACCTTTAAGATATCGTGTTCATCAGTCTAACGCCCAAAAAATAGCTGATTATTTAACTAATCACCCTTCAATTACAAAAGTAATTTACCCTAGTTTATTTGACGGCAAGGATAGAGAATTAGCAGATAAATATTTGACAACTGGATATGGACCTTTGCTAGGATTTGAATTAAAAGGTGGCGTTGAAGCAGGGAAAAAATTTATTGATAATTTAAAACTTATTTATCACGTAGCTAATATTGGGGATGCTAGAACTCTTGCAATACATCCTGCATCCACAACACATTCTCAGTTATCTGAAAGTGATCAGCTTTTAGCAGGTGTAACACCGGGATATATTAGAATTTCAGCAGGATTGGAGCATATTGAGGATATATTATCCGATATTGAACAATCACTGGAAAATGTATAGATTTTAAATTTTTTTAAATAATATTTTTAAATCTTTTTTTTAGGAATTACCTATGAAACCTCAAAAAATTGGTGATTATTCTGTAAGAAAATTAGTAGAAGTTGTTGATTATTTATCTCCAGAATTTGCATTTATTGAATATGATGAGTTTAAGTGTAAAGATTATTTAAAATGGTTATCACCATATTTTATGACATCGTCAATTGAAGGAATAAATCTATTATTTAGTTTCCATTCATTTGTAATTGAGGGTAATAACAAGACAATCTTAATTGATACATGTATAGGAAACCATAAGGAACGCGGTGCATTGCCATCATGGCATAATCAAAATAGACCTTATATTGATAATTTAAGATCAATGGGTATTGAAACTAAAGATATAGATTATGTTATGTGTACACACCTTCATGCTGACCATGTGGGTTGGAATACACAATTAATTGATGGAAGTTGGGTGCCAACTTTTCCTAATGCAAAGTATATTTTTTCAAATATTGACTACCAAAAACACGATTTAATTTATAAAAATAGATCAAAATTAAATGATCAAAACCCTCAACCAGGTGAAGGTGATTTTTATGAAAGTTGGGAAGATAGTATAATTCCTATAATAAATTCAGGAAAATATGAACTTGTAGATTACGATTTTAGTATTGATGACTCATTATCAATTATACATACTCCTGGTCATACACCAGGTCATTATTGTGTTAATTTAAAATCTAGAGGTGAACAGGCATTTTTTACCGGGGATATGATGCATCACCCATTACTAGTATCAGAACCAGAATGGGTAACGCATTTCTGTTTAGATCCAAGACAGTCTTCAATAACTAGAAAAAAATTTATTGATAATAATACCGATAATGGTGCAATTATATTTGCAGCTCATTTTGCTGGCCCTACTGCCGGACAGATTACTAATAAACCAGGTTTTCAGATATTTAAGTCTCTTGATAATGCCTAAAATATTAAAAAAACTAATTAAATCAAAATTAAATTAATCATATAAAAATTATTATTTTGAATTATATTTTTTTTGTTTATAATTAAATTAATTTTAATGCTTATTTTTATATGGGAGGTAAAAATGTTAAGCCGAATATCAAAATTTCTTCTACTTTTTTTTCCATTTTTATTATTGGTAAATTACTCACACTCAGCTGATTTGCTTGTTTTATCTGAAGATGTCCCAGCCGGTTTAGATTATGATGGCCCTTCAATAGCTATTCCAGCTACTCAAACTGGTGTTGATAATCTTATGGAACCATTAATTTATTATAAAACTAAAGGCATTAATGATGAAGGGGTTATAACTCATGATTATAGTCAATTTGAGGGAAGACTAGCAGAATCTTGGTCTTTTGATGAATCATCTTTGACATGGACATTAAAATTAAGAAAAAATGTCAAAGGCTGTAATGGTTCAGTTTTTAATGCTGACGATGTCATTTATACATATGAAAGAGCTAAAAGTGTTTCTGGTGCTGCGCCAATTGGTTGGTTTCTAGCGAGTGTTGGATCAATGGCTAATTTTACTCCTGCAGTTTTTGGTGAAAATAAAGATGCAAAAAAACTTGGAAATGAAGTAACAAAAGTTGATGATTATACTATTAAAATAAGACAATCAGCTAAAAATGCTTTATTTCTTCATGTTTTAACAGTTTTTGGTTCATACATTTATGATAAAGAAACGATGTTAGATAATGCTACTGCAAAAGATCCATACTCTCACGAATACAATGATAGAAAGAATGCTCCAAGTTTTTCAGCTTATTGCCTAAAAAAGTGGGTTAAGGATAAAGATTTTGTTGTTACCTCTAATAACGATTACTATAGAGGTAAACCTTATTTTGACAGGGTAATATTGAGAAAAGTACCTCAAAGTGCAAATAGATTAGTTATTTTAAAAACTGGACAAGCACAACTTGTAGAAAGACTTACTCCAAAAGAATTTGATAGTCTAAAATCTGTAAAAGGTATTAAAGTGGCCGGTGTTTTTGGTAACGAAAACTTATTTATTCATATGAACTATAAATCTCCACCATTTGATAACCCTCGTTTGCGCAGAGCTTTAGCTTATGCAATGCCTTATCAATCAATAATTAAAGATGCTTATTTTAATAATGCTAGATCTTGGCCTGGCCATGTTCAAACAACTTATCAAGACTATCATAAACCATCTACAGCTTATACTGAGCAACTCGGTAAAGCTCGTTCATTACTAGCTGAAGCTGGTTATCCTAATGGTAAAGGTTTAGAAGAATTTAAAGATGCCTTTAAATTAGCATATGTAGCAGAAAAAGAATCTTTCTTAGGTCCTGTTGCAAATTTAATTAAAACAAATCTAAGTAAAATAGGTATCAATGTATTGCTTGATCCTTTGCCTCAAACCCAATACGGTGATAGACAACTTGTAAAAAAAGATTTACCTTTTGCACTTAATGACCAAGAAAAACCAATTGCTCCTGATGCTGTTTATGCATTTTTACTTTTTTGGGTATCAGCAGAAAAAGGTGGATTAAATAATATGGTAAATTATTCCAATCCTAAAGTTGATGAACTTTATGCCAAAGCACTAATCGAGGGTGATCCAGCAAAAAGAACCAAGCTAGCAGCTGAGATGCAAGAAATTGTGCAGAACGATGTTGCGTGGATACCTGTTGTAGAATTTAAAACTCATTGGGCTTTCAATGATAAGATTAAAGGAATTAAATGGCATCCTGATAACGCTATCAGATGGTTTGATTTAAGTATGTAATTTCTCATATAACTGATATTAAAATAGGATAAGTATCATTTTGCTTATCCTATTTTTTTTAATTTTATATTCAATTAATAGTTATTTTATAATTTTAAATTCATATTAATTTAACAATAATTTAATTTTGAATATCTAAATTTTGCAAATTTCACATAAATAAATATAGCTAGTTTTTTAATAAGAGGAATTGAAATAAAGTAGGCAATATATTTCCAATTTTTTATATTCTTCCAAATAATTATAAATGCATCTATTCCAATGTGTAATTTACCATGTCCGTCTATTACGTGCAAAAAAAGAAGTGCATCATTAATTTTTATGTCATACTCGATGAGGTTTTCAGGATTATTTGCTATATCTACCCAATTAAATATATTTTTAGAAGCAATTTTTTTATAGTAGTTTATTTCTTTACTACAAATATTACATTTTCCATCATAATATACTGTAATCATTATCTCTAATTTCGTTTAATTTTCTATGTTTACTTTTTCTTCCTTTTACTCTTTTTCTCCAAGAAATATAGTTTTTAGGATTTAACTCATTTCTCATTATTTTAATAATTTTTTTTTCTGATAAATTAGTCTTTTTTTTAATTTCTTCAAAGCTAACCTTATCTGACCAAGCCATTCTTATTATATCATTAATTAAAAATTTATTTTTAGATATGTCCATACCTTTTAAATATGTATAAATTTAATTAATTCAAATTTTTTTAATGTAAAATTTTATAAATAAGTTCTAAATATCTGATTTATAGTATTTTTAAATAAAAATATATATGATTTTATGATAAAACAAAAATTAAAGACTAATGCAATTCTTGCACAAGCCGTGGAATTCTAGACTTGTTTTTCTAGTTGTAAAGCCAGATTTTTTTTTAATTTTAGACAATGAAGATGATATTGATTTATCTTTAACTTCAGATACATTTTCACATCCATCACATATAGTGAAAGCAATAAACTCTGGATTTTCACATTCATGGTCATTGCAAGCTATAAATGCATTCATGCTATCTATTTTGTGTACTTTATTTAATTTTACTAAATAATCTAATGCCCTATATACTTGTAAGGGTGCTTTTATTCCGTTTTCGCGTAAATTATCTAATATTGTATAGGCAGTTAGAGGCTGTTTTTGCTTTTCTAAATGATTTAAAACCAATGTTTGGTTTTTAGATAATTTTAAACTCATTAAGTAAACCTCATTATTCTAATATAATAATACATATAAATTATTTTCTCAATCTACTTTTTTAATAAAAATTTATTAAATGGAAATAAAGATATTATAAATAGAACTAAGGCAGCAACTATAATACTTGGTCCAGATGGTGTATCTAATTCTAGAGAAGTAAATAAACCTATCAAAACTGACATTACACTGACACAAATAGAAAAAACAATCATAGAAGAGGGGCTATTTGATATATTCCTTGCTGCTGCTGCTGGTAAAATTAACAAACCTGTTATTAATAAAACTCCAACAATTTTTAAAGCAATAGAAATTACCAATGCTAAAAGTAAAACATAAATTAAATTTGCTACCTCTGTATTCATACCTTCAGCTTTAGCAATATCTGAATTTACTGTATCAGCAAAAAGTGGTCTACGGATTATATATAATAATAATAATATAAATATACCGCCAACCCATATAAATAATAGGTCTAGTTTAGAAACAGCTAGAATATCACCAAACAATAGACTTAATAAATCAAAACGAACCCATGTCATTGCAGCTAGTGAAACCAAGCCAACAGCTAATATTGAGTGAGAAAGTAAACCTAATAATGCGTCAGATGGTAACCTTGTTCTAGTTTGTAAGAAAACTAGAAGTAGAGAAAGAATAGCACATAAAATAAAAACTGAAATAGTAAAGTTTAACCCAAGAAATATACCTATACCTATTCCAAGAAGAGCACTATGAGATAATGTATCTCCAAAATATGATAACCGACGCCATATTACAAAACAACCTAAGGGAGCTGTTATGATAGATATACCAATACCTGCAATAAGTGCTCTTATAAAAAAATCATTTATCATATATTACCAGAACTATAATTTGATTAATTAAACTATATCTCGAAATGACCCATCATCATTATGAACATGATTATGCTTATGAGTATAAAATGATTTACTATCTAATGAGCGTGGACCAAATAAGGATAAGTATTCTTTATTTTGTGTTACTGTATTTGGCGTTCCTGAACAGCAAACATGATTGTTTAAGCATATTACATAATCAGTAGCAGCCATAACCATATGTAAATTATGTGAGATTAATATAATCCCACAATTAATTTCATCCCTTATTTTTTTAATAAGGTTGTAAAGCAGAGTTTCCCCATGATAGTCAACACCTTCCAAGGGTTCATCTAGAATTAATAAATCTGGTTTTTTTGATATTGCTCTTGCCAACATAACTTTTTGGAATTCACCACCAGATAAAGTTCTAACTTCGTTATTATAAAGATTTTCAGTTTCAGTAAGTTTTAAAGCATTTAAAATTTTATTATTATCAATTTTTTTAGTTAATCTCATGAAATGTTTCACTTTTAATGGTAAAGTCCAATCAATCATAATTTTTTGAGGAACATATGAAATATTTAAATTTTCAAGTATTTTTACATCTCCATGATCAGGTTTTACTATACCTAAAGCAACTTTAGCAGTCGTCGTTTTACCAGAGCCATTAGGACCAATAATAGTTATTATTTCACCTCTAATTACCTTAAGAGATATATCCTTTATCAACCATTTTTTTTGCTTTATTACACTTACTTTATTTAATTCAACTAATATTTGATTTTGATTTACCATAATAACCTTGTACTTAAATTTAATATGTTATAACATAACATATTATGTTCTAACTTATTTAAATATACAATGGAAGTTTAAAATATGAAAATATTATCAAAAATTATTTTTATTCTCGGTTTTCTATGGATTCCGTCTCAAACTTTAGCGGAAATAAAAGTAGTTACCTCAATACAACCTATTCATTCATTAGTATCAATGATAATGGATGGTGTAGGGGAACCAAATTTAATTCTAGACAGAACAGCATCCCCACATAGATATAGTCTATCTCCAACAAAAGCCAAGCAAATAGAAGAAGCAGATATAATTTTTTGGGTAGGTCCATATATTGAAACTTTTTTAATCAAGCCAATAAATAACCTTAATAAAAAAAATATAAATATTCAGATTAGTAAACTTCCAAATCTTACTACATATAAAATAAGAAGTGGTGATGGTTTTGAAGAGCATGACCATGATCATGGTCATCACGATGACCACGATGATCATAAAGCTCATAAGGATCACGATGACCACGATGATCATAAAGCTCATAAGGATCACGATG
>MDTD01164607.1_pt1 | contig 60385 bp, 44 predicted proteins | sample 811221 | NCBI WGS metagenome assembly MDTD01 (sample SAMN05326646, study PRJNA326480) | marine metagenome | isolation source: seawater | place: Pacific Ocean: South West | collected 2011
AGAGCCGAAGGCTCAGGGTGGTGAGTTTGTCGAGGCGGATGATTGCAAGTGAAGACGCAAAAAACCCACTGAAAGTACGCAAGCAAGGGAGCTATCCAAGAATGTCGCCTGCGACATACGTCTGAAAGAAGGGGATGAAATGGTGGAGTCAGGGGAGTTTGCGGAGACACAAGTGCAACGTCCGCCGGAACAGAAACCTAGTTTCCCCCGTGAATATCGGGAAAATGGTCCCTCCTCTCGAAAGGCTTGAGAGGAGGGAAGAGCCGAAGGCTCAGGGTGGTGAGTTTGTAGAGGTGGATGATTGCAAGTGAAGACGCAAAAAACCCACTGAAAGTACGCAAGCAACCGAGCGCTACAAGGATATGGCTTGCTATATCCGCCTGCAAGATGGGGATTGTTTCGTGGAGTCAGGGGAGTTTGCGGAGACACAAGTGCAACGTCCGCCGGAACAGCATTCAAGCTAACCCCCGTGAATATCGGGAAAATGGTCCCTCCTCTCGAAAGGCTTGAGAGGAGGGAAGAGCCGAAGGCTCAGGGTGGTGAGTTTGTTGAGGCATATGTTGCAAAGCGTACGGAGCAAACGTCCTCATAGGACAGCTTTGCTTTGGACGCAAGTGCAACGTCTGCCGGATCAGACTTTGAGTATCCCTCGTATATATCGGCGAAAACCCCCCTTTTTCTCCAAAAAGAGTTCTGTAAGTGGTAAATCCCCAACCCCGTAGGGGCTCAAATGCGGTCTAGTGCGCTGCGCAACTGCAACGTCCGCCGGAACAGAGATATTGTTATACTCGCTCCATGACGAGTGCTGCGCCGATACCACCGGCTGCACAGAGTCCAAGTAGCGCGACCTCTTTGTCTTGGATATGCAGCTCGTTGGCCATGGTCGTCACCATTCTCGCGCCAGTCGCGGCGAAGGGGTGTCCAATGGCGATGGAACCACCGTGGACATTGATATCGATCGGGTCGATCTCACCAAAGGCTTTGTCTTGTCCTAATCGTTCACGTGCGAAGCTGTCACTTCCGAGCATTTTGAGGACGCTGAGGACTTGGGCAGCAAAGGCTTCATGGATATCGATCAGGTCAACATCTGAGAGTTGAAGTCCCAGGCGACTCATGGCTTTAGGCATGGCGATCACGGGTCCCATCAATAGCTGGTCGGAGGGATCGACACCGACGTAAGACCAACTGCGGAAAGCGGCGAGTGGTGTGAGACCCATGGCTTTGGCCTTCTCCTCACTCATCAACAAAACGGCAGAGGCTCCGTCTGTGAGGGGACTGGAATTCCCAGCCGTAAGTGTTCCGTCTTTGGCGAAGACTGGACGAAGTTTGGAGAGTTTTTCGTGGGTGGTGTTTCCTCTGACCAGTTTATCTGTGTGGACCCAATGTCCAGGAGAGACTTCAATGGGGGTGACTTCTTTGTCGAAGCGTCCTGATTCGATGGCTGCAGCCGCGCGATGGTGGGAGCGCACTGTGAACTCGTCCTGGTCATAGCGTTCGATCTGATTGCGCCGGGCCATATCTTCGGCGGACTCTCCCATCACCTGACCTGTTGTGCGTTCGGCAATTTTGGGGCGCTGTGGGATGATCTCATGGATGGGCATGAGCTGTGAGAGGACACCGAAGTAATCGGATGTTTTTGGTTTTCCAAAGGCGAGGGGGGCGAGTGCGTGGACGACTTTTTGAGGGAGTTTGATCTCGGCATTGCTCGTGGAGTCCGAACCGCCTGCGATCATGATATCAGCGTCACCTCGTTCGATCGCTGCGACAGCAGACGTTACGGCCTGGATACCAGAGGCACAAGCACGCGAGACTGTGTGGGCTTCGACGTCAAACATCTTCAAATCGAGCGCGATCTCTCGCCCGACGTTCGGCGCGTGGCTTGGGATGATAACGCTGCCCCACACGATCCCTTCGATGTCCTTTCGAGAGATCCCCGTTTGTTTGAGCAGGCCTTTGACCGCGGCGACACCAAGGTCAATGGTGTCGAGCTTGGTAAAGTCCGTGAAGGCCTTCACGAAAGGTGTACGGATACCTCCGACAATCACTGCTCTACGTGAGGGTGTGGAGGTCTTTTTTGTTGCTGTTTTCTTCGATTTTTTCGCCATGATGGATCTCCTTACGCGCCGATCAGTGAACCACCACACACGCGAAGAACCTGTCCTGTCAGGCCGCTGGCTTGTGGGGTGGCGAGGAATGTGATTGCTTCTGCGACGTCGAGGGGACGTCCACCCTGTCCGAGATTGTTCATGCGTCTGGCAACTTCTCGGATCGCGAAGGGGATCGCTTCAGTCATACGTGTTTCGATGAAGCCAGGGGCGATCGCGTTGACCGTGATGCCTTTGTCTTGTAGCTCTGCGGACATATGACGTACGAGACCGATGATACCTGACTTGGCAGAGGCGTAGTTGGTTTGCCCCATATTACCTGCGATCCCTGCGATTGAGGAGAGGCAGATCAGCCGTCCATCCTTGCGGAGTACGTCGTTGATCAGGGCGTGTGTGACGCGGGAGACGGCGGACAAGTTGACATCGATCGTCTGCGCCCAGTGTTCTCTTTTCATGCGGGCGAGCGTTTTGTCTCTTGTGATTCCCGCGTTGTGGACGACGATATCAACACCTCCAAAACGTTCCTTGAGCATCTCACAGAGTCGTTGGGGGGTGTCTTCTGCGGTGATGTCGGCGAGGAAAACTTCTCCGTCGATGTCTCTCGCCAATTGGCTGGTGGGAGCGTCGTCTTGTGGTCGGTCGAGGCAGATGACTTTGGCGCCTTCTTCTGCGAGCCTTCTTGCGGTCATCGCCCCGATACCACGTGCGGCACCTGTGACGAGAGCGATTTTTCCTTCAAGTGGGAGTGTCCACGCCTTGGGGTGTTGGTTCTCAACAGGTGCGATACGCAGTGGTTGCCCTGTGATGTAGGCGGAGCGTTTGGAGAGAAAGAATCGCAGCGGGGCTTCGAGTTGTGCTTCCGCACCAGTACTTACATACAAAAGTTGGGCCGTTGAACCTTTCTTTCCGATCTCTTTGGCGAGGCTGCGGACAAAGCCTTCGAGGGCTGTTTGGGCTGCGCGATGGGGGGCATGTGTGGTTTCTTCAGGAGGGCGACCCAAGATGACAATGCGTCCATATTTGTTGAGTGAACGCAACAGTGGATGAAAGAAGGCATAGAGCTGTTCGAGTGAGTCGGTGGTGCGCAGAGTCGTGGCGTCAAAGACCATCGCGTCAAACGTCTGTGAAGCGTCGTAGGTTTCGAGGATGAGACGTGCGGGGTGGCGCCCAAAGGCTTCACCTTCTTGTGCAAACAGAGTGAAGATCTCTTCTGTGGTGTGGACGAATGGGTTGGCACCTGCGCGCATCAGGTCTTGGGCGAGCTGTGTGGTCAGCTCTGACGCGTAAGGGATACCGAGCGCGATGGAGGCTTCTGCCAGTGGGCGCTCTGTGTAGGGGCCTTTTTCTCTTTTGAGATCAAGGGGCATGGGGATTGGGAGTCCCAATGTTTTGACGAGTTGGCGTACTTGTGGGTTTTTGCCCATTTCCAGTAGAAAATCGCTCATGGTCTATTGTGCTCCTTCTGTCGATGGGGTGGATGGTTGTTGTGCTTCTGCGTGTCGAGTTGCAGGTGTCAGCTCGGTCGAGAATTGACCCACGAGGTACGCTGGACCACCTGGGGCATCGCCGACAAAGACCTGTTGGTCTTCTGTCACGTAGAGTCCGACTGTGTGAGGCAACACGAGCGGTCTTGTGAATTGGACATCGAGCACCCGCAGAGGGGTCGCGCCCATGTAGAGGTGTTGATTGAGACCTTCCATTGCGCGGGCCATGGTCGCGAAGCCGTGAAGGATCGTGTTTTTAAACCCTGACATGCGGGCGTAGCTAGGGACCCAGTGGATGGGGTTAAAGTCGCCTGTCAGCTTGGCGAAGTCCAATCCAGCGTCTTTTCGGAGCTTCCAGAAGTCAATCTCTTTGACATCTTTAGGAACTCTGGGTTTTTCCTTCTTCTTTTTGCTCTTGGGTGCATCTTTGGGGGCTTTTTGTCGCAGAGGAACGATTGGATACATCGTCGCGACGATCGCCTCTGGTGCGCTCTTTGTGCCACTGATGACGCGCTGGTGCATGACGACGCGCTTTCCGTTATCGTCGAGGTGGACGAGTTGTGCGGAGATGTGGATAGGTTCATCGTTGGGCAGCGGTTGGTGGACCTCCAGACGGCATCCTCCGTTGACGACGGAGAGCAATGGATAGGGGAGCCCTTTGAGGGTCTGGGCTGCCCAAGAAAACCCCCATTGCGGAAAGAGATGGGGGGGGAGATGTTCTTTGTAAAGTCCTGGCTCGCCACCTACGTGACGGATGTATGTTTTGACAAGCTCCGGAGCGCGTGGAGGGACGACGCCTTCGTAGATGGGACCTGGTATAGGGAAGTCTTTGCTGCTGGACTTCTTTTGTGTCAACGCGCTCCACGTCGTGCGTCCCAAGGCTTTCAGGACGTCTCCTTGTTGGAAAATATACTTGCTCGATACGGACATGTAGAGGCTCCTCTATGTTGAGGCCACAGCGGCCTGCTCATACACCCAAGTGAACGTGATCGGAGTGATGTGGAACACCCCTGTGTTACAACGAAATCGATGAGAGAGGGGCAAAAAATGAATCGTGCTTCAGTGGACATGATGGCACGTGCATCTGTGGAAATCAAGCTCGTGTTTTACAGGTGTCGTTCATGGATCTTTTGGGTGATACGTTGGAAGTGCGCTTGCAGGTGAGGGGGGATGTAGTCCATGTGTTCTCGTCTGTCTGTAATCTCCCAGTAGAGGGGGTGTTTAACAGATTCAATCTCGTGGACAGCTTGTGCCAGCGCGTGTTGGGGGAAGGTCGAGAGGGTCTGACAGAGGGTCTTTACGTATTCGTGTGCGCCGATTGATTCGAGTGTTGTCGCGAGTTTGATGTGGCTCTTGATCACGCCAGGCAGAGACTTCATTTTTTCGTCCTGGTCGAAGTGTACGAAGATATCGAAGAGTGTGTCTTTGCAAGGGGCTTCTTCTGTAAAGGCTTTTTGGGTCATCTCGGCGAGGTCATAGGCGATCAAGTTTGCGACATAGATCATCCCAGAGCGGACGGCTTGGTGTCCATAGTAGTCGAGGTAAAAGGCCACCTTGATCGTGCGTTCGGGGTTGGAGGAGAGCATCTCTTCGCCCATACGTCTGTAGTGATAGGCGAGCATGTAGATCGCCTCAGGCCGGCGTTTGGAGATGGCTCTACGGAGGAATGAGTTGAAGTACAGCGCGGTCATCTCGAGGACTTTACTTTCGTTGTACTCGTTGGCTTCGAGTCCAATGTGACGCATGGATTCGCTGATCATGCGGACGACGTCTTGGAGTTTTCCGAAGGAGGCATCGAGAAGGAGGGCATATTCAGCCATGACCTCTGCTTCGATGAAGGTGTTGCTCGCCTGGATCTGTCGTTTCATCTCACCTGATTGACAGAGAAAGTTGACGTTGGAGAGGGCGAACCAGTCTTTGGGCATGGATTGTTTGTAGGCAAAGTAGTGGTCGAGGACATTGCGGAGGGATTCGATACTCAGGAGCGTTGTATCTCGATCTCGGCGTTCAAGTGAGCGCAAGGCGATGTTGGAGAGATACTTGAGGTCCTGTACGATGTACTCGCGTTTGTGCGCGAGCGCTTGTTTGTCTTCGAGCGTTTCAGCACGGCGGAGATCTTTGAGGATGGCCTCTTCGATATGGCTGATGATCATCTCCGGCTGCAAGAAGCGGAAGACAAAAAAAGCGTACGGGATGATCAAGCCAAAGCAGAGCGTGGAGAGGATGCCTACACCGAGTACTTCGGGACCGTGGCTTGTTCCTGGGAGTTGAATCGTCAGGAGTGTGATATGTGTGAGGATGCAAGATACGACGAGCAGCGCGAGCATTCCCTGGTTGATAGGATTGTTGACAAAGAGGCTGATCAGCTTGGGAGTGTAGTTGTTTGCGGTCAGTGGTATCGCGATCGCACATAGTGTGATGACAGAGGCGAGGAGCGTCGTTAAGCCTCTCGCTTGCACGTTCAAAAAAGTCTGCACTCCGTTCATGTCGAGCATGTTACTGGCAAACGGGAATTTGACCAGCGTCAACAAGTCGCTCCCAAAAAAGAGGACCATCCCGACGAACAAAAAGCTGAAGAAGAAGATCTGATGTAGAGGTCTGATCGGCGCAAAGACCTCTACACTTGTCTTTGATGGTTTGCCTTTGCGTTGCAGAGGCAGTCGCATCGTGTCCATGTGTTCGTGAAAGGAGGTAGCTTTTTGGCTCGGTGGTTGAAAGGGATAAGAGGGGATCTCTGGAGGCTCAAGGTCATCCTGGTGGCGATTCTCTTCAGTGTCTGTATTGGGAGAGGCTGTCTGCTCTTGTGTGGGTGTTGTGTTGTCTGGTCGCGTGGTAGGGTGGGGATGTTTTCGGGGCTTTTTCTTTCTCTTCTTTCTGTCTTTTCGGGACATTGAGGTGTTGGATCCTTTCCGTGACAGGTGAGTTGCCGTGTAGTCGTGTGGCCGTTCTCTCTTTGGGGGGAGTATGGAGAGAAGTTGCGCTCTTTGCAAGTGGTGCTCTCCGAGAGGTTTGACGTGTGATGGGTGATCTGCTATTCAATTTGTGCAAATTCAGCCACTCATGATACGTGATGCGTTATGACACATAGCTCTGGATAACCTTCTATAGGTTCCTGAGAGAATCACTGACACACCACATAAATGATCACAATTGAATGTGATTGATTCTGAACTTCAGTTGACACGCGGAGGCCCTGCGATGCATTCGAAATTTGCTCTGTACAATTATGCTGGAAACGAACTTCGTCATTATCTTGTCGAACAACAACCCATCGAGATCGAAGAGGTGGAAGAGGTCCAGCAGTTTAGTCACCACATCATCCTGGTGGATCGTTCGGGGTCTATGTACTACGAGATTGAAGATCTCAAGGATACACTGCTCAAGCTGTTGACACTCGAAGAGTACGAATGTGATGAGATGAAGATCTCCTTGCTCTCCTACTCCTCCAAGGGAGACGTCACCCTTCACTTTAAGAAGGTCCCCGTCTCCGAAGTCATGAAGAAAAACTCCACCTACCGCAAAGAGATTCAAAACATCCGCGTCACTGGACTGACTTGTATCTCACAGGCGCTCGAAGAAGCCGCTAAGCTGATCGACGACGACGAAGTCACCGCGATCACACTCCACTCCGATGGTTACGCCAACGACCCCTCCTCTGGATACGAAAACCGCACGACCAATCGTGTCTGCGAAGAGCTCCAAGGGAAAAACGTCTTCGTCAACACCATCGCCTACACCTCCTGGAGTGACTTTAAATTCCTCTCCAACATCGCCAACAAGGTCTCCGGAACCTGTGTGCAGGCGCTCAACATCAAGACCGTCTATGACTCCATGCACGAGACCTCCGACCTGTTGATGGGGAACGTCTCTCCTGCGATGCAGTTTGACCTTGGTGATGCCGACTATCAGGTCTTCATCTCTCGCTCTGCAGGGAAGGTAAACGGCTCCTCTGGTGATCTGTTGATCCGTGGTATTCGCAACGAAGATGACAAGCTCATCTACAAGTTCCGCGAAGTGGATAAGAAGACCTATGACAAAGAGAAGTTGTCTATTTGTGGGGAAGAAGAAGATGTCGTCTACCTCGAACCCCTGATCGCCTTTGCCTACACCAATCTCGCCGAAGGTCGGCTCAACACGGCCAAATATGCGCTGATCAGCTCCCGCAACCTGACCTTGCTCGACGAGCACGCTCGTGCTTTGACAAACGAGGAGATCGTCAAGTTTGCGGAGGATCTTCGTGAGGCGATTCTTACAAACTCCCTCGCAGAGCACGATTACCTGCTCGAATACGGAATGCAAAGTGAGTACATGTCCTTGCTGGATCTCGTCGGGTTGATGCAAGAACACTCACGTGACATTCAAATTAGCATTGACGACTTGATGGATGGGTATGTCCGTCGCTCCGTGAAGCGCGTCCCTGGTACGATTGAAGATGGTGTGTACAAAGAACTCACCGTGAAGACAAAGCGTCGCCACAACGACGAGTACGTTCAACTCCAATCCTTTGCAATCAACCGAAACAACGCGACCATCAATATGTTGTTGTCTCAACCTATTGATCTCGTCTCCATCGAAAACGGCGAGGAGAGAGTCATCGATAAAGTCGCAGGTGTCTCTCTTGACGGCTTGAAGGACTTCCGCAACTACACCTTGGTTGGTGATGGTGTGCTCAACGTACCCACACTGACCGTGAAGGTGACCTCCAAGAAAGCGTTCCGTGCGCTCTCCAAAGCAGGGGTCGTAGAAGGTGATTATGAGCCCGATACAGGCTATATCATCGATCTGAGTGTGCGTCCTCTCGTGGACTTCGAGAAGAAATTCGATGCTCTTGACGGGATTTTTGACAACGTCGCGCGACTGCGTGTCTTCTCCAGTTTACTCTCCGCTTGCCTGAAAGAGCGCTCGGATAAGCTCACTGATGACCAAATCGCCGCGCTCAAAAAGTACTACGTGACGCCAGCCCTCAACGTCAGCTTCCCCACAATTTACGGCTACGCTGCAGATGGTCTGTCGAAGGAAGAGGCGCTCAACAAAGGTGTCATCGACACGCGCTTGAGCTACAAAGTGAATTTCGGCTCGAAAGAGATCCTTAACCTCTCCAAATTTCCCAGCGCCAATAAGTTCCTCGACACAAATTACACAGTTGAGATCAACGGCGAGAAGGTCGCGAAACCCAAGCTCGCAGGCGTCTACTTCGAAGATGGGGTGTTCTTTGCGCCCAAAGCCAAGAAGAAGACCAACGCGGTGTATCACATTGTGAAGCCAATCTTCGACGATTTCTTTGGGTTGACGGATGAGGGCGTCATCGAGGCATTGCTGAAAGACAACGGCGTGGAAGGTGTTGAAGATGCGCTGTTGATGATCGCTGAGCGTGCTTGGGACAGCGTCGATGAGGCTGTTGAGTTCCTCGCGGGCTTGCGAAGAAAAGTCGACGCGAAGATCGAGGATATTTTCCGCGAGAGCGTGTGTCCATTGATCTTCTACATCGGCGCAACTGGTCTTATCCCCGATGAATTCAACGCGGCTGCGATGACCAAAGATGAAGTCATGCAGAAGTATCCCGAGCTGAAACCCGGAAAACCCGAAAACGAGGCATCATTCTTTGAGATTGGTGACAACACGATCCTGACCATTTACGTGAAAGAAGAGAACTTCTCTCGTTAACGAAATGAACGGGTGCGGATGGCTTTGATGGTGGGGATGCTGGAGTGGGTTGTGATCTTTGGTAATTTGGTCACACCCCACCTGGCTTTCAGTTGTGCAAGCAGGGAGCGAGAGAAAGCGACGAGTTTATCCTGATCGCTTTGCATGGGGATGGCTTTAAATTGAGGGAATTCCAAGGATTGCTTGAGGTCTTCGAGCAGGTCACGCATATCTGGGCGAGGGAGCCTTTGGTTGTTCAAGATTACGAGAATCTTCCGGCTCTCTTTTGTGAGTTGTTCTGTGTGTAGGACATGTGCGATGCATACGAGCGTGTCGATCATGAGAGGGTTACTCTTCAGTCTCAAACAATATGCCAGCGCTTCGACCAGTTCTTTGCGGGTTTGTTGTACTTTCCCCTGCCGTATTCTTGCGTAACTTCTGTCGATGAGAACGTTGAGCAGTCCCCACTCGTAGTTGAGTCGTTTGCAAAGGTTTTGCGCCTGTGAGAACCAGGAGTCAGCTTCGCGGAACTTCCCTTGTTTGTTGAAGGCATCACCGAGGTTGATGTAGCAGATCGCGAGCTGCCATTCATCTCCGAGCATTTGGTAATATTCTTCTGCTTCGTGGAAGTAACGAACAGCGTCGATGTAATTGCCTGAGAGCAGCTCAAGGGTGCCGTAGTTTTGCAAAAATGCTGCGATACGGTCTGGGTTACCTAGTTGACGAGCAACTTCAAGTCCTTCTTCACAGACGACGCGACTTTCATCGAGTTGACCCTGTCTGACAAGGACGTAACTGAGCCTGTAAAGAGTATCGTAACGCAGCGGTGCAAAGTTGAGGTCGTGTGCGTGGTCTTCTGTGACAGCGAGCGCACGTTGGAGATAGTCTTGTGCTTGCTTCAGCTCTCCTATGTAGGCGGCGGTATGTCCGAGGCCATTGAGGCTGTAACAGATGTCCTTCGCCGAAGCGCTGGTCGTGAAGAAGTCGAGGGTTTGTTGGAAAGCCTCCGTTGCGGAGGTGTAGTTGCGCAAAAAGCAATCCATAAAGGCTTGTCGAGCCAGGAAGCGGTGTTCGATGATGGGATCGAGGCCTGAAGGGTGAGCGTGGAGCGCGAGCCTACACGATTGAAAAAGTTCATGGCCTTCTTGAAAGCGTCGGGAGCCACGATAAAAGAGATCGAGTGTGTGCAGGAGTTCTTCGAGAAGATCTTGGTGGAGCAGTTCACAAGCCCATGTCGCAGCGAGGTGTATGTTGTCCAACTCTTCATTGATCAGCTGGATGGCGTCTTGGAAAGACTCTCCCCAAAGCATCTGACCGAGATTGTAAAGTGTTTGGCTGTAGTATTTGCAAAACTGCATGCGTGTGGCGTGGCGCTCTTCGGGCTGTGTCTCGTGGCACTTTTGCAGATACTGTCGAAGGAGTGGGTGGAGCGAGTAGCGCCCTCTTGGAGAACGTTTGAGGATGGAGTAGTCCACCATCTTTTGAAGCAAGGGGAGGGAGAAGGCGGCGATCTCCTTCGCGGCTTCTTTTGTGAAGTTGCCAGGGAAAATGGAGATCCGTCTGAGCATCTTCTTTTCTGGCTCGGAGAGGGAGGAGAGCGAACCACCAAGGAGTTTCATGATGTCTTGGTGTTTGGGGGGATGGATGTTGTATGGGTCCATCAGGATGCTGATGTCTTGTTCGAGCTCTGTTTTGAGCTCTGCAGGTGTAAGTGAACGCATCCAAATGGTCGCGAGTTCGATCCCCAGTGGCATCCCATCGACGAGTTGGCAGATCTTGATGATCTGTTCGATGTGGCTGCGGCTCGGTGTGAAGTTGGCGTTGATACGAGAGGCACACTCGACAAAGAGCTCGACGGCCTCGTTGGAGCGGTTGACCTCAAAGTCGTTGTTTTGTGGGACCGCGAGGCCAGGGACTTCGTAATTCCATCGCCCCTTGATCGGGAGTGGAAGCCTGGATGTGACGATGATTTTGATTCGTGGACCGTGTTGCAGAAGCTGTTCGATGAGGACGAACAACTCTTCGGCGTCACTGTTTGCGTCGTCAATGATCAACAGCGCTTCGACCTGTCCGATGTGTTGAAGCAACATCGAGGTGCGTGTCGGTTGTGTATGTGGGAGCTTGAGGCGCCGGAGCATTTGTGTGACGAGCGAGGGGATCGTCGAGATCTCTTCGAGGGAGAAGAACTGACATCCACTTTCGAAGTCGTGATAGAGGTGACGGGCGGCTTCGACCGCGAGCCTCGTCTTTCCAATCCCGCCGAGCCCTGTGAGGTTGAGCAGGCGACAGGTGCTGTGGGTCAGCTTGTGAGCGAGGTCATCGAGCAATGCATCGCGCCCGACGAATGGGGTCAGGTATGTGGGGAGGGAGAAGGCGATGGGTTCTTTTGTCGCAATATGCTCGATTTGTTGGTGAATGTCGGCTGGTTGATCGAAAAATTGTGGGAAGGGTGTGGGGGTCCGATCGACCTCATCATCGTCCATCTCACGGAGCTTGCCGTAATAAACGAGCAGATCCATGAGCGAGAAGTCAGCACCAATGTCGCTCTTGAGCTGTTGACGTGATTGTTCAAAGCATCTGATGGCACCGACTCGATCACCTGACTTCATGTAGTTGCGCATCAACTGAAGGAGCAACGCCTCGTTGTAGGGATCTTCTTGCAAGAGTCTGTTGCCGTAGTGGATGGCTTTTCTGTAGTCTTTGAGTTGTGTTGTCGTCTTGACGAGGAGTCGTAACGCGTTGACGTACTGCTCTGCGTACTGTTCTCTGTAGGCGAGCAGCCAATCATCGTAGCACCAGGGCAAGAGTGGCCCTTTGTACAGCTGCAGCGCTTGTTCGAGTAGAGCGACTTTTTCTTCGGCTTGTTGGGTTGGGGCTGCTGCTTGTTGGAGTAGATGTTGGAATTGTTCTGTGTCGATCTCTACAGGGAAGTTGGGATCCCATTGGATGTGGAATTTGTCGATCTGTAGAATGTCTGTGAGTGAAGAGAGGCTTTTCTTGAGTCTATATAGGATGTTACGGAGGTTTCCTGTTGCACGCTGTTCGTCGTAGTCTGGCCATAATTGGGAGGCGACATGGCGACGCACCATCACCTGTTGTCGCTGGAGGGTGAGGTATGCGAGGATCTTTTGCAGTTGAAAAGACTTTATCGGAGAGATCCCGATACCATTTTCTACGATGTGTAGTCCACCAAACAGTTGAATCTGTAACAAAGGATTGTTTCCTCAAGGTTGCTTTTCACAGGCGCTTCTTCCATGACTCGGCTGCTTTGGCTTGACTGTAATGTCATTTTGTCTCTTTTGTATGCCTTGTGGGCCAAAACTCGGCTCAAGACACCAAGGAGACGGATGGTATCTTTCCTTGAATAGGAGGGAGGATACCATAACCCTTTGGGTTGGTCAACGTGCCCATAACAAAGAGTTATTTCGTGGTGCTCTTTCTCATTGGACCATCCATGATGACTCACCCAATACCATTTATTCTGGTGTGTGAACGGTAGTGTACAATTTTTTCATGTACATGATCGTTTGTTTCCTTGCTTCATGTTGTTATGATGGATGTGTTAACATTTGGTCGCGTTTTTTTTTCCAGAAAGGAAGGGAATTTGTATGAAGAGAGCCAGTTTCTGTTCGCTTGTTTGTCTGCTTTTGGGATACGGAGCCGTCGTCTTTGGGGGGACAACAAAGCCGACGAGTCGTCCTTCCTCTCGTCACATCAAATTTTCTCCAAAGGGAAAGAAGAGGCCACTTGTGATCGGTCATCGAGGGCTGTCTGGCTGGTACCCTGAACATACTCTTGGCGCGTATCGTGCGGCGATGAGGAGAGGTGCCGATTTCATCGAGCCTGATCTTGTGATGACCAAAGATGGTGTCTTGATCGCTCGCCATGAGAATGACATCACCCATACGACCAACGTCGCCAAGAAGTTCCCAAAAAGAAAACGTACCAAGCTCATCGACGGTGTGAAGGTCACAGGATACTTTACGGAGGACTTTACATTTCGAGAGATTCGACGATTGTACGCTGTGCAGCGTTTGCCCTTTCGCAATCAACGTTTGAACAAGAGGTATCGTGTACCTTCGCTTCGAGAGATCCTCAAACTCGTTCAAAAGATGTCAAAGCTAACGGGGCGCCCTATCGGCGTCTATCCTGAAACCAAGCATCCAACGTACTTCGCCTCCATCAAGTTACCAATGGAGCGAAAGCTGATTATGGAGCTTGAACGTGCCGACTTCTTGCACAAGCCCGGGCGTCTCTTTGTCCAGTCTTTTGAGGTTGGTAATTTAAAGAAACTCCACAAAATGGTGCACGATCTTCCGCTCATACAATTGCTCTACACACCGAAGTACCAACCGTACGATCTACGTCTGAAAAAGAGTCGCGTTACATACGGTGATATGGCGACGCCGAAGGGACTGAAGCAGATCGCGACGTATGCCAAAGGGATAGGTGTTCCAAAGTCGATGATCGTCCCGATAAAGGGTGGAAAACGACTCCCACCAACGACGCTTTTATCGAACGCTCATCGTGCGGGGTTACTCGTTCACGCATACACATTCCGCAACGAGAAGCGTTTCCTCGGAAAAGCGTGGAAGACACCCGTTGAGGAATATCAGTACTTTTACCGCCTTGGCATTGACGGTGTCTTCAGCGACTTCCCCGATCTTGCTTATATTGTGAGAGAGAGAATGTGGCGCATCGGACGCGAGAAAGGGCTCCCACTCTTTGCACCTCGTTGATGTCTCAGGTGTCTTCGTCGAGGAGCGTTGAGGTGGGCTGTGGGGGATGTCCCCAATGGTAGTGGTGAGAGGGATGGGTGAGGGCTTGTTGAAGGCGCTGGATGTATTCAGGTCGCGGTATATTCACACCACCGAGTGAGACGAGGTGCTCTGTCTCTTGTTGGCAGTCGATAAAATCGAACCGTCTGCGTTTGAGCCTCTGACAAATCGCCCAGAGCGCGAGCTTAGACGTATTTGGCTCGCGAGAAAACATCGACTCACCAAAGAACGCCTGTCCGAAATTCAACCCATAGAGTCCACCACACAGTTTGTCGCCTCTGTAGACTTCGATACTATGAGCGATTTGATACTCGTGAAGTTCGCAGTAAGCGTCGATTAGGTTCTCTGTGATCCAGGTACCTTCGTCGTCATCGTCGATTTGGTCTGGACGAAGAGAATAGGCACAGGCCTCCATCACAGCGCGAAAGTCGTGATCGTAGCGGATGTGGTAAATGTCCTTTTTGGCGAGTTTTTTGAGGGAGCGCGAGGCGTGGAAATCCTGCGGTCGCAAGATCAAGCGTGGATCTGGGGAGTGCCAGGGGATAGGATGGATGCCTGTCCATGGAAAGTAGCCTTTGGTGTAGGCTTCGATGAGCGTCGCTGTGTCGAGCTGGGCACCGAGCGCGACGATGTACTGTGCGTCGGGCTGCTCTTCGTCGGGGAACACAGGTCTTCGTGCACCTGTGCGTAACGCCTGCATAATCTCTTCGTACTTGGTCAAGAAAACCTACTCCAGGTTGTGATTACAACCCTACTTTTTTGGGATCAGGGAAGGGACTCATTTTCGTCTTGATATCGAGCAGGCGGAAGATAACACGAGGTCGTTTCTTCTCGGGTTTTGTCACGAGGACGTAGCTCAATCGACTCGAAGGGATTCCCTGACGCTTCAGGTAACGGATGAGATATTGTGCACGTTTTTTGGCGATATATTTGGGCTTTTGGTAGTAGCGAAGCCTACGCTTTCTGTAGCGTTTGTAGCGTTCATCTTTGACTTTGACCTCGATCTGTACTTTTCCGAGGGAGGGCATCAAGCGCAGGAGCGCAGCGACTTGGTTGATGACTGCATATCCGTAACTTCTGATGCTGGTAGAGTTGCGGTAGTACGGGATGTTTTCCGTCTGCAAAATGTCGGCCTGGAGCCCTTTGATTTGCTTGTGAACAGCGGTGAGCGGGCAACCACGCAACAAAGTTTTGGACAATGGACCGGCTGTACTGCCTCTATTGTACCGTCTATATGAGCGGTAGGAGTGGTTGTTGGGGTATAGCTTGGTCAGAGGGTGTTTGAGTTGTGTTTTCTTTTTGGTTCTTCTGTAACGGCGCTTATATTGGTAACGTGTTGCTTTTTCAATGGAGACAAGCGGGCAGTTATCCATATAGTCGGGGACACCATCATTGTCGGCGTCGCTCTTCATCATCTTGCTGAAGGAGACGGGGTTTTGGGTCGTGGAGGCCTGTGTCATATATGGGGAGCGGAAGGAGATGGAGACGCGTTGCAAGGAGAGGTGACACAATGATTTCTCTTTTTGCTTGGTGAGACTGGCGCAGGGTTTGGTGCTGTTATCAAAGTATTCGACCTTGACTCTATTTTTCGCGATCCCGGCGTTGATGATGGCCTGACGCAAGCTACTCGCTCGCATCTTGGCGAGGAAGGCTTCATCTGGCTCGCTCCCTTTGTTGGCGCGTCCAGTGATCACGATTTTTTGCATTGGGTAGTTTTTGAGATGTTGGATCAATGTCGTGACTGCTGTGTAGCGGACTCTTTGTGGAAGTAACCACTGACAGCGAGCGAATTGAACATAGGGGCCGCGATACAAAATCCCGAGCTTCATCAAGGGTGTCGCGAGAAATGCGCGGTGAGGGAAGTGCTTTTTGTTGTTTTGTAAACACTGTGCGTTCTTTTTTCCGAGCATCCACAGCCACATTCCCCAGGCTTTCCAGGGTTCTTTGCGACTGATCTCCTCGATTTGCTCTTTAATCTCCTCGGAGTTGTCGGGAGGATCGACTGCAAGTGCCCGGTAGTAGGCGAGTCCAGCGAGCCGGAAGTCTCCTGCTCGGACAAAGCGCTTCGCGCGTTGCTTAAAGAATCGCACACGTTTGTCTGCGGACATGCCCTTGAGATACTTCTCCCAGTAGGCTGTGGCTTTGATGGGCTCGCCTTTGCGTTCGAGGAGGGTCGCATATTTTCTTTGGTGTTGTCTGGAGTGAGAGCCTGTCGCGAGCAGTCTCTTGAGGACTTCACCATGTGCAGCGATCGCCGGACCTTTTTGGAGCAGCTCGTCGAGCTTGAGTAGCTGTTGTTTTGAGTGTTTTTGTTGGAGAATCAGCTTGACAAGGGCGTCCTGTTGTTTGCGCTGAAGTTGTGGGTAGAGCTGCTCAAAGGAAGGCCAAAGTGACTTGAAGCCATGTTGTTTGAGTCCAACAAAGAGGAGTCTACGTGCGCGGTGCTGTGAAGATAGATCAGCACAACAACCTTTTGCAAAAGAACGTATGGACGAGATGGTCGTTACTTCAGGGTGCATCTTGAGCCACCTGATTGCGTAGGCATCGGCTTGTCGACTTTGTTTGCTGCGGTCCATCAGCTCGACGATACGTTTGAGATATCTTGATGACTTGGGGTGTAGCTGAATCAGTCTCTTGAGTACTTGGATGTGGAGCTTGAGCTTGCCTTTTTTGTGCGCGAAGGTCGCCATCCAGTGCAACTGACTGGAGGTCTTCATCTGTTTGACGAGATCGGCGAGCCAATCACCTTGGCTGCGGTTGATGTAGTAGTAGTAACGCTCCAAGAACATCAAATCATCGACTTGTGGGTTGGAGAGCAACCAGACTTTGAGTCTGGGGATACCGTATTTTTTGCGGTATTTGTAATTGTACAGGTAGAACGCGAGGATTTGTCTATACAACATGGGGAAGCGCTTGGTCGCTTGTTCGAGCTTCAAGATCATTTGTTTATCTTTAAAGCGGCGAGGACGCAGGCGTTTGAGGTGTTCCTGGATCATCCGTCCCCACGCACCAAGCTTGAAGGGTTGTGTCTTTCGCTTTTGGAGGGCGCGGATCAAGATCGATAGGTGGAGGTTTTGCATCTCTTTGCTGCTCTTGAAGAGCGCCGATGATTCCACGAGTTTGTGCAACGAAGCTGGGTGCTCCCAGTAATTTTTTTTGAGGGAGGCGAGCCACTTGGTGCTCTTGCTCTTGTAAGGCTTGAAACGCATGGCTTGTTGGAGCCCTTGCATCAACATTTGAGGTGGGATAGAGGTCGTATTGATGGCCTTTTCAAAGTAAGGTTGGAGCCTCACACACAGACGCTTTTGTCGACATGCCTTGGTCAACAAGCTGATAAACAGAGGGTTTCGTTTTTGTGTGGAGGTAAAGGTCGTGTTGAGCAGAAATTGAACTTGCCCGATGCTGATCTTTTTGTCGATGAGTGGGTACAACAGGGCGTGAAGTTGTTGGGGGTATTTTTTGAATCGCGGATGTGTCAGCAGGCGTCCGAGTGCTTCGTCGTATTGGTATTCGAGATAGAGTGAGAGCAGGAACTTGACGCCAGGGGTCGTCTCGATCAGGCGCTCCTCTGCGCGTTTGATAGCGCTTCGGACTTTGGGACTTTTGTCCCCACATTGGTATCGCAGGACATTCATTCGAACGGAGAGTTCGGGATGACTTTTGACAAAGCTCTCGGGCAAACGGCGCTGGATTTTGTACAGGAACAGCCGAAGCGGTAAGTGTATTTTCTTTTGCCACGCGCGAACTTCTTCGAGCGTGGGTTCTGGGGCTGGATCTGGAAGGGCCGTTGGGTTGTACACATACGAGGCAAACTCGACCGCGTTGCGGAATGTTGGGACGGACTTGTGTAGGAGACCAATCAAGACTTTTCGGAACGCGTCTGTGCGTCCTTTTTTCCACAAGAGCACCTGCACAGTGCGGATCTGTTTGACGTCAACTTGTGTCGCCTTGACCATGTGTTGGAACGCTTGCTCGGACTCTTTGAGTCGACCGTATCGATTGTACATCTCCTGGAGATCCAACATCACTTGCCAATTACCCTGGTATCGCTTTTTGAGCAACGCAAGCAGGCTGATCGCGCGGTCATATGCCTTCTTTTGGGTCTGTGTTGCGATGTATCTGCGCCAAAAACGCCACATCCTCTGGCGGTGTACGTTCCAGTCTTTGCGTTTGCAGGTGACCTTTTCCAGGCTTTGTTTTGTCGTCTGTGTGGTCTCTTCCTGCTTACATGTGCGGTGTTCTGCCCACTCTGGCTCCCATGGGCTGAGATTGTGCAGCATGCTTTTTTTGAAGTTGTACTTGGCGAGCTGGAGATAGTGGATGGGAGAAGCGACATCGAATTTGATCAATTGTTTGATCTGCGCGAAGGCTTTCTCTGGTTGGAGATGGTTGAAGTACCACTTGATGAGCTGAAGTCTGGGTTCGCTCTCGGTTGGTTTGAGGGCTGAGGCGCGCTCGAAATACTGTCTCGCTGATTGTTCGAGCTTGACCTCCTGAAAGAGCTGCGCGAGGAGCAGGACTTTTCTGTAGTCTTTGTTGTGTGGGGCTTTACTCCATTTGGTGCGTAGCTTGGACAGCAGGCTGCTCAGTCGTTTTTGGTTGCGGTAGATCTCGACTTCGCGCACTTGCAGCTCCCACAGGAACCACTTGTGGATGGACTTGATGCTGCGGGCTTCTTTGATGTGTGCGAGCGCTTTTGTGTACTCTTTGGCGGCGATACGGGCGCGGCACATCTCAAGCAGGAGACGGACGCGGAAGGCACCGTCGCTGGTTTTGAGGACCGTGTCGTACAGTCGCAGACCCGGCTTCCATTGCTCGTGTTCTACAAGCATACGGGCGAGTGTCAGCTTTTCATCTGACATCAGTGGCCGCGCTTCGATCTGTTTGAGCGAGAACGCGATCACTTTGCGTTGTTTGGCTTTGAGTGAAGAGCGCAAGAGCTTCCAAAGAATGCGACGCTTTCTGTAGCCTTTGAGATCCGCGAGGCCTTTGCGAAAGAAGCTGATGGCTTTTTTGTGCTTTTTTCTCGCAAAGAGACAGCGGCCAAGCGCGAGCATCGGCTCAACCCACTTAGGCTTTTGCTTGTGCACCTTCATGTAGTGTTTTTGTGCTTCGGCCCACTCGTTGTTGGCTTCGAGGAGTCGGGCGAGTAGAATGCGGTTGGGGAGATCGCTAGGCGCCTGTGTGAGTGATTCGCGAAGGCGCTCTTCAAGCTCACTGAGCTCTTTGGGGCTCTTGTACACTGAGAGTAAGCGACGAAGGGCATAAGGAGAGAAAGGATTGCGACGTAGTATCAGACGAAGTCGCCTGATGATCAGTTGTTTGCGGTTTCGTGTTCGCAAACTCCAGGAGTCGCCATCATCTGCCATTGTGATCGAAGGGGTTGTTGGCCAAATCAACAACAGCAGGACCAACTGCAAAATCGTTCGTCTATACACCGTTTACCTCGTTTTTCGGAGTTGATTCCACCAGGATTTCTCCAAGGGAAGGTTTCAGCTCTCACTCGCTTTGTGTTACATGTACATTGTCCGTTATACACAAAAGAACGTTCTAGTGCGAGATGCGTTCTGAGAACAACCTATTTTGTTCCATGAACTCACGCTTTTGTTCCGAAAGCATGCAAATGTGTGTTTGCGTTGCCAAATGGATACGCACATGAGGTCAATTGCTTTATGATACTATCGGAATAACAGTGAACCCAGGAGATCAATGATGAGGAAACGCTTTATGTGGACGTCCGTGTGGTTACTTTGTTTGTTATGGGGGGGGCTGGCTCACGCACAGGTCGTCGATCTGATCCAACTCCCTGCCAAAAAGGCGAAGAAAGCACAACCTACGACCATGGCTTTGAAGAAGAAACCTGTAAAGAAAGGACCAGCTTGCATCCACACCGATGGTGTGAGCTGCCACTTTTGGACACAGTGTTGGGCCGGAAGTGAGGCTGATTGTCAACGGTTGTTGCCAATGTACAAGTCTTTCCCTCATCTTCGAAAAGAATACAAGGCTTATGTTACCAAGTTGAAGACATCGTGCAACAAAAGCAGCGATAAGGATTGCGTCACGGTGAGTATGCTTTACCGAATGGGGATCGGACAGCCTGTCTCCTTGAGCAAGGCATTTGGTTGGTCATTTATTCGCTGCAAGAGGCACGACAAGGGATGTAAGACGCTGCCAAAGGGTCTTGATAAGGCGCTTTTGGAGAGCGGCAAGGACGACAGCGGTAAGGTCAAGCTCCTCAAGATGCTCTGTACCAAAAAGCTCGGCTACGCCTGTTTGTTGATGGGACTTGCACACGAACGAGGTCGGTATCAGTCGCGGACCAATCTGCTCAAGGCGATTCCTTACTTCAAGAAAGCCTGTTTGTACAAAAACAGCTTCTCATGTCACTACATCGGCGCATTGTCGAGTGAAGGCCTTGGGATGGAGCAGGATGAAAAGGTCGCTCGTGCGCACTTTGCGAAGGCCTGTATGTTGAAAAATGGACGTTCGTGTTTGGAGCTCGCGAAGACCTTTTGGGGCTTCACAGACAGGTACTGCTTCCCTGCGCGGCTCTTACACAAGCAAGCTTGCGAATATGGCGCAAAGTCGGCTTGTGCGTTTACATGCCGTCCTTCGCTCGATGCCAAAACAGATCTGTTTGCAAAGTACCAAGTCAAACCAGGGGGACCAGTTGGACGACTCTTCTTGAGCTCGATTATCGACGTACAACACGACTGCGCCGGAAAGAAAGGGCGCGCATGCACACTCCTCGGCTGGCTCTCTCGACAACAAATAGGTGGCACCAAAGATGAGAGCGAGGCGAACAGAGTCTTCGAGCAGGCTTGTACACTCGGTGATCCTGAGGGGTGTATCTTGCGTGGTCGCTCATATCGCTTGGGACTTGGTGAGAAGGTCGCCCCCGAAAAAGCGCGGGAATGGTTTGAGAAATCCTGCGCGTTAAAAGACGGCTTTGGTTGCTTTGTGCTCGGTCAATGGTGGGCGCAGAAGGCGAAGGACGAGAAAGATAAAGCTGCCCAAGAGAAGGCACACAAAAAGTCCGAAGAGGTGTTCTCCAAGGCATGTAAGGCTGGTCACGTCCACGCGTGCTCTGCGCTCGCCGCTAGTATGCTCAAACGCGCGCCAAAGAAGGCGACTTCTATGCTTCATTCGTCATGTCAAAAAGGTGACGCGCTCGGTTGTTACCTGTGGGTGAAGCGCAAAACAGGTGTGTCTCACGAAGCACTCGTGATCTCCACCTTATCTTCATCACTCCAGCCGCAAGTCCTGTCTGCGCTAAAAGTCGCTTGTAAAGGCAATGAACGACGTGCGTGCTATGTACTTGGACGTCATTTCAAGGGACAACCAGAGCAGCAAAAATACTTCTTCCGCCGCGCATGTTGGTGGGGAGAGTTCAAGGCCTGTCACTTCCTCGCCCGTACTCTCGAACGTGAGGGGCAAGTTCACAATGAGGCCGAGATCCGAAGCCTATATCAAAAAGCCTGTCGCTCTGGTAGCAAACGTTCATGCTCAATTTATGCGAAGATGTGCTTCCACCAACAAGGTGGTAAGTGTGATGCCTCTTCGACACATACATTACTCGAAGAGGGATGTTCACTCAAGGCCAAGACCCAAGACGCACAGAGCTGCTTTTTGCTAGGTGAGCGGCTGCAAAAAGGTCTCTACACGCTTCCAGATCAAAAGAAAGCCCAGGCGTACTTCTCTCTTGCTTGTAAGCTTGGTTGGTCAAGTGGTTGTGGTGCCCTTGCGCTCGGTCAACTGCGCACCAACCCAAAACAAAGCAAAGCGCAAGTGTCCCTTGAGAAGGCATGTCTGAAAGGAGATCTTCGCTCATGTGCTGTTCGTGCGGGATTCATTCTTGGCGATTTGACCACGACTTCCGAGCGTAAGCAGTGGATTGAGATCTTTACCAAGAAGAGCGAGGCTGCTTGTAAGCGCTCTCCAAAAGCTTGTGTGTGGAAGGGAGTGGGACTCTTGCAAAAAAATACGGCTCCCAAAGAAGGAGTCGAGCAAGCCGTTGAGTTGTTGAAGAAAGTCTGTGACTTGATGGTCCCAGAAGCATGCTGGCAACTTGCGAAGTATATGGACAAACAGAAAGACAAGAAGAAGAAGACGACGTATATCCATAACTTGTACAAGCGTGGTTGTCGTGCGAATGATGGGCCAAGCTGTGCACACGTTGCAGGGTTGTACCATCGACAAAAGATCAAGCTTACGCCAGTCAAGTTCTCAAAAATCCCGCTTCGGCGTTGGGGGTCTCGTTGGCGTTATCGCCGTCGTTGGCGCTCTGGTTGGGATCGTATTCGTTCTGAGAAGTTGGCAAAGAAACATTTTGAGAAGGCATGTCAGCTTGGTCACGGTGATTCATGTATTGGTGTAGGCGATGTGTACCGTTATGAGAAGGCGAGCACACACAAAGAGTCCAAAGCCTATCGCTATTACAAGAAGGCTTGTTTGATGGGCAGTGGCAAGGGTTGTGCCTCTCTTGGATTCTTTTTGCGTACGCCTTTGGATGGCAAGACTGCGGACAAAGAAGCGCGTGAGGCCTTTGCGCTCTCTTGTAAACTACGTGATGCTGTAGGCTGCGGAAAAGTAGGTTCCTTGATGGAAGAAGGTGTTGGTGGACAAAAGCAAGCGTCCAAAGCGCTCGCGATGTTTGAGCAGGCGTGTGCATTGAAGAGCGCAAACTACTGTCGTCTCGTCGCGGTGCGCTTGAGCAAAGGGCCAAAGCGAGACTGCGCAAAGGCCAACGCGTTCTTTAAGAAAGCCTGTGCGCTTGGTTCTTGGACATCTTGTTCACAAAAATGTGTGGAAAAGTAATCGATTGATATCGCCCGCCAGATAGAACCCCTCTGTTAAGAATATTCTCACAACTCCCCCCACCCAACCTCCACTCCCCAAATGAAACAGGCTGCTATTTTTTGGTGGGATCAAGAAAGGTCGCGATGGGGTTGGTGTTGGCGATGTTGACTGTGGGGATGTGATTCACAACGGGGATGTGATTTGCGATTGTTGCGGTGTTGTTTGTCGTCGTCGCGGTGTTGTTCTTTGCGTTGTTGGGAGGGAGAAAGGTCGAGACGGGGTTGTTATTCGCGCTCTTGTTCCCGTTGTTATTTGCGTTGTTGGGAGGGACAAACGTCGAGACTGGATTGTTGTTTGCGTTGTTGTTGTTGGAGGGGGGGATGAACGTCGAGACAGGGTTGCTGTTTGCGTTGTTCCCGTTGTTGTTGCTGGGGGGGACAAATGTGGAGACAGGGTTGTTATTGCTGTTTCCGTTTGGTGGGATGAATGTCGCGACAGGGTTGCTGCTTGGTTGTGTTGTTTGTACAGGCTGATTGGGTTGGGTCGCAGGTTGTTGTTGAATGATCCCGGAGATGATGTCACGGAGGATGTTGAGACCCTGTCCGCGACCAGAGCTGGGGCGGTGTGTGGTCTGTGTTGGGAAGCGACTTGGATCGGATGCCCTTGGGACATCAGGGACGTGTGTCTCTCGCACGTTTTGAGGTGCTGTAGAGAAGGTATCCTCACTTTGTCGATTGCAACGTCTTCTACGACCTTGTCGATGTCCACGATGTGTTCTTGTGCCATGTCCACGGTGACTTCTGCGAGAGCTGCCACCGCGATTACATCCTCTTCCTCCACCAACTCTCATCGTATCCTCCGGTCTTTTGTGATGGTTTTTGACTCTACTGTCTATTCTCGTTTCATGTTCTGAAATGTTTCTTCTTTTTTTGAAATAATAGTCGAAAATGTGTTGATATAGAAGCTCTTTGTTCGTTATTTTTTGTGGGGTGATAGTCCAAAGTCCATCAGCAGGCCATCAGAGAAGGTCTTTCGGTGCTAGGTGATTTGTGCTAGAGGTACATCCATGTGATTTACAAAATGGAGTGATTGAAGATGACGGAGAAATTGCAACAGTGTCCCAGTTGTGCGTTGGATTTGCAGCAGGGCGTGTTGGAGCTGACGTTTTGTCCTCGCTGTCGCTTTCCGCTGATGGTGATTGCTGGAAAGTACCGACTCGAAAAGGTGCTCGCAGAGGGAGGTTTTGGTTTTGTCTACCTCGCACACCACGTCGGACTCGAAGAGAAAAAGCGCGTCATCAAAGTGATCAAGCCGGAGATCTTTGCAAAAGAGAACGTGGAAGCCCGCTTTCATCGAGAAGTCCAGATTACGACGACGCTCTCCGAGAAAAACGATCATATCGTTCGGATCTACGATGACTTTGGGGAAGAGCCCAATCTAGGCCATTACTATGTCATGGAATATCTCAAGGGCATGACGCTGAAGCAGTTCTTGTCGCGAGATGGGATGCTGCCGTTTGCTTTTGCCCTGCATCTCTTTCGCCAGATGTGTGTGGGGATGAAGGCCGCTCACGAGGCTGGCATCGTACACAGGGATCTCAAGCCCGACAACCTCTTCTTGATCCAGAAGCAACAAGAATCTCACTTCGTCAAGATCATCGATTTTGGTATCGCAAGGCCGACAAAGGCCAAGTCGGAGTTGACCAAAGGCGTGTTGGGGACACCTTATTACATGTCCCCCGAACAATGTCTTGGCAAAGCTGTCGACAAACGCGCAGATATCTACTCGATGGGGATCATTCTGTACGAGATGCTCACAGGGAAGAAACCCTACGTCGTCGACTCTGATGAAGACCTCGTGTGGTTGATGGCGCACGTCCATCAAGAACCCATACCACTCGCTGTGATGGCACCTGAGGCCGCTTTTCCTTTGGGTCTTGATGATGTTGTTTTGCGCGCGTTGGCCAAAACACCTGAGCAACGTTACCCAGATGTGGCCTCTTTTTGGGAGGCGCTGCTTCCATTTGCTGCTCAATTCTCCGCTGAAATGTCCTCTCTTGGTGGTGTGAGTATGGACGCTTTACCTGCGTTGCCGACAGGCGCGTCTACAGGCACGTCTTTTGTTGAACATGTGTTACCCACCCCCGATCTTACCGATGAAAGAGAGACGATCGTGATGGGAGAGCCTGTGTTTGAGTCTGCGCAGTCGACCTCGCCAAAGAAAGAGCCCTTGCGTGTCCCTGTTGTTCCTCTGCTTGTCGGTCTGTTGGTGATCGTTTTGCTCGTTGGAGGAGGTTGGTGGTTATATGCGCTCGGCAAAAAGCAATCTGTCAGGGAGGTCGGCAAGCTCCGTGTTACATCTTTAAAAGGGCCAAGGCCTCCGAAGGCAAAGCCTCGTATGAGAGCTGTCGTCAAGCCACGCAAGGTCAAGAAGCCTGTCGCGACGCCACCCAAACGAAACGTTGTGAAGCAGCCTGAGGTGCGACGTTCAACGCTATCGACAAGGCCGCCTGTCAGACCTTTTGTTCGAAGGAAGGTCAAGAGAAAGAAGAAGAGAGGTTACTACACACGGAGGATTGTGCGGTATCGAGGTGGTTATGACCGTGCTGGTAATCTCAGAACACGTGGAGTGTGGAGAAAACCAAAGCTGTTGTGGCGTACAAAGACGGGAGGTCTTGGACGTGGTGCCCCGATTGTTGCACATGGGCGCGTATATGTAGGGTCCAACAGAGGTGTACTTCGAGCGTTGGACCGAAAAACTGGGGATGTGTTGTGGAAACTCAAGACCAGAGACTACGCCTCCAGGGGCTCTTGGGCTTGGATGGCATACTCAGCAGTTGGCAATGAGCTTTTTGTGACAAACAAGAGCAGCGACCTCTTTATTGTCGATGCCCATAAAGGTACGATTAAACGAACGTTCTCCGCTCGGTATGTATTCTTGCACCCGCCGCTCGTGTACAAAAGAGCCATCTACTTTACCGAGGGACGCTTGCTTCGAAGCTACGATCATGTCAATAAGTCCATGCTTTGGTCCTATCGAATGGCCGGGCGGGTTTACCATCCCATCGCTTTATACCGAAGCTCCCTTGTGTACAGCTCTAACGATGACACATTGACCGTGCGGGAGATGGGGAGTGGTCGATTCATCAAAAATTTTCGGTTTAAAAGTGATGTCTCAGCTGTTGCGTTGTATCGGCATATGGCCTTTGCAGGTAGCGACAAAGATTTCTCTGGTATTAACTTGAGGACACTCAAGAAGATGTGGACCATTCGGCTTGATGGGTGGAGTTACTCACCTATCGTGTACAACGGGGTGGTCATGGTGACGACGACAGGGAAGAGGAGTCGAACGTCTTCTTTGTACGGTGTGCGCGCAAGAGATGGAAAGATCCTTTGGGAGACAAAGCGAGGACGCCCATCAAAGAGGATGGTCGTTGCTGGTGGCGTTGTCCTACATGCCAGTTATGGCAAAAGGCTTGTGGCGAGACACTACAAAACCGGAAGAATCCTTTGGTCCATCAAACTCAACACGAGCATCGGCTCTGCGCCATTTGTCGATCAAAAGACAGTCTATGTGCATGGATATGATGGATATCTATACGCGTTTCGGTGATTCATTCCGACGTTGACTAAGGAGCGCGATAGGAAACTGTCGCTGAGGCGAAACGATCGAGGAGTGGGGGTTGGGTCCCGATAGGGGTCAACTGAATGGGGTGCCAACGTCCTCCCTTGTGGGAAAAATGAACGCGCCAAAATACACCGGGTAGGGTTGTTTGTCGTTCACCAAGGACTAACCGTCCATCCAGTCGGATGAGGGCTGTGCTGGCGTGGGAGGAGTGGTGTGTGATGTGCCAAAATTGCGTACGTGTGTCGTGGATCGTCCAACGTCTCCACTGTGTCCCGAGGTGTTGTTGGAGCAGTATGGCGTACGCGAGCTTTCGGTGCGGTTCGTAATGTGCTTGGTGGAGGACCGCCCCAAGTGTTTGTCCGTGTAGTTGTGCTTTTGTTCTGTGAAGAGAGGCTGCGAGCTGTTCTTGTTGGGTGGGGGCTGCAAGCCCGATGAATGGGAGAATACACGTTAACAGCAGCGTCGGGAGCACAAAAGCCGACCAGATCGTGCGGCGAGACAACGCCCACAAACCTATGAGCGACAAGATCACACCTGATAGACCGACCATCAGGATACCCATGTTCTCGAATACAAACCGTTCCATCTCCAACTCCACATTCGGACCCAACAGCAAGTCCCTGAGTCATCTGCCTCTTTGAGAGCTATGGACACGTCATAAAGCACATTGTGTGCCATACTGTCTGTGCATACAAAAGGAGCTTTTGGCACAGGATGTTCTCTGGTTTCGCATACGCAAAGCAAAGACAATGTGGCACGTCATCCTGACGAGGGGAAGACATCTATGTCCTACATAAGGTAGTAACGACGCTTTTTGGGAAAAGTTACATATTGGCAGAAAGAAAGTGGGCAGAGTTGCAACTGGATAGGTTGGTAGGTATATGAAAATTCGTTATTTATCCGCTTATTCTGTTGCGTCCACCTTCTTTGGCGTGGTAGAGCTGGATATCGGCATCAGCGATGAGCTCTTGTGGGCTTTTGTGTGGGAGGATGTCCGCTGTATAGCAGACGAAACCGACTGAGACTGTGATGTTGAGCCTTTGGTTACCGATGTCGAATGGCCGACTGCTGACGAGTTGGCGGATCCGCTCTGCTTGCCATTGTGTGCCTTGTTGGTTTGTATTGCGCAGCAAGATCGCGAACTCCTCACCGCCGTATCGTGCGAGGATGTCTTCTTGTCTGATCTCTTGTTGTACGCGGCTCACAAGCTCACAGAGGACACGGTCGCCGACGGGGTGTCCGTAGGTGTCGTTGATATGTTTGAAGTGGTCAATGTCAAAGAGTATCATCGAGAAGGGGATCTGGTGACGGGTGGCGAAGCCCCACTCTTTTTCGATGTAGTGGAAAAAGTAGCGGCGATTGTATGCGCCTGTTAACCAATCACTGACTGAATGCCGGTAGAGTTGATGCCAGCAAGCGACCTCTTCTTGATCTTGGTAGACGAGTTTGATGATCTCGCGTGCCCCGACCTGGATCTTGTCATTTGGTTGGAGGCTACAACGTTTGATCTTGTGATTGTTGACAAATGTACCATTTTTGCTGTTGAGGTCAGCGAGCAGCAGAGTGCCATCATCGAGGCGTTCGATCTCTGCGTGGCGTCTGGAGATCTCTGGACTCTCAAAGGAGACCTCGCAGTCAGGGTCACGTCCAATGTTGATGAGATTGTTGTGGTTGAATGAGAGTGGCCAAAGTTTTCCCGCTTGAAGACCAGACATGTACAGAAGACACGGCTCTTGCGTCAGCTTTTCCAGTGGGAGGTTGATCTGCATCGTCTGTGTGATGTTCATCGAACCCGGCTGAAAGCCTTTGTCTGGTGTCTCCTCCGCCTTCTTTTGCCGCATGACAAATTCGAAGGTGTCCTCGCCTGGATCACCGTGGTGGGAGAGGTGTTCATCGAGCGAGGGTTTCGGGAGGGTCTCGTTTGGATGTTTGTTTCTGTTGTTGGGCTTGCGCATGGGCTTTTTGTCGGGCTCCTCAAATAATCATCTATATCGACGCAGATTCCATCGGATCTCTGCTACCGGCGTTGTATCCCTTTTCATTATAAAACTCTAGTGGATATTTGAGAAATTGCCAACTTTTCGACCTCGTCTGTGCACTCTGCTCGCACCATCTGAGGCTAGGAAGAGGCGCGCATACTCAGCTCAAGATGCTTGACAAACCCCATAAAAACAGTGTGAAGTGTAGGCTCATCGACAAACTGAATCTCGATTCAATGTTTGTGGAGTGGTCCGGTTCTTTGGGATGATATTTGGACTTTCAGGTGGATACAATACCGGTGAAAAGGAGCGAGAGATGGAAGAGAAAGCATACCCACATATGCTAGAGCCGCTTGATCTGGGATTTACAACGCTGCGCAATCGTGTGCTTATGGGGTCGATGCACACGGGACTTGAAGAGGCAAAAGATGCCTACGAGAAGATGGCTGCATTTTTTGCCGAGCGCGCTCGTGGCGGCGTTGGCTTGATCGTGACAGGTGGTATCGCGCCCAACTTCGCGGGACGCACTGCGCCTTTTGCCAACCAATTAAGTAGCCGCCGCGCTGCCAAAAAACACAAGGTGATCACAGACGCCGTCCACAAAGAAGACGGCAAGATCTGTTTGCAAATCCTGCACGCTGGGCGGTATGCGTATCATCCTTTCGCGGTCGCGCCCTCAGCCGTCAAGTCTCCTATCTCGATGTTCAAGCCGTGGGGACTGAGCAAGCGAGGCATCAAGAAGACCATCCGAGACTTCGCCAACTGTGCGTCTCTCGCGAAGCAAGCGGGGTATGATGGCGTTGAGATCATGGGCTCGGAAGGGTATCTGATCAATCAATTTTTGAGCGAACGGACGAACTTTCGGACCGATGAGTGGGGAGGCAGCTATGAGAACCGCAAGCGCTTCCCCTTGGAGATTATCCGCGCAGTTCGCCAAAAGGTCGGAGAAGACTTCATTATCATCTACCGGCTCTCGATGCTTGAGCTTGTCGAGGGAGGAAATACTTGGGAGCAAGTCGTCGAGCTCGCCAAAGAAGTAGAAGCGGCAGGTGCGACCATTATCAACACTGGTATTGGTTGGCACGAGGCGCGTGTTCCGACCATCGCGACGATGGTTCCAAGAGCTGCCTTCACCTGGGTGACCAAGCGACTCAAGGGCGAGGTCTCGATCCCACTCGTCACCTCCAATCGTATCAATATGCCTGAGATCGCCGAGGAGGTCCTCTCAAGAGGGGACGCAGACATCGTCTCGATGGCGCGTCCTATGCTCGCAGACCCTGAGTTTGTCGTCAAAGCCCAAACTGGCCGACGCGATGAGATCAACACGTGTATCGCTTGTAACCAGGCTTGTCTCGACCACGTCTTCAAAAACCAGCGCGCGTCTTGTCTGGTCAACCCCAGAGCCTGTTATGAGACGGAGCTGAACTTTCCGCCCACGAAGACAAAAAAACGCGTGGCTGTCGTTGGGGCTGGACCTGCTGGCCTTGCCTGTTCGACCATTGCGGCCTCGCGTGGCCATGAGGTGACGTTGTTTGAAGCCTCTTCGGAGATTGGTGGACAGTTCTTGATGGCCAAACAGATCCCTGGCAAAGAAGAGTTCAACGAGACACTTCGTTACTTCCGCAAGCAGATCGAGTTGACAGGTGTGGACTTGAAGCTCAATCATCGCGTCGATCAGCAATCACTGCTTGACGGTGGATTTGACGAGGTGATTTTGGCAACAGGTGTCAATCCAAGAACGCCCAAAATCCCAGGTGTCGAACACTCCAAAGTGTGTTCATATATCGACGTCCTCTTGCACAAAAAGGAGATCGGCGAGCGGGTCGCGATCGTGGGAGCTGGGGGGATTGGTTTTGATGTCGCCGAATATCTCAGCCACGATCACAACGAGACACCGACGAGTCTTGATATCGATGCATTCCTCGAAGAGTGGGGCGTCGCGAAGCATATGGAGACCCCCGGCGCGATCGAAGGGGTGACGCCAAAGATTCCACCTTCTCCACGCAAAATTTACCTCTTGCAACGTACCGAGGGGAAGCTCGGAGCGAAGCTCGGCAAGACGACTGGATGGATTCACAGAAGAACTTTACGCAACAAACGCGTCGAAATGATCGATGGTGTATCATACGAAAAAATTGATGATCGTGGATTGCATCTCAAGCTTCGTGATAAGCTTGAAGTCCTCGATGTCGATCATATCGTGATTTGTGCTGGTCAAACCCCCTGTCAGGAGCTGTACGAAGGTCTCAAACAAAAAGGCGTCAACGTACATCTTATCGGTGGGGCATTCAAAGCGCTCGGTCTGGACGCGAAAGCCGCGATCGATCAGGCCGCGCGATTGGCTGCTACACTGTAAGACTGCTCCGAGACCTTTGTCGTGTAGGTAGACTCAATGTGCGCTGGGAGAGAAAGAACATGTCGTTAAAGAATTTGGTTGAGACTGTGATCGCTGCGCCTCGCTCTTTGAGGGAGCGCGCAGCCCTCAATATGGCACTCGCTGCTTTTGCACCTGAGCGGCTACAGAACGCCTGGGCGACATCTGTGCAATGGGCAGCGTCCAATGGGGACTTCTTTAGCGCCTTGGCTCTCGCACGTCTCCACTTGCAAGGTGCTTTGCTCGAACAGTCTCTTCGCAAACTCGCGATGTTGTATGCAAAAGACCGTAGACAGATCGCGTTCGCTTCCAAATCCTCTGGCTTGGTGCCTGTTGGGACAAAGGTCCCCGAAAGTGGCAAAGAGTTAGAGCGATTTGCGATCGCTGTCGCGACGGCGCTCCCTTCTGCATTGGAGATGCCCGATCCTTCATACTCCGTTCCACTGTTTGGCGAGCTTACGACAGAGGCTTTTGTGGCGCTCGCCAAAGGGATGGAGCCTGCCCGCTTTGCACGGGGTGATGTCCTCGTACAACAAGGTCACCACGTGCCTGCGTTGTACTTGCTGACACACGGTGAGGTCGAAGTTGTACAGACACGAGAGCATGAAGGCGAAAAGGAGACCATCCACTTGGCGAAGGTGCCTGCACCTACGTTGATTGGAGAGATGTCTTTGATGACCAATCTGGCTCCAAGAGCTTCTGTGCTCGCTCTGACAGACTCCATCGCCTGGAAAATCAACTCCGAACTGATCCAGTCACTTACAGGCCAACACCCTGAGCTGCCGCAACACTTTCGAAGACTTTTGCAGAGACGTCTGCTCAACAACATGTTGCGGACCTCAACCCTCTTTAAACATCTCGAAGACCGCGAGACGATTTTGCGCTCTTTTGCGCTTCGTGTCGTCGAGCTTGACGAAGAGGTCTTTGGCCAGGGGATTCGGCCTCCTGGGCTGTTTGTGATCTTGCACGGTCAAGCTGTCGTCTACAAGCAAACGGATGATGGGCGTCGTGTTTGGGTTGCGGACCTTTATGAAGGGGATACATTCGGTGAATTCTCTTTGTTGACTGGCGAACTCACGACAGCCTCTATCTGGATGCCCAACGGTGGGATGCTCCTTCATCTCTTGCCCAAAACGTACCACACCATCAAGCAACAAAACCCCAACATCGAAGAAGAACTTAAAAAGCTGATGGGTGAACGAAAACAGCGACTTGAGCAAGTTATCGCGCCGATCACCTCGGCTGTCGAAATCCAACAGGCGGACTGGCTGTTTGGGACACTCGAAGCGGACGATCTATTCTAAACCTTGGGTGTCTCCTCCCATCTAACGACATCACCCTCCGACACAGCGCCCAAACCCGCAGGGCAAATGTAACATCACTACCATCCCTTCATCCCTTTTCTTTGCGAGAGCACCACGTAAGCCTACGAAAAACGCTCGCAATGGGGGATCTTTGCTTTTGTTTCGTTCGGGTGCTATGATGATTGGAAGAGTATGTACCTGTTGAGCTTTTTTTGATGAAAGGTGCATGTATACCTGGAATCTCTTTGAAGGTAGGTTGTACGAATGTATTTGTTGATGAAGCCAGCATATCGGCGTGTTTTGTTGTCTATGTGCGTGTTTCTTTGTGGTCTTTGGTTGGGAAGCCATTCTTTGATGGGATGTGCTGAGTGTCAACTTGATGGTGATTGTTCTATCGATGGCACATATGTCTGTACTGAAGGACAATGTGCCGAAGCGACAACCAGAAGGCGACCTCCTGTGGCTCGAACGTGTGCCCAGGCTGGAGAGACACGTACTTGCTACTCTGGTCTCGAAGGGACCGCAGGGCAGGGTCTTTGTAAGGAAGGTCAACAGACTTGTGATGGGGTGAATTGGGGAGAGTGCACAGGCGCAGTCGTTCCCTCTGAAGAGCAGTGCGATGGAAAAGACAACGATTGCGATGGCCAAGTCGACGAGGGTTTAATTCGCTCCTGCTACAGTGGCCCTTCTGAGACTCGCGGAAAGGGGACTTGCGTCGATGGCCAACAGCGCTGTCTCAGTGGCAAGTGGGAGATCTGTGTGGGGGACAAAATCCCTGATAGCTTCGAAGTCTGTGATGGAAAGGACAATGACTGTGATGGGACCATCGACGAGCAAACACGCGACGAGGGAACCTCTTGTAAGACAGGTCTATTAGGGATCTGTCGCGACGGTGTGCGCAAGTGTGAGCAAGGCAAGATCGTGTGTGTGGGAACACAACAACCACAAGCCGCAGCTTGCGATGGGAAGGACAACAACTGTGACGGCGCTGTAGACTTTGCCTGTGATTGTCCGACCAACGACCAAAAGCGCTCTTGTGGGATCACCCTTGGACCCTGTCAGCAAGGCCTTCAGACATGTATCAATGGGAAGTGGGGGGCATGTGAAGGGGCGATTACACCGCAGGCGGAGATCTGTGATGGCAAGGACAACAACTGTGATGGTGCGATTGACGAAGTGTGTGAATGTCAACCCACAGACACCCGCGCTTGTGGGTCGGCTGTTGGTGAGTGTGTACAAGGGCAGCAAAAGTGTAAAAATGGTTCATTTGGACCATGTATCGGAAGTATCGCACCTCAGTCGGAGACCTGTGATGGAAAAGACAACGACTGTAACGGAAAGGTCGACGACAATCCCAAGTGTCCTTGAGTACGTCTCTCACGTCATACGTAAGCCAAGAGGTCAGACATGAAGCCTGACCTCTTGGCTTTTTTCTGTTTCCTTGCGCAGCATCTTGTACGTTTTGTCCCTGAACTTGGGGCTTGTGTCCGAGTGTTGCTCGTACTTTTCGTCGGTTCGGTCCTTGCGTCCGGGCGTTGTGTTGTATCGTGATCGACAGGAGTCTATCATGTCATTGGTTCGTGTATTTGTGATCGTTTGCTTGTTTTTGTGGGGTGGAGAGCTCCAGGCCCGCCGAGGTGATGTTCATCATGGGAAGGTTATTAACGTCGCGGATGGCGACACCGTCGCATTGAAGACGCAAGATGGTGTGATGATTCTTCGACTCTATGGGATCGACACGCCGGAAAAGGCCCAGGAGGATGGCAACAAGGCGACCGCGTTTACACGGCGGTTTGTGTTGGGCAAGCGCTGTCACATCAAGGTCATGGACCGTGACAGGTATGGCCGCTATGTCGCGCTTGTGTTTGTCAATGGACGCTCACTCAACGAAGCGCTACTCGCTGCCGGGTGGGCTTGGCATTACAAAAAGTTCAGCCGCTCCAAGAGATTTGCGATGCTCGAACAAAATGCGCGACGTGCACGTCTTGGTGTATGGGCGCGTGCAAACCCAACACCTCCTTGGACATGGCGTTATCGACAGTATCGCAAGTACGGAAAAAGACGATACAGAAGACGAGGGAGATATCGTCGGGGAAGACGCAGAACCTACCGGAAATATAGGCCGCATAGACGTCGTTACAGACCTCGGACATACAAAGACGAGGAGAGTCGTCCTTCGATGCATCGACCTGGCAAAAAGAAGTTGATATATCGAGGGAACCGACGCTCTCATGTCTTTCATGCGCCTGGATGTCGCTACTACAAGTGCAGAAATTGTGTGATCGAGCTGCGCAGCCTCAAACAAGCCAAAAAGCAAGGCTTTAGACCCCATAAACGGTGTGTCTTTCGTTGAGGCTCCAAGCTCCTCTCCTAAGGGACAAAGGAACAAAAAATGAGCAGACCTACCCCCGAGTTGTTAGCCGAACGGACATTTGCCGCCCACGACTTAATGCAAGCACATCCGCCTGTATGGAAAGACAAAAACAAACAGGCTCTGTATGCGTATTCGACACCTGAAGGGACACACCACGAAGGCGAACTCTATTATTCCAGGTGGCGTGCCTTACCGCTTCCTTCGTTGTTTGCTGTAGAGGGAGATATCCACTTTGAGGCCCGAGAAGACATCTTTGGGTATGAACCTCTTCCTGAAGGCGACACGACGATCGAGTGGTACCTGAACTTTGCGCATCAGCGGCTCTTTATCGCATACAAAAGTGGCTTGATGGCGCAAGATGAGATGCAGGTCGCTGAACATCCAGCGCTCGGATCTTTGCGAGAGGCGCTTGTCCACGATGGAGAAGAACCCCTCACTGTAGAAGATGGTGTCGCGACGCCTGTGCTGATCATGGGTGTTGAGCGTCGATGTTCGATCGACACAACACCATGTCCAGAGCGAGAAGGTCGTCTGTATGGACTGTATGGCCATCGTTTTGGACGCGCTTCACAGGAGGCTGTGCTCGACGCGACGACGCTGCTCACACCACCTACGCGCTCCAACATTCTCGCGATGGAGGCACCACCTGTTTTACGAGGTGGGCTCTATAAACCCGAAGAGATCTCCTTTATCTTCCAGACCGCGTGGAGTGGATTCTCAGCAGCTCGTACCCTCTCTGAGCGACGAGGTGCAGAAGGTGCCAAGGTCGTCATTCACACCGGATTTTGGGGGTGCGGTGCCTATGGTGGGTCGAGAGAGTTGATGGCGTTGCTACAGCTCCTGGCGGCTCGCTTTGCAGGTGTTGACGGTCTTGTCTTTCATACATTTGATCATGCAGGGATGGAGGATTACGAGGACGCGCTGGAGGTCTACCATACACTCGTCCCTGTTGGGGGAGATGAGATCGAGTGTCAAGTCCTGCTCGACAAGATCGCGAAGATGAAGTTCGCCTGGGGAGAAAGTGATGGAAACTGAGGTGACTAGATTCGTTTGTGGAGCTTCATAAATGGAGCTGGGGCGTGGAGGAAGGTTGGGGAATGGTATGGTTCGGGTTTGGAACCTTTTTGCATCGTTTGCAGGTAGTAGCGGCCTTTTTTGAAGTGTTGGGGGATGATGCGCTTGACTTCAAAGTACTCATGTTGTTTCCACGAGAGACCGTAGACACGAGGGGCATTCCACTTGAGGGTGTATGTCTTGCCGCTGTTGATATGTTTGAGCGTGTTGTGGATGACTTTGTAGCCCTTAAAAGGCTTCTTTACCTGGAATAGAAAGTGTAGCAGTGTTCGACCGTGGGGGTCTTTGGAGTTGTAGAATCCTTTCCACTCAAGGTATGGGCTGAGACTCGCTTGGACGAGATCATATCGCGTCAAGAAAGATTGCTCCAACATCCGCATTTGTGGATCACCTGGTGACTTCTTCTTCCAGAGCATGAGATTGTACAACATCGCTTGCTCAAAGGGGGAGGAGGTCTTGCTTTTGAAAGACAGTGTCTTGTGTTGGGCTGAGAGTGTCTTGCGGTATTGTAGCTCGTATCGAGCGGCAAAGATCTTCGAGTGGTGCCATCGGTGAGGAGGCACGGTCATCGATACAAAGTACCGGTGGAACCAGTCGAAAGGCTGTTCAATTGCCTGAATATACTGGATGCGTTTTTGTCGATCATTTGGGTGGAAGATCACGTATTTGTCGAATATCGTGAAGCCCATCTGCTTCATCTGTGTGTAGAGTCCTGTTCTCCAAAGTGCCCTACCTGACACGACGCCATGAGGGAAGGAGCCTTTGTCGAGGTGCTTGGTGAACTGACGCCAACTGTAGACATTTTTTTGTTTGCGATCCAGGTAGTAGTCGACAATACGCCCTTTATTTGGCGCAGATGGGGTAAACAAGATGCTCTGTGTGTCGCGCGAATGTGTTTTCAACCAGTTGTGCAGCACAAATGGTTTCCAGATGACCTTTTTCTTCCCTTCGTAGGGAGAGCCGTGAGTGTATTTACCTTCGAGGGTTGTCGAGATGCCCACCCATCCTAACGCTACGACCATCGCTGTGACATAGAGTCTTGAGGACCACGAGGAGTGCGTCTTGATGTAGCGTGTGGTCCACCCCAAAAAGCCCGCTGCGGCAAAGACCGCGAAAGGCATGGAGTAGTACGCGCTGAAGCAGTGAATGAAGAATTGTCCCTTAAACACGATGGAATAGATCAGTCCAGGGGTCCACACACACAGTAAGAACGCGAGCACCAGGGTTGGTGACTTTTGGTGAGCGGCCTTTTTCCACAGGGTGTAAAGGATGAGTGATACAAGGGTAACGAGCGCGATGTACGCGACGAGCGGGATCATCAACTGCTCTGTACGTCCGAGGATCACTTCCAGCGTCTTGGAGAGCCCTGTCCGACTCTTTGTGCGGAACTTGAAGAGTTGCTCGATTTTGGCCCTGTTGACCTCAAGAATCACAGCGTAGTAGTAGACGAAGATGATGACTTGCAGGCACACCCAGAGCGCGTAGTAGGTCGGAAAACGGATGGATTCCCACGTCGTCAGGCTGCGCTGTTTTCCTTCTCGGATGAGGGCGTAAACGAAGATAAAGAACGCGAAGATCCACGCTGGCCAGTCAGTCCAAAATCCCAACGTACACAACATCAAAGAGAGCCAAAGATAACGTGCTTGTTTGGTCTCACTCCACTTGAGATAGCTGTAAAACGAGCCAAACATCACGGAGACGATGAGTGATTCGTAGTTGGCCATGGGGCCGTAAATGCCTACAAGTGGAGCGATGGTGTACAAGAACAGCGCCCACAGCCCAAACTCCCGCCCCCAGAGTATCCGTCCGATCTGATAGAAGAAGAACGCACCGAGCAACGTGAACAGTATAAAGGGGAGTTTGGCTGCCCAAGGGTGTTCCCCGAAGATCGCGTACGCACCTGCGACGAGTAATCCCGAGATGGGTGGGTGATTGAATCGGATTTCAAACTCCGACTCATCTATGCGACCGGGAGATGGGATAGGGGCGAGCTTTGTTTTCTTGATGGAGTAGCGGTGGTAATTGCGCGCGATACTGCTGCGCAACGCGCCATTGTAGCCGAGATGACCTACGTGCCACATTTCCCCTATCTGGAGACTCAGTAGAAGCGTCAACAGCGCAAACAACAGGAGGACGCAAGTACGATGGAATGTCCACATAGGGTTTTTTTCCTTGGAACGGAGCCTCGTTGGAGACAAAGGTCAGGATAGGCGTCTGTTGATCATGTCCGCAAACATGCCGAGCGCGAGCATCTGCACACCTGTCACGAATAACAAAACAGTCGTGACGTCCATCATCTTCTCGGTGAACAGCAGGCTACCCACCCCGACAAATACACTCATGAAGAAGAAGAGGAAGGAGACAGGGATAAACACACGCAGTGGATCGAAGTACAAACTCGTGCGGATGATCAGCTTGAGGAAGTTCAATGTATCCGCGATGGGGCGGATTTTGGAGCGACCTGTTCGCTTGAGGTAGTCGATGGGCACGTATTTTACGCGGAATCCTGCGGAGAACATCGCGAGCGTGATCGTCGTGGTAAACGAGAAGCCGTTGGGCAGGATGTTCAAGAATTGTTCGAGGACATTGCGACGCATCAAGCGCAGACCACTGTTGAGGTCTGGGATGCTTTTTTGGCTGAGGTAAGAAGCGAGTTTGCGCAGAACCCATTTGGGCGGACGGCGGATGAGTGGGATATGGGAGTTTTCGCCGATACGGGCACCGACGATCATATCTTGCTCAGCGCGGTGTTCGAGCAAAGAGGGGATGAACGTGTTGGGGTAGGTCCCGTCGGCATCCGTGATCATGATCCATGGAAAGCGCGCGTTGCGGATTCCTGTCTTGAGCGCTGCGCCGTAGCCCTGGTTGACAGGGTGCTCGACGAGTCTGACGCGACCGCCGATAAAGGGCTTGACTTCGTCTGTTGTGCGGTCTGTTGAGCCATCGTTGACCACGACGACTTCCCAGTCACTGAGCAGCTCATCGCAGTCTTCGAGGATCCCAAGAAGCTCCTGTACAACACCGGCGATACCGCCTTCTTCGTTGTATGCGGGGATGACAATACTCACACCGCCAAGTTCTTCGATGGAGGGCGTCGCGGGGCTGTTCGTTTCTTCCTTGGTCATATTGGTGGCCTCAGCTGTTAGGGTCTCTACGGTTTCGGCGGTTTGGTCTTCTTCTTTGTTTCATGTCTCGACCAAGTGATCCTCTGGTTGCGCGGAGGGTTCACTGAAGGGACCAAACACCCCGGATTATATTGATGTAAGTTGTGTGTGATGGATGTGCCAGCGTGAAAAGAATTGTCCACACCGACGCAAACTTTCACATCCTGATACGAAAGATCGCTTGATTTTGCAAGGGGGTGATCCTGCGTATACGTGATAAAGTCGCGAATATCAAGTGTATGGGAATATCAGGAGGGGGATAATGGATTCTTTTGGGCGTTGTGTTTTCAACTGACTTTATCTGTGTCTGCTGTCGATGAGGGTGTATAGGATTCGTCAGAGGGGCGAATCTCCCACTTCGGGATCTCGACCTTGTGTTGTTGGTTGAGGGTGTAAATGTGTTGTGGCAAGGCCCGCCAGGGAATCAATGTCGACTCCTGGAAGGTGTTGGAGTTGGCGACGTAAATCGATGTCGCATCCGATCCTATCGCGAGTTTGGTGAAGGTGCGTGGATCCTTACTCGCGTCGATCGAGCTTTTGCACTCAATGTGGTCATCGTGGAACACAAACTCACGGCGAAAACGAACTTTCGTTTTGGGTTTGCCTGTGATCAACACTTTCTGCAAGATCTGTCTGACGAGGTGAGCATTCCACCGACCAACACTGAGGTTCATCCCACGAAACAGGATCTGTTTGGTGGGGCTGGGCAGGGGCTGTCTCCTATAGGACATGGCACCTTCTACGCTGTACTCCCCACGTTTGTGATCGACTTTGAGGTTGTGTTGGTCGACGAGGTGGGACACGAGGACTTTGTCGTCATCCGTCTTGGCCATCAAACCAGTGTCACTGTAAATGGGACCGTTCTCATCGAAGACTTTTAACACACCACCCTTGTTGAGGGCGAGGATTGCGTAGTAGTGAGGTGTCTTTTTGACGAGAAGACCTGCAGCCTTGAAGTATTTTGTGAAGGGTTCGCGGTGCTCTTCGAGCAACCCCTCTCGTTGTGGGTGGTAGTCACGCCACGCCTGCATCCAGTCGTAGACGTAGTGCGCACACATTCTGTTGTCGTCGTTGAAGTACCTTCGTCGCTCGGGCAAGGAGCGGTGGAGGTACGTCTCAGCGATGCGCGTCGCGGTCTTGCTGAAGGGGGCCATGATCTCGAAGCCGTGTGGGTAAAAGTGGTAGGTATTGCGGCTACCATACTCACCGGCGTAAGAACCATCGGGGTGCATGAAGTAGGCGGAGAACTCAACAGCTTTTTTGAGCGGCTCGATCAGTTTTTGGTCTTTCGATTTTTGGTAGAGTTTGCCCAAAAACGCGATCGAACAGGAGTGATAACCGGGATCTGCGCCTTCGTACTCTTGGAACCAACCTTCTTCTTGCTGCCATGAGAGGGTGATATCGCGGAAGTGGTGGCTGCCGTGGAGGTAGCGATCGTCACCTGTCAAGATATACACGTTGTAAAGTGCGAGGGCTGCGAAGGCCTGGTGGTTTGTGAGCTGACCAGATTCATTGTTGTTGAGCAGCCAGTCTCCGCGCAGGCGGAAGAATTCGAGCAGGTCCGGTCGATTGAGGTCCAGCTCGATATAGCTCTCTGTCATCGCGTAGGTCGAGAAAACATGGGCTCCAAGCGCTCGCTCATAGGGGAAGTAATCATCACATGAGCCATCTTCGTGTGTTGTCTTTTGGGCAAACTCGATGCTCGCGATGACCAACTCTTTGAGACGCTCGGATTGGTAGTAAGCGTTGTTGGGAAAGGGGGTGCTGTAAGCGAGCGCGAGGGGAAGACAAAACTCTTGGTTCATCGCGCATGGGAAGTCCGTGGTGCGATAGTGCCAGAATTCCCGGTCAAAGCAACCGTATGTTTCGGAGAATTCGTTTTTATCAATCATCAAGATGATACGAGGAAGCGCGCGGAGGGCTTCGTATGTGTACCATTCACGATCGCCAGGAGGCGGCTGAGGAAAGCGTTGGCGGTTAAACTTGGCTTCGAAACGTAGGGCATTTGGAAAAGACATATGTATACTTTCTCGGTCTTTTGTTTGTTTATGCAAATGGTTTTTGGGCGATCAGCGCTTGGTTGACGTAAGCGAGGTTGAGTGTACCGAGCTTTTTCAACATGGCGTCGAGTTTGAGAGAGAAGTCGATAGGCAGCGACACACCAAAGTACGGCATAAAGCCGGACACAACCCACATAAACGGGCGCGTGATAACAGGCTGGAATTGAGCGCGTTCAGCCCACACTGCCATCTTCTTCATCGTGACATGATCCATATGGTAGGCGTCTTTGACGAGTCCAGCGAAGCCTGCGATTTGGTCCCACATCGGATGTGGACAGGTCGCGACAAATAACCCTCCGGGCTTGAGGATACGGAAGGCTTCATTCAAGCAGGTCTGTGGATCTGGGAGGTGCTCCAGGACCGCGAGACAGGTGCAAAGATCGAAGCTGTTGTCTTCCAACTCCTCTGGCAGCTCCATGACATTCCCTTGCATGAGCTTGACGTTCTCAGGGAGGGTGGGAGCTTGTGCGAGCAGATCTTCTGCGAGCTCGACGCCGATAAATTCGCCTTGAAATCCAAATTGTCTGGCAATCTGAAGGAGGGTCAGGCCTTCGGCTGCGCCCATTTCCAGAGTGCGGACATCGCTGTGGTGTGGATGAAACTCTTTGTAGGCGTTAACCGCGAGCTGTGCGCGTACTTGGTAGCGATATTTGAGGTGTGGCTTTTTCAGGCGATCATGTGCGTATCCCGCGTCCATGACGCCTGCATCCCATGGAATATCCGAAGATTGATGTTGACTCATGTGTTTGGTTCCTCTTTCCCTTGGCGTTGTTGTCTGTACGTCGCCAAAAAACGAAACGACCAGGGAAGCCCAAGCACGGCAGGCATCCAGGTCGTGAGCAGTGCATATGAAAAGGTAGCAGACAGGATCCCTGCCTGTGGGACATTTTGTGGACTTGTCAGCATGATCAAGGCCAGAAAAGAAGCGTCTCGTGTTCCCATTCCTGCGAAAGTGATCGGGAGCTGTCCAATGAACAACGCGATAGGCCACAAGCTCACGACGTGTGATACAGGAAGTGGGGCTCCAAAGATATGGAGCAACGACCAGATAATCAATAGGGCCACACACCACGCAAGCAGCGAGAGGCTACATACATAAACAAATCGTAGTGGTTGTGCCCGAAAATGCTCGAAAATGGAAAAAAACTGATCGAAAAGTTTCGAGAATTTGTTCAGGTAAGGGCGTGCTTTGATCCACTCAAGTAAAGAGGTGTACAACAACAACGCGACCCCACCCCACGCACAGATCAAACCCACCAGCGCAAACGCAAACCACGACCACAAGCCGTGCCAGACACTCCCAACCAAGACCAGAATACACAACGACTGTACGTCGATCATCTTCTCGACGACGACGCTGCTCATCCCTTCTGCCATGGGAAAGCGATGCCGCACGATATATGGACGTAACAAATCACTCGCCCGCCCCGGTGTCAGCAACGCAAGAGGCCATGTCGCGAGGATGGCGTACATACCTTCTCGCCAGAGCATCGTATAACCAGCTGTCTTGACAATCGCAGCCCAGCGAAAGGCTGCCAGCCCCATGTTGAAACACACCAACAACGCAGGTGCCCAAAGCCATTGCCATTGGGCTTTTTGGAGCATTGTTGTCAGCGATTGTTGCCCTGACGCCCACCAAAACAAACCCACCAAGACGACACATGTCATCAGGATAGGTAGCCATAACTTCTTCAAAGAAGCCGATAGGGACGGAATCGGAATGTCCTTTGGTTCCATACAATCATCCATTGTTTTGGAGTTTGAAACACGTTTGCACGATGCTTTTACCAGATGTGCCCCAAAATCCAAAGTCCAAAACCAAAGATCTTTTCAATTTCGTAACAAACCACCTGGATGCTGCGTCAAGAAACCACGTCTCTTCGCTTGATCTTCACACGGGCTTGTTGTAGGTCGTTGACAAGCACATGTTTCTTTCTCCGCCTTCGTCTCTTTTGAGGTTATTTGGTTTTTTGATGATACATCCGCAATTGTCTGTCGTTGTTCCTCTCTTCTTTCCTCGTCCCCATGAAGCACGTGTCCGTACCACGTTGCGCACTTTCTTTGCGCAATTGGCGGCACAATCTTATCCCGACTTCGAGCTCTTTCTCTCGGACTCTGGCCCCGAAGAACACCATGATGTTGTACGCCATACTGTCGATGATCTCTTGCGTGAGTTCCCCTCACTCTCGACGAAGGTGCGCTACCACTATGAGATCACAGGAGCCCAACCCCTCAGCCGCGCTGAGGCCATGAATCTCGGCGTACAACGCACACAAGGTGAAGGACTCCTCTTCTTGCATATCGATTGTAAGCTCCCGTTTGATGGTCTCTACAGGGTGAATGAGGCTTTTTCGCGAGGAGCTCTTGGGGGAGGATTCCTGAAGGTCTACGTTGGCAAAAAGTGGCTCTCTCCGCTCTTGCTCACCGAACAGTACCTCAACTGGATGCGTACGATGCTGGATCGACAACTCGTGGGGACCAACGCGATGTTTTTGACACGTGCGTTGGCGTCGAACCATCCCTACGTCGGAGGATTTCTGGAGGATGTCGAGATGTCCGATTGGATGAAGCGAATGATCCCCCCATCACAGTGGAAGTTGATCCTCTCTCCCGTCGAAGTCTCCGCCAAAAAATACGATAAATACGGAGCCTGGCCTTCTATCGCGATCAACGCTTCTGTGATGGGACTGTACAGGTTGTTTGACGTCGATCCGTTGCTCCTCAAGTCACAGCTCTATCACCGTTCATTTCCTGGAGGGTGGGCTTTTTGGAAGACATTGACGTCAACTGTTGTCAAACTCATCGACCAATCCCTTCGACAGAGAGAACACAAAGATGATTGATACTGCGCTCGTGCTGTTCGCCAAATATCCAGAGCCTGGAAAGGTCAAAACCCGCCTCAAGCAAGGTCGTGTTCCGCCTCTTGGCGTGCTTGATGATGAACAATGTGCGTCGTTGTATCGTGCCTTCTTGTTGGATTACGTGCGGCGTTTACGTGGGACCGACGATGTACTCGGTGTCACGCCATTCTTTTGTCTGCGACCGGGCGCGTCTATCGAGACATTCCAAGAGTCCTTTGGGCAAGGGGCGATCGAGGTGATCGAGGAGCCAACCTTTGAAGGGCAGAGGGCTTCGGATATTGGGGAGGCGATGTCTTTTACGATTCGTCACTTTTTGGGAGCTGGATTTCGTCGAGTCTTGATATTGGGGACAGATCTTCCTCACCTACCTCTCTCTGTCCTCACAGAAGCTCGTGCGTTGTTGCTCAAGCACCCTTTGGTGATCGGAGATGATGGAGGGGGTTGTTATCTGGTCGGTGCGTCAGCGCCTCCTGTTGTGTTAGAGGGAGGGTTGATTCGTTGGAGTCAGGGGGAAGATTTCCAGGCCATTCAGCGAGCACAAGCTGAACGAGGGGAGACTGTGGGGCTGCTCTCCGAAGTCCTTCAGGATGTCGATACGGCAGATGATTTGGTTCGCTTTGTGGACATGTTGAGGGCGCAAGAGGCGTTGAGGAGAGAGGTCACTGAGACGGTGGTGGTGCTAGAGCGTTGGGGGGTCTTGTAAGGGGCGATCAGGGAGAGAAGCGAGAGGGGTTGGTTTTGAGGGTTGTAAATGCCTTGTTCATGGCCTTGTTCATACTGGTGAAGTTACCCTTCATGAAGAACATGTAGATTTTGGGGAATTGTTGGTTTTCGACACTTTTGAGTGTGCCTTCGGGGACGCGTTTTTTCTTCTTTGCCCACTTATGAGCGGCCTGGAGTCGGCTAAATTTCTTTTGCATGACAGGGCGGGTGAGTTTGGCGTAATTCCCAAATTTCTTTTTGAGCGCTTCGAGTGTTGAGATCGCCGCGCTGTACTTACGTTTTTTCATAAGGGAGCGGGCTTTTGAGTACAATCGACTTGCGCCTGTGATGTCTTTGTAGTGGAGTCTGTGTGAGGACTTCCACGATGTGAATGCTTTTTTGAGCGCGTTGGCTTTTCCTGCGAGGGGCGAAGGCGCACGACGACGCGCGATGATCACTCGTCGTCTTGGTTTGACGATGCGCCGTCTCGGTCTGACGATGCGTCGTCTTGGTCTCACGATGCGACGTCTCCGTACAGGTGGAGGACGACGCTCGATACGCCGAGCCGGTGGAGGTGTCGAAGGCTCCGATACATCTGGTGCTGTGGCTGCGTCTGGTGTTCCGGTGGAAGGTTCTTCAACGCGCTTGGGAGGTGGTGTTCGTCGTTCGACGTTGGTCATTCCCACCTTCGTTTCACGTGGTTCGGAGGGGGGGCGTTTGGTGATTTTGGTGCGTCGATTGGGGTTTTTATTATCCGTTTTTTTGCCACTGGGCAAAAAGAACCAGATGGCGATGAGAAGAACGGCGATGACACCGAGCATGATGGGAAGCATCATGTTTTTCTTGGAGGAGGGAAGATCATCGTCCAGAGCATCGAAGGCGCTGAAGTCGCGGTCAAACTCCTGCTCATCAAAGCCACCAAGATCCTGGGCGGGGGCGGGTGTGGACAGGAATGTCGAGGGGTCAGGTTGCTGTGCTGTCTGCGCCGCTTGTTGTCCGACTGCGGGGAGGGCGGGGTGAGAACCTGACGCTGAGACGAAGTCCTTTTGAAGTTGGGCGTCGATGGCTTGCAAGCAGGCATCTCGGAAGGCTGCGACGCCGGCTGGCCGGCCTGCGCTCTCTTTGGCCAAGGCGGTCTGGATGAAGGCTTCCAGCTCAGGATGCCATTTCTCCCACGATGCGACCTCTTTGAGGGTTGGGGGAGGTGTGATGACGTGGTCTTTGAGCAAGAGGCTGGTGTCCGATTCATTGAAGGGAGGGCGACCTGTCAGCAACTCAAAGAGTAACACTCCGAGGCTGTAGAGGTCCGAACGTGGTCCCACAAAACGTGGGGCTTTGTCTTGCTCGGGAGAATTGTACTGCGCCATGCGGTGGCGGATCTCTTTTGAGAGTGGGCGGCAGTTATGTTTTTTGTAGACGGACTGGATACCAAAACCACCTAATTTGATCGTCTCTTCACCGAGCGCGTTCAGCGTGATGTGGACGTTCTCCGGCCGAATGTCTTCGTGTAGAAAATCTGAGAGGTGGGCTTTTTCGAGGACATGAGTTAATTGCTCGATGATTCGTCTGATTCTGTGAGTCGGGAATGGCTCACGAGAGGCAAAACGTTCGGCGAGGCTTTTGCTCTCAAATTGTTCTTTGACCGCGTAGAAACCCGTCTTGGGAATCTCGCCAAAGTCCGTCCATTGTACAGCGTAGGGGTGTTTAAATTGCATGTACTTTGTGGCGAACTTGCGAAAGTCCTCACTGAGCTTCGTGGAGTCGCCTTGTTTGAGCGGGAAGACTTCGAGGTGAGCGGTCTGTTGGAGGTAGGTGTGTTGTGCCTTGTACACCGCACCAAAGTCCGTCTTGTGCAGGAGCCCTTCGATCTTGTATTGACCGAACTGTTGTCCAACGAGAAGACTCTCTTGCAGCTCGATGAGTGGTTCTTCTTTGCTTGGTTGGGCATTCTCATCCATAGATGAGCGCGTGCCGACGATTTTCTGTTTGTAGATCTCGTCGACGATGACGCTCGGCATAGCCTCGATCGTGGAGCGTGATGTCTCGACTTGTACGTTGGGGTCGAGCGAGACCCGGACTGCTTGTGAGTCAGTCTCTTGCGCGTCTACTTGTTCGACAGGGGGAGGAGCGCCGTGGATCACTTTTTTGGAGATGGCGCTCTCTTGCTTGGGTTGTGTTTCGGCGATGATCTTTGAGACATCTTCTTTCACTGTCGCGTTGAAGTCTTCTGGTTCATCGAGGGTTTGGATATTGACCGCGACTTCGTTGGGCGCTTCTGAAGTGGGGGCTGGGGTGGCTGCTTCGATCGCATCCCACATGTCAGGTGCCTGTTGACTTGGAGCGGGCGTCTGCGGTGCTTTTGTGGCGAGTGTGACAGGGGCACCTTCTTGGGGAGGAGAGTCTACGACGACCACTGGATTTTTTTGTGTGTCTGCCTCAGGCTCAGGTGCCGTGTTGGCTGGTGGTAAAGGTGCAGGGGTCGCCTGCATAGGCGGCAACGGTGTTTTGGCTGCTGCAGGAGGTGGTGGAGGAGGCGTCTTTGTTGGTTTAAACGCGGCATTGGGTGGTGGGGGAGGATTTTTGCTCGGTTTAAACGCAGCGTTAGGTGGCGGCGGGGGTGCTTTGGTTTGCGTGGCTGCTGGCTTGGAGATGGGAGGCATTGGGGGCATGGAGGGGGCCGGTGTTGGCGCCGGTGTCGGAGCCGGTGCCGTTGTTGGGGCCGGCGTCATTGGTTTGACGGGGGCTGGAGTGGCAGGTTGTTTTTCTGCTGTTGGTGTGGGGGCTGCTGGTGCAGCATCACCGAGCTTGCTTCCGCATTGGGTACAAAACTTCATCCCATCTGGGACCGCGCTCGCACAACTAGGACACTTTTGCATTCGCCTTACTCCTGTATCCGCTAGAACATTTGGATACGCACGACAACCTCAACGTATCAACTCTTCTTGGCTTGAGGCATTGTAGCATGATAGACTGCATCTTTGAAGAACGGGGTTTCTTTTTTGCACCCAGCAACCCACCCTGTATGAAGTTGGGTATGATATATGTTGGTGGTGTACATCGACAAAGCCCAGTCAAATATGTTGATTATGGGATGTTTTTTGCGATTTTTTCGCACAAAGCAACCACACGAGGTGAATAAACCACTATGACCATACAAAAAGAAGAAGAACTTGCCAAGCTGAAAAAGATCGGCGCGATTGTTGCGCTGACCATCGCGGAGATGCAAAAGAAAGCCGAGCCTGGTATGACGACGCTCGAATTGGACGAGATCGGTGCGGCGATTCTTGCGAGAGAAGGGGCTCGTTCAGCACCTCGTCTCGTCTATGATTTTCCAGGCGCGACGTGTATCAGCGTCAACGAAGAGGCGGCACATGGTATCCCCGGAGCGCGCGTGCTGCAAGCCGGAGACATCGTGAATGTAGACGTCTCCGCCGAGAAAGATGGCTTCTTCGCAGACGCTGGCCGTTCTTTTGTGCTACATCCTGTTGAGGAGAAGTACGAAAAACTCTGTGTTTACACTGAGAATGCACTCAACCAAGCGATCGCCGCGTCACGTGCTAAGAAACCCTTTCACGTGATCGGACGTGCTGTTGAACGTGTTGCAAAAGAAGGTGGTTTTCGCGTCATTCGGAATCTCGGTGGACACGGTGTGGGGCGGGCACTACATGAATCCCCCAAGTTTATCCCTGCCTACTTTGAACCCTCTGATCGCCGTCGTTTTTGGAAGGGGTTGGTGTTGACGATCGAGCCTTTCTTTTCCTTTCATGTCGATGAAGTGACGGAAGGTGATGATGGCTGGACACTCAAAGGCCCTGCTGGATCTCGATTCGCACAATACGAACATACTATCGTGATTACCGACAAAAAGCCTATCATCCTGACCTCCGCACCTGTCCTCTCCTCATAGCGTTGATATCTTGCGTGCATTTCGGGGATGTTGAAGACATATTTGGAAAAAGAGCTTGATGGAGAGGCCGAGAGGGAGTAATTTACAGCTCGTAAGGATGAAATTGAAGATAAGTTCATTTTTTTCAATCTTCACACTGGAGCTGGTATATGACACTGATTTCTTTAGTCATCTCCATTGCAATCATCACCTATCTGTGTGTCTCTGGGTTCTTTGATACGAAGGTACTTCCTGGAAGCGAAGTGTTCTTTATATCATCCGGACACAACGCAGATTCACCTACAGGCAGCAAGGCCGTCGAGTCCGTCGATGTGTTGCTTGTCGGTGCAGGGGCGATGAGCACGACATTGGGGATGTTATTGCAGCAGCTCGATCCAAGTCTACGGATTTGCATGGTCGAGAAGCTGGATCGCGTCGCAAAAGAGAGCACTGATGCACTCAATAACGCTGGTACGGGACATGCCGGCAATTGTGAGCTGAATTACACGCCACAAAACGATGATGGCAGCATTGACACAAAGAAAGCCTTTAAGATCAATGCCGATTTTGAGGTCAGCTTACAATTTTGGTCACACCTTGTCGAAAAAGGCCTGTTAGGCGAACCTTCCACATTTATCAACCAAGTACCTCACTTGAGCTTTGTCTTTGGCAAGGACGACGTCGATTTCTTGCGCAAGCGCTATGAGCTGCTCAAAGACTCCGTTGCCTTTGGTGATATGGAGTTTAGTGATGACCACAAGAAGCTCAAAGAGTGGGTCCCATTGATCATGAAAGATCGTCCTGCGTCAGATGTTGTCGCTGCGACGAGGGTTCGTTATGGGACGGATGTCAACTTTGGCGATCTGGCGCGTGGGATGGCTCGGCATCTTGAGCAGCAAGACCATTTTGATCTGCGCTTGAGTCGTGTCGTCACCAATCTCCGACGCAACAAAGATTGTAGTTGGTTGGTCGATGTGTACGATACACGTCAAGGCAAAAGAGAATTCATCAACGCGAAGTTTGTCTTTTTGGGAGCTGGTGGTGGGGCGTTGCCTCTGCTGCAAAAATCAGGCATCCCAGAAGGTCGTGGTTATGGTGGTTTTCCTGTCGGTGGGCAGTGGTTGATCTGTGACAATCCCAAGATCGTCGATCAACATCTGGCCAAAGTGTACGGGAACGCTGAAATTGGCGCACCTCCGATGTCTGTTCCTCACCTCGACACACGCACCATTGATGGTAAGCGCAAGTTGTTGTTTGGTCCGTTCGCTGGCTTCTCGACCAAGTATCTCAAGAACGGTTCGTATCTCGATCTGTTTACGAGCTTTCGCCCTGATAACCTCGTGCCCATGATCGCGGCTGGGATGGACAACGTCCCACTGACCATTTATCTGATCAAAGAAGTCCTCAAGGACAGAAAGGGTCGTTGTCAGGCTCTTCATCGGTTCTACAAGGAAGCCAAGCCAGAGGATTGGGAGCTTGCGATCGCTGGACAGCGCGTTCAGATCATCAAAAAGGGTGAGAAGAAGCTCGGAAAACTTCAATTTGGTACAGAGGTCGTCTCTGCATCAGATGGTTCACTCTCTGCGTTGCTTGGTGCTTCACCCGGTGCATCGACGGCTGTCGCGGTGATGCTTCGTGTGATTGAAGACTGCTTCCCTGAAGAAGTCAAAAGTGAAGCGTGGCAGAAGAAACTCAAAGAGATGATCCCTTCCTACGGTGAAGATCTCAATCAAAACGACGAACTCTTCCGCAAAATCCGCAAACACAACAACGAAGTCCTCAATATCGATAACCTCCCCTAAGTGTCTTTCTTCCCTACACAATCCATCTTTCCAAGGTGATCATTGAAAATGAGAGAACACATCGAACAGCTCTTGCGAGAGCAATCAGATCACAAAGCAGTATGTCGCGAATTTGTCACTTTGCTTCGAGAAGCTAATGAAGAGACTTTCGAGGAGCTGCGCCAAACCATGCGTGAATGTTGGGGAGAACGTTCACCTATGTTGTTATCCAGGCGTCATGATTTTTCCCATCACTTTGTGGCCGTCATAAATTCTGACGGTGACTTATTTGGTTTTGTCGATTTTGGAGGGAGGCTCAAACGATTAGAATGTGTTGAGGTGGCGGAACTTTCCCATCCAGCTGTCGATGAATCACAGCTCGTAAGGCTATTGTATCCTGAGGTTCCCGAAGATACTCTCTCCAAAGAGGAGCTGAAAGTGATGGAGAATAGCCTTTGTGATTGGCTAGAGCCTATATTGTCATTCGATAGCTCAGAGCTATTGTACGATTTGGCGAAAGGTCCAATGTGGGAGCGTTATTTGAATGATAGCTCATGGTCGAGTTATGGCGCAGAAGACCCATTGCCATATGCTTTTGGTGATCTTGACATCAATCGCGCTGAGTTTGTTTCTTGCTTTCGTCCTGAGAGGATCACTTCTATTCAAGTTCTTACGTACGATTCGATTTGGTGCTACTTTTTTGATCTGAAGAACTTCTCTTTTCCCATGTTGGGGGGTGTGTCTGTCGATTGCCGATTTAATCAGGAGGGGAACGTCACGCTTGACTTTGAGTTTGTGTGATTTGTCCTCATTCTTCTTCCCCCATGACCACACTTTTCTTGCCTTCTGTGGACGGGCAGGTCGTCTCTTCTGTTTTCCACATTTCCACTTGCGCCTGTTGCTGCCGCTTTTTTGGGCAAGTTGCCACTTGCCCCTTTTTGCTGCCGCTTTTTTGGGCAAGTTGCCACTTGCCCCTGTTGCTGCCGCGCTTCGCTTGCCCCTTTTGCTGCCGCGCTTCGCTTGGCGTTGTGGACTCGCCGTCCACACCTGCTCGGGGTTTTCACCCCGAACCCCACGATACTGCGTATCGTTTGTGTTGCGCCTGCGGCGCTTTTGGAACGTTGGATCAGGAGCCTCTGTAGGTTGAGTATCCGAAGGGGCTGAGCAGGAGGGGGATGTGGTAGTGTTCATCAGTCGAGACAACCTCGAAGGTAATGACAGCTTCAGGATAAAAGCCTTTCAAGCCGGCGGCGTGATGGTATTCACCTGTGTCGAAGTGCATCTGGTAAATGCCAGGGGTGAGTGAACCTGGTTCCAGCAAATCGACAATGCGGCCGTCGTTGTTGGTATATCCCGACGCAAGCTGGACATATTGTTCATCCTGCTTTTGGAGCAACTTGATCGCCAGACCTGCCGCCGGGGAACCTGTCATTGTGTCGAGGACGTGTGTTGTGATGGGGCTCTTCATTTTATTTTCTCCAACCTCATTTGTTGTTTCGGCCAAATCATTGTTTCAAGGCGCGAAGGATAACACACGCTTCCTTTGTGATCAATGGATGTACACCCCCCATGAAAGAGCAGAATGGTGTATGATATGACGAGGAGGTTGACGATGATGTCTTTGTTTGGTGGAGAAAAAGTCAGGGCGACGATAAAAGGACCCTTTGATTTGGGGTTTGTGGTTTCTTTTGGTCATGGACGCAAAGGAATCCTTCGGTATCCTGATATCCGTTTGGAGAGAAAGTTGGTTCGGCCACTGTCAGATGATTTGTTTGGGGTGGGTGATGTCGTCGATTTGTATATCGTAAGCTATGTCTCAGAAACGGATACATATATTTTGTCAGAGTGGACTCCTGAGGAGAGTCTCCGGCGGCGTTTGAGTCTCGGTGATGTCGTAGAGGTCAAGGTGACTGCGATTCTTGAATGGGGGTATGTTTTTGTGAGTCTTGATGATTTGGTTGAGGGTGTACTTGTCGCCAGAGAATGTATACAGGATGGAATGGATAGACAACTCTTTCCTCCCATTGTTGGAGAGGAGAGTTTGGAGGTTGGGGCTGTCTGTTCAGTCAGAGTGTATCACAAGAGGAATGATGCTTTTTGTGAGTTTTGCTTAGAGACGCCCATTTCTATCAGGGGTGGGGCATAGTCTTTTAGAACCGGTGTGTGTGGACTATTGTTTTTGTCTGTTTTCGAGGCTCTTGACCCAGTCCTTTTGTGCTTGAATGTACTTTTCAGCATCAACATTCCACCAAGTCAGTCCCCATGAATGACAGAGCCAGATATGGATTCCCAATCCAAGCAGCGGGTGTCCTATTATAAATATTAACGCCCAACGTGGCCAATACCAGGAGAGCGCGGTACTTAAGCTCAAGTAGAACATTGTTTTTCCCACAACCTTCCATCTTGGCCAGACGAGGTGAGCTGTGAGCCACAAACCAAAAGCTTCGAGCACTACAGCTATCATGACATTGAGCCAAAATAAACTCATACACACCTCTCCAAAGCTTTTTCTCGATAGCCTTTGTTTGTCGGGAATGGACTGTTACGATAATTTTTCTAATCGAATCTTGGTAATCTTTTGCTGCTCACCTGCCGCAATAGACAACTCTTTTTCGTCTTCGTTGTGAATACGTGCTTGTAATAACGTCAGCATCTCTTGGGCACTTTTGCCTGTCGCACACACGATAAAGATATAACCAAAACGCGCTTCGTAATCACGATTCCCTTGGGCGAGCGCCTGAAGGGTCTCTTCATCTGCCTCCTGCACAGAAGCTTGTTCTTGCGATGACCATGTATGCGTCTTTTGGAACTTCTTCCTTAACTCGTCGACATTTGCGCCGATCTTAGGGTGGTGGGTAAAGGCCTCTAAAATGTCCTCTCGCCCCAAAGATTGCCAAATCGATTCGGCCTCCGAAAAGACCTGCTCATCCGAAGCAAAAGGACGCTTATTCATCATCTGCTCGACCCAACGATGGGCTCCACAGCATCTCGTAAGCGCCTCTTTACATTGTTCATCGTCGAGCCCGTTGAGGTGCATTGCGACCGTACTCATGATGCTTTACTCCCATACACACGAAGACGACTCACACCCCCATCTGGGAAGATATCCAGCCTCACATGACTAAAAGGTCCACGCGCCTTGATCTCGTCGCGGAACATGTGCTCATGGTGTGCTTGCATCTTTGTCTGGGGGATGATCTCTTCCCAAGGCTGAGAGGATTGCTGAAGCTCCAACAACGATGTCTCCGGTGCATGAAGTCCATACAACCGAAAACTCTCTGGGAAATTTCCTTTAAAGTGGTTTGTGTCCGCAACCACAAAGTCAATGTTTCCGATCGCGCCGAGCTTGACGATGATCCAATCATAGCCTTCTCTGCGGCTACGACGTGTCTCCCAGCCTTCACCCATCACACGGGCACGACCCGGCGCGATCAAGTTGTGCATCGTGCCAAAGAACATATCTGAACACACCAGCGCCTCGCCACCATTTCGCAGCGCCGCCAGATCAATTTCACCCTCTTTGAGTGGGAAGCGGCTGTCGTCTTCACTCTGCTCCCAACGTGGCATGGGCTTGCCATAGGCTCGGAAGCGAGCGACACCACCATCCGGGTAAATGTGCAACTTGAGATGGGTGACAGGTTCTTGTGAGGACGCCATACACAGGTTTTGTGAACCTCGTTGCAGAGGAACTTGTCCGAGCAATGGCTTCCAATTGACGTCTGAAAAGTCAGATGTGTCATCAGCATCTGGCGCAAAGCAGCCTTCCACCGAGGCGAATGGTGCGTGGTTGCCGAGGAAGTGATTGGTGTCGATGTCGAAGACGGAGATCACACCTGGCACACCGAGCTTCAAGATACACCAATCGTGTCCTTCATCTCGCTTTCTGCGACTCTCCCAGCCGTCCATCCATTTGCCGCGCTCCGTGTACTCATCAGGTAAGAAGACACCGCGGCCCTCTTTGACGAGATTGTCCATGGACGCAAAAAAATCATCTGAACACAAGAGCGCCTTTCCACCAAGTGATTCAGCGAGAAGGTCGATGCCATTGGAGATACCAATCGATTGATTGTCTTTCATCTATATTACCTTATGTGTTGGAGTGTTGGTGGAGGAGAGCCTGACCACGGGGAGGATGGAATCCTTCTTCGTCGAGCGCGACCTCACCACGAAGGTAGACCTTCTTCACCTGACCCTTGAGAGACATCCCAAGGTATGGTGTGGCTGCATGTCGCGTGACGAGGTGTTCTCTTTGCAAGGTGTACTCCACCTCAGGATCCCAGATGACGATGTCCGCATCTGTTCCCGGCGCGAGATTCCCTTTTTGTGCCTCGATACCGGCGAAGCGAGCCGGGCCTTCACATAGCCAGCGGGCGATGTCAGTCAACCCATATCCCCGCTCGGACGCCTCCGTCCACAGCAAGGAGAGCCCAAGATCCAGAGAAGAGATACCTCCCCAAGCCTTGAAGTAGTCGCCACTCTCCAGCTCCTTCATCGTCGTCGGGCAGGGCGAGTGGTCGGAGATCACAAAGTCGATCAGGCCATCTTTAAGACCCTGCCACAGCGCGTCTCTGTTCGCCTTCTCGCGGATAGGGGGCGCGCACTTGTAAAGAGGTGATGCGTCCGGGATATCCTCAGCCTGAAGACAGAGGTAGTGAGGACAAGTCTCGACGGTCAGGGGGAGGCCTTCTTCGCGAGCTTCTTTGATCATCGGGAGCGCGTCGGCTGCGGAGAGGTGGACGATATGTACGTGGGCCCCTGTCTCTCGACATAGACGAATTAACATCTCGATGGCGTCGATCTCCCAAGAGGTCGGACGTGATGCGAGATAGCACTTGTACGATGTCGTCGGGAGCGCAGGAAGAGCGACCTCCGAAGTGATCTCTGCATGGGCGAGCAGCGGGACGTCGTATCGTTTGAAGATCTTCAGTGATTGACGGAGTGTCTCTTCATCGGCTGCAGGGAATTCATCGATACCAGAGTGGCACATGAAGGCTTTGCCACCGAGTGTTCCTCGTTGCATCAGCGCGTCGAGTGAAGAGACACTGTCAGGGACAACACCTGCCCAAAAGCCGACGTCTACATGACATTTTCCAGGCATACTGGCGAGTTTTTGTTCGAAGGCATCGAGCGTGGTCGTGACAGGTGAACAATTGAGTGGCATATCGACGAGCGTCGTCAAGCCGCTCTTCAGCGCGGCCTTTGTGGCAGTCTCGAATCCTTCCCACTCTGTCCGTCCTGGCTCGTTGATGTGTACGTGTGAGTCCACACCACCGGCCATGACTGCGAGGTCTCCGACATCTTCTATCTCGATGCCCTCTGGAGCCTCTTGGACGATCGAGTGGATGTGTTGCCCCTTGATCAGGATGACGCCGGACACAATGCGGTCAGCGTGGACGATATTTGTCGAACGAATTCCCCACATATAGGTCTCCGTAAAAGATAAAGTAATTTTTTAGGTTATTTTTCGGGAGCACCATGATCGAGCCAGTGGACGAGATACGCACGTTCTCTATCCGTAAGGCCCGTGAGATTGCCCGGAGGCATGACGCTGTTTTTGACGTTGGTCAGCATCTTGGCACGCAGCTTGACGATCTCCTGGTAGGCTTCAAACTTGGAACCTTGTGGTGGTGCTGTAAAGCCGGGGTATGTCGGTTTACTCGCGTGACAGGGGACACAGCGCTTTTGGATGATCGAGGCGACGTCACCGTATGCCAGCTTCTTTTTGATCACGAATGTCTTAGAAGCTGCTTTTGGGACAGGTCGGATGACAAACGCCAGGGAGAACATCGCGACCGCAGCGACTGGTAGGACCCAGACGTTGTAATGCCCCTTGTGCTTGAGGTTGAAGTAGTGACGTACACCTGCGCCGATGACGGAGATCGCGAGCAGCACGATCCAGTTGAACTTATGTCCATACGTCATCGGGAAGTGGTTGCTGATCATGATGAACAACACTGGGAGCGTGAAGTAGTTGTTGTGCAGTGAACGCATCGCGCCAGCTTCGCCGGCTGTGACGTCTGGCTCTTTGCCTTCGATCATCGCGTTGACCATCACGCGCTGCTTAGGGATGATCACAAAGAAGACGTTCGCCGCCATAATCGTCCCCAAGATCACACCAACATGAATGTACGATGCGCGGGGAGGATAGATGTAAGAGAGCGCGAAGGCCGCGACGGAGATGAGCGCAAAGCCGAGCGTGACGAAGAGCACTGGAGATTTTTTGGGCAGGGGCGTTTTACACAAGAAGTCGTAAATCAACCAACCACCGACGATGAAGCCCAGGCTGATCAAGATCGCCTGCCAGGGGACGAGCGCGTTCGCGCCACTTTTGATCAGGTAGAGTTTGGCGTTCCAGTAATAGACGACGATCACAAGGCCAAATCCCGACAACCACGTCGAGTAGGCTTCCCACATAAACCAGTGCAGCGTCTTGGGCAGCTTGGCAGGGGCACCTTTGTACTTGAGGACTTGGTAAAAGGCACCGCCGTGTACGGCGAAGAGTTGCCCTTTGATGCCCTCCATACCTTCCAGCCCTTCGTCTTCAGGTGGGCGGATGCTGTGGTTGAGCCAGTTGAAGTAAAATGAAGCACCAATCCACGCGGCACCAGCGATCAAGTGGAACCAACGCAACAAGAGGTTGAGCCAATCGAGAATGTAACTCTCCATCTATTTCTTTCCTTTCCAAAAAACGACGAGAATACCGAGAGGGGAGCGAGGAAAAGAGATCGTATCTATTCCTGGTAGTGGCCTGGACAAAGCTCGCAAGCTCGCTTCCAGGGATCTTCGGCATCGCGGATGATATCAAGTGTAAAGGGGATGAGCAGCTCCGTCGCAAATTCGACAGGTTCCTCTCTCATCACGAGCTGTTTGAGGAGCTTAATGGCGATAGGATACCAGCGCTCTGTCTGTTCATTCCAGAAGATCTGTACGCGCTTGGTCGGCGTCTGTGCGCCACTCTTGATAAAGTCGATCTCTTCCTGAAGAAGTGTCTCAAAGGTCTCATGAGAGACACGCTTGTGGAACAGCTCGGCCCACAACTCCCAACGTGAACGCTCTGTCGTCGCGAGGTCATCCATAATCCTCACAAAGACGGGGGCACCAGAGGCGTCGTGCATGAGCGCAGGGAGCGCGACACAACCATTCCCTCGGAGCCAGTCAGCCAAGTACTGAAGCGCCTGAAAGATGTTGTAGCGGACTTCATCAGGGTGGTCGTTGGGGATCACGTCGGAGACTTCCAGATCTGCCGCGAGCACACCACGAAGGTACAGTGGATCATCGTGTTCAAGGCCCGGTGCGTCCTTGGAGTGGACGAAGTTGAGCAGCGGCTCTTGTTCAGAAGGTGTCGGCACGAGCGCCTTGATTAATCTATCGAGGGTGTCGTCTCCAGGTGTCTGTTCCTGACGTCGCCACGCCTGCACGATGGCCAAACCCATACGCACGAAGTTGGGGTGGGCGACCCAAAAACCATCCAATCCCCGCTTCAGTTGGACAATGACATCTTTGATGTATCCCACCATACAGACTTCGAAGGAGTGTTCATTGCCATCTTCGTAGAGGATGCCGTACATCCCACCGATCTTGATACCGCCAATGGGTGTAAGCGCTTCGGCGAGCAGCAGGTGTGACTCTTTGATGTGGTTGATGACGATGTTGGGGTCCGCTTTGACGGGGATGCGGTAATTGGGGTCAAATTTAAACAACCGGGCGGCTGAGGCGAGGAAGTCATGCCATCCGAGGCTCCCACCGACGAAGTAGGGCGCGAGCGCTTCGGCGATCTCTCTGATTCGAAAGATCGCGCGGGGGTTTTCAAAGACGATAAAGAGCCTGATCGAACCCATCTGATAGGCTGGATGCAGCTCTTTGATGGTGCGCTCTGCACGCTCGATGAATCGCTTGAGGTATGTGGCTTCTTCTTCATTCTCCAGTTTGGGGACGTAGAAGACGAGGGCTTCTGGGTGTTGCCAGTTGTGAAAGAGTTGCAACCCAAAGTCCAGGATATGAAGCGGCAGGGGATTACCATGATATAGATGGTTGCCGTCTGGTAGCGCGAGCCCGGGGATACGTTTGATCGGTTTGGAGAGCTTCTCCTCGGCGAGCGCGTAGTGTTTCCCCCGCGCCTCGTCGGTGAACGTGAGGGTCCTGTCGTAACAGCCGATGAGATTTTGGTTGGCGCCGATGATGTTTTGGGGGGTAGGTGTCATCGAATCTTCGTTGTCAGCGCCCCAGCGTGGGACCTGTCCAGATTCCTCGACGAGCTCGGTGACGATCGCGGGCTCGTTGGGGAGCTTTCTGTGCAGGGCGTTCATCGCGTTGATCGCCATCTGTGGGGAGTCTGGAGGTCCAAAGAGTGTGACCTGTTCACCTTCCATCGACGCCGGGATGTCGACCTTGGTCCACGTCTCTTGTGGTGGTAATGGACCTGCGACGAGCCTACCTGTCTGGTCTTTGCGCCCCAGGACGGTCTGATAATCTGGAGAGAGGTAGGGGACATCCTTGTTTTCTTCGAGACATTGGAGCGTCTCTTGATCCATAAAGGCCCGGTCTTCTTGTCGCTTGACGAGGACTTGATTGAGCTCGTCTTTGGTCTCTTCGTAGAGCTGGACGACAAAGCGCAGCGCGTCATCCGTTTCGACATTGGGAAATTGTTCACGAATGCCGGGGGCGAGGGAGAGACCTGGGACATTGGGGATGGCCTTCGCACGTGTGTTGCACTCTTGAAGGAGAGATTGAGGAAGAAAGTCGAGGTAGTAGGGGATGTCTATGTGGGCCATCAAAGGCACTCCTGCGTATGAAAATAACGTATTTGGATCATCGATCGAAGCTCGTAAGCTTATGTGTTTCAGCCTTGCAAGTCAAGGCTGACGCGGGTCGACGCCATTGTCTGCAAAAAAATGTGTCTACAGCTTTACATTTTTGCCTTGCCCAGGGCTTCTTTGGTTGAAGCCTGCGTTGAATGTACTTATTTGGACAATGGAGATGGGATGAAAAGGTCATGTTTGGTATGGGTTTGTGTGTGCTGTGTGTCTTTGGTAGTGTATGCCTGTGGGGATGGTGGGACACAAACCCAAGAAACAAAGGCGGAGGTCTCTGGTGCTGAGATTTCAGTCCAACAAGAAACACCCTTGGAGAAGCCGACTGAAAAGAACGAAACATCGAAAGCAGATGCAAGCGCTCCTCTCGACGAAGCGCCCGACGTGTCCCCACCATCTGAACAGAAAGAGACACAGACTGAGGCGCTCACTGAACCTGTTGTCGAGACAACACAGACTGAGCCCGTTGCAGAGGTCGCAAACACTGAACCTACTCCGGAGACAGGGGGCGCTGAGACCATCCCTGAGAAGACTCCATTTACGATCAGAAAAGTGAAGACATGTCAGGCCTTGGGGAGACCTGATAAGACAAAGTACACATTGCATCAAGACCTCCAATACGCGGCGATTGATCCAAAGCAACCTCAAAAGCTCGATGTGATCGTTCCAAAAAGTGGGACAGGTCCTTTCCCTTTGGTGATCATGGTACACGGAGGTGGCTGGGCGAAGGGTGACAAAGCGTCGTTTGTCAACAAGCTCGGCGCGCTCGCGGTGCTTGGTTACGCTGGCGCGACGATCAATTATCGTTTACTGAATCAAGACGTCGGTGGTGTGAAGTACAAAAACACATTCCCTGCGGCGATCCACGATGTCCGTTGTGCCGTGCGTTGGTTGCTCACTCCTGCAAACGCAAAGAAGTACAACATCGACACCACACGCGTTGTGATCATGGGATACTCTGCCGGAGGCCATCTCGCTTCATTGGTGGGTGTCAAAGTGGCGAGAGACGCGCTCCTCGATAGCCCTGATTGTCCCACCAAAGCGACGCCCATTCATATCTCTGGGATCGTCTCTTTCTCCGGTGTATATGATCTGACGACCTTCTCTGGGAATGTTGTCCCAACCTTGCTCGGTGATACACCGACAGCGAATCCACAAAAAGCCAAACGTTCCTCGCCGCTGTACCATATTGACGGGACTGAACCTCCGATCTTGATGTACCACGGGACGGATGACAAAACAGTGGAGATTGCCCAAGCCGATCAGTACGAGAGGCGACTGAAAACCCGAGGCGCAAACTACCTGTATATTCGTGTCAAAGGTGGCGAACACAAGGGACCATTTACGCCCGTCGCGATCTACGATACGGCGAATTGTTCGACACTTGCGTTATTGGAAGATCTGTTTGGGAAGCCTTGAGCAGTGTGTCTGTGGAGGTTAGGCCGTCGGATAGAAAAAAGAATACGGAAAATGAGACGAAGACAGAAGGTTGTTGCTGAAGCCACAGGCTTTGTTATTTGTCGTCGGCGTAGCGATGCTACGCCTTCTCCTCATGCCTTGCCTGAGGCCCCACCCACTGC
>MDTD01128079.1_pt1 | contig 60327 bp, 59 predicted proteins | sample 811221 | NCBI WGS metagenome assembly MDTD01 (sample SAMN05326646, study PRJNA326480) | marine metagenome | isolation source: seawater | place: Pacific Ocean: South West | collected 2011
CGGTAACGGAATGCTGTTCGTCGGTCTACAATTTACCACCGCCATTAACGGCGCGCTGATCAATTCGGCGGAACCGGTGACGATCGTGGCCGTTGCCTGGGTGATGTTCCGTGACCGGTTGACCCTAATTCAATGGGCCGGGGTCTTTATATCCATGGTGGGCGTGATCTACTTGGTCGGCAGAGGCAATCTTTCGGTTCTGTTAAGCCTCGATCTGAACATTGGTGACGTGTTCATTTTCATTTCTATTGTTTCTTGGGCTTTTTACGCGGTTCTGATGCGAAAGGTGCCGCCGGAACTGGACAGGCTGAATGTCGTATTCGGCATTCTGGTCGCCGGCGCGATCGTCGTTTTTCCGTTCTGGATTGCGGAAAACATTTTCTACAAAGCAACGCCGCTTATCTGGGAAACCCTGTGGACGACCTGCTTCAATGCGGTGTTCGCATCGATCCTTGCGCTGTTCTGGTGGAATCATACGGTGGAGGGGCTTGGGCCGGGACGTGCCAGTTTGTTTATCCACCTTATACCCGTCTATACGGTGATCTTGGCCGTCTGGCTGTTGGGTGAACGGTTATTCATGTTCCATGCGATTGGCATCGGTTTGATTGCGATCGGTATATTTCTGACAACAGTGCTAAGAACAAAACGGGAGAACGCGGCATGAGCAAAATGCGGGTATACGATGATGCGGCTGGCGAACCGCCGGAACGTACATGGTCAAACTGTCTGGTTGTCGGAAAGCATGTTTATATCGCCGGGATGACGGCGCGAAGCTCCGAATTCAATACTATTGTCGGTGAGAACGCCTATGAGCAATCGAAAGTGATTTTCGGCAAGATCAGGGCATTAATTGAGGCCGCCGGGGGCACGATGGCGGATATCGTGAAGGTCAATATTTTTCTCACCGAGATCAATGACCGGCAACAGGTCTGGGAAGCGCGGCGTGAATACTTTGAAGGCGATTTTCCTGTCTCGACCCTGCTTGAAGTGTCGAAACTGGTCCATCCGGATATGTCGGTGGAGATCGAGGCTGTCGGTTATCTTGGCGCGGGGGAAGATTGAGGCTGTCTGGACGAATATTGCCACGTTAGACTGTGAAAAACACCAAAAGACCGGAGCCTAAGCGATGCTGACCATGCGCTCGGCGCTGGAGAGGGCGGAACGCTTATTCGGCGAAAACACAGCTATTATCGATGCAGAAGCCCGTTTCACCTGGGCGGAGCACCTAGACCGGGTGAAACGTCTGGCCGGGGTGTTGCAGGAGAACGGAATTGGAAAAGGCGACCGGTTCGGCATTATCTGCCGCAATACTTGGCGTCATTGCGAACTCATTCATGCCGGTTACTGGAATGGCTCGGTACCAGTGCCCGTCAACTACAGGCTGGCACCTCCGGAAATCCGGTATATTCTCGAAGATGCTCAAACTTCGAAGCTCTTTATCGAGGGTGCGTTTCTGGATCTGCTGAAGACTGGAGAGCTGGTTGGTTGGAGCGCAGACGCAGTGTGTATTCCGGGCGAAGGTCCGACCACAGAATTACGGTCGTCCGACGATTTGATCAGTACTGCAACGCCTGTCGAAGGCAACGAAAGCGGCGAGGAAGAAGACGCAATCCTGCTTTACACCGGTGGGACCACCGGGCGGTCCAAGGGGGTGCGTCTAAGTCATCGAAACGTTTTTTCGAACGGCCAGCAATGCACCGCGCCGATGAAGATCAACGCCGGTGACGTGTATCTTCATGTCGCGCCGATGTTTCATTCCGCGGATCTACTCGGTTCGGGATATACACAGGCTGGTGCCGCGCATGCCTATCTGCCGGTTTTTACCCCTGCAAATCTTCTCAAGGCCTTTCAGGATTATGGCGTTACCTGCGCCATGATGGCACCGACCATGGTTATTCTGACTCTGCAGGAGCCCGATTTCGGCTCCTACGATCTGTCGTCTCTGGATCGGCTGTATTACGGGTCTTCGCCGATGGCGGTAGAGTGGATCCGACGTACGATGGAGGCGTTCCCGACTGCCAATATCCAACAGGGGTACGGACTTACCGAAACCTCCCCGATTCTGGCGACACTGGATGAGGATGTTCATCGGCAGGCCATCGAAACGGGTGAATACGAGATATTAAAAGCCGCCGGCCGGCCGCTGGTCGGTATCGATATGCGGATAATCAACCCGGATGGAAACGAAGTACCTGCCGGGGAGCCGGGAGAGGTAGTTGTCCGTGGCCCGAATGTGACGGTCGGTTATCTCAATAGACCGGAAGAGAACGAACGGGCGTTCCGAAACGGTTGGTTTCATACCGGTGATGTCGGAAAGATGGATGATAACGGATTTATGTTCCTGCTCGACCGTAAGAAGGACATGATTATCACTGGCGGCGAGAATGTTTACTCGTCCGAGGTCGAAGCGGCGCTCTATCAGCACGAGGATGTGCACGAATGCGCGGTCGTGGGTGTTCCCGACGAGAAATACGGCGAAGCGTTGTTCGCTGCGATTGTGCCGCGGCCAGGGGTTTCACTGACAGAAGACGGGATAATCGAGCACTGTCGCGGGCGGATCGGCGGCTTTAAAATCCCGCGCAAGATGGCGTTCGTTGATGAATTGCCGAAAAGCGCGATGGGCAAAATTCTAAAAACCGAGATTCGCGAAACTTATGGACATACGACCTCATGAAGGACAGCCTGCGAGTAGGGATTGAGGGCCAGCGCGCTTTCGAGATCGATGAAGAACGAACGATTGCCTTTATGGGGGACGAACCTCGCGTTTACGGGACACCCTATATGGTGCGAGATATAGAAGAGACGTCGCGATTGGTTGTGCAGGAACATCTGGATGACGGAGAGGAAACAATCGGCGCACACGTTTCGGTTGACCATCTGGCGGCATCGCTCGTGGGCATGACGTCCACTGTTTCCGTGAAAATCAACGATGTTGACGGTCAGCGCATCACGCTGGAGGCAGAATTACATGATGGTGTTGATCTGGTCGGCAAGGCAAAGCATGTCCGCTTTGTGATCGACCGACAGCGGCAGGCTGCGCGTCTTAAAAAGAAACGCGCCCAGCTGAGCTAGCCATAAAAAAGCCTTGGTAGAAAAAGAGAAATCGTCGGTATCGTGACAAGAACCGCTAGTCTGACGATATCGACGCACAAGAACGGGGTGACATCCTTAAAGCCCGTTCCGGTGGAAACGTCTTCCAAGACGCCCGTGACTACTGTTAGGCAGCCTAGGCCCGCATTGTTGGCATTGGGCTGGTATCGACCAACTCTATCTGTTTTTTGGCAAGGCATTCGAAAAGCTGTGCCCGGATATCCGCGTGTGCAGGATCGTCGAACAGATTTTCCATTTCGTCCGGGTCGTTACGCAGGTCGTATAATTCACCCCAGTCTTCGCCACGGGATACGGTGAGCCGATAGCGTTCGGTAATTAGAGACCGGATTCGTGGTGGCTTTCTATACCCGAAATATACCCGCTGTTGGTCGTCTTCCACGATAACGGTATCGACGGCATCCGGGTCGGAATCGCCAGCGATGGCATTCGCCAGGCTCCGTCCCTGAATTCCGTTGTAGGGTTCGATTTTCGCTCGATCCAGAATTGTCTGGGCAATATCGACTGTGCTGGCAAGTGTGTCTGTCGCACGACTTTTGGCCCCCGGCTCCGACCAGATAAACGGTACCCTGGTCACGCCTTCAAAATGCGCCGGGCCTTTAAGCATCAACCCATGATCGCCGAGGAAATCGCCGTGATCGGCGGTAAAGACGATGATTGTATTGTCGGCCAGCCCGCTGTCTTCCAATTTTTTCAGGATATCTCCTACCGCATCGTCGATCATCGCGATCATGCCGCAGGTCAGAGCGCGTGCTTCAAGAATTTCTCTTTCTCTCACCGCAAATGCATTCTGCGAATTGGTCTGCGCTTCACCGGACTCCCTAGCGTCGCGCGCCCACTTGACGTGAGGCGGAGGCTCTACGTTGCCGTAGTCGAAACTCGGCGGAACTTTCATGTCCTCCGGCTTGTACATGTCCCAGTACTTGCCGGGCGGTGTAAAAGGATGATGCGGGTCCGGGAATGACGCCATCAGGAAGAACGGTTTGTCTTCGGTTGAAGAGACGTGACGGTCCAGGTATTCGATCGTTTTCTCCCGGATATAGGTCGTCGGATAATACTCTTCCGGGATCGATGTGCGGAAGGCCTGAGGACAAATGTAGTCGTGATCGAACTGGTTTTTACGGTCGCGAAGGTCGTCCGCATCTGTGCGCTTTTGTTTAAACCATACGTAGTATTGACCGCCGACATGGTCAGAGTGTTCCGTGCAGAGATCCACATGCTCGAAGCCGTAAAACGGCAGGTCGATCTTATACGGTTCGCCGGGATTCCAGGTGTCCGGGTGTTCCTGACCGTAATTGCCCTTCTCGTCTGCTTCGAAAGCCTCCGGTATCTGCTCCCGCAAAGACGTATATCCATCTTTTGGATCCGGCCGCGTGTGCATCGCAGGCAAGCTGGTCATATTCTGGATGTGGCTTTTACCGACCAGGGCGGTTGCATAACCCGACTGTCGCATCCCTTCCGTGAAGGTACTTGCTCGCATGTCCAAAGGGATGTCATTTGACCGTACCCCATGCAGAGAGGGCATCCGACCTGTAAAGAGTGTCGATCGGTTCGGTTGGCAGACAGGTGTTGCGACATAAAAACGATCGAAGCTTGTGCCCTTGGCTGCAATCGAATCAATGTTTGGTGTTTTTAGAACCGGGTGACCAGAACAGCCCAAATGATCCGCTCGATGCTGGTCGGTGATTATGAATAGAAAATTCGGACGATCCGCCGTGGTCGTTCCCCGTATTTATCGTTAACAGATTTGTAGCCGACTTCGATCCCTAGTAAACGCGATCGATCGAATTTTTTACGCTTCCGGGTCACCGTGCGTGAGGAAGTCCCACATGCGCTCGAATATCTGACCCGATGAAACCGCGCGGCTTTCTGCTTGCGCGTCCGAATAGACCAGCGATTTTTCTTCTTGGCCCGACGCGATTACCGCGAGTTCCGTCTTCGCCGCTTCTTCCAAATAGAACGCCATCACGATTGCTTCCTCCACGGTCGCGCCTGTCAGAATGCAGCCGTTCCCCCGCATGACGATTGCCCGGGCCTGCCCCAGCGTTTCTGCCAGTTCTCCGGCCATCCTGTCATCTCGTAGCAAAAGCGGATCGTTCCAGAGCGGCGGCTGCGGAGCAAAATAACTGGCGAATCCGATCCGTGGTTTCGGTGTCCTTTCAAATGTCGATAGCGTCATGACGTCTCGAAGGAATGTCCGGGCTATGCCATTCACGTCCTTTCGGCGCCTATAGATCTGCTGGTGGCACCGTACTTCACCGAGAACCCCGTCCGGAAGTGGTCCGTCTAGGGGTACCACCGTCCCCTGGTCCTCCGGCGTAATAAGGCCCATTGGTTTCGCTGCGCATACCAGAAAGCTGTCTTCGTTCAAGCGTGCGCTGACATGCCCGTAGGCGTGTCCAAGGTCGTTGCGACCGAGCGCGCGTGCCGCCATGCGGACGCGGGTTTGTGTTGTTTCAATGGGTTCCCCAAGTTCCCCGAAATGCGTTCCCGGCATAGGAGCTATTCCCGGAATTCCGGGATGTCTGGTTTGGAGCCCCAGACGCAAAATGATTCAGGCGTGAAAGGAAACTGCCGCGGCCGCCACTCGTCCTCGGGTTCGATGATTTTCACGCCGCAGGAATATTCGTAGACCATGCCGTCCGGTCCTTCGAAATAGAGGAACCGCGCTCCGGATGTCGCATGGCGACCTGGGCCGAAAACGATACGAATTTGTCGCTCATTGAAGAAATATGAGGACCGCATGAGATCGTCCGTTTCCCGGACCTGGAAATTAATGTGCTGCACGCCTGCTTCGTTGGTGGGGAACAGGGCGAAACGGTGATGTACCTTGTCGAATGACATTAGCGGTGCGTCTCCGATCCAGTCGTTCGCTTGAAAATTGAACAACGTACACCAGAAATTTTCGTCCCGGGGCGCGTTCGTTGTCTTCAAACCGATATGATTGAACCAGTGAACACCAGCGTCCCGGCTGGGGAAATAACGTCGCCCCGAATCGAAAGGACGTACCACCAGATCAAATTTGTTACCGGTCGGATCAGAGAACGAGAGATACTTCATGCAGCGCCGGACAGCAGCACCCTCGTCGTCTCCCCAGGTTATTTCGACACCGTTTGACTCCAGGTGGCTGGCTGCCTGATCTAGGGCGTTGTAATCTGCAACTTCGATACCCACGGTGTTGTCTTTGGGATCGCCGTCAAAATAGCAAATGTTGTGATCGCGATCGTCGCCTCGCAGGTATATCCGACCGTTTTCCCTCGAAACTTCTTCGAGCCCATATATTTCCTGCGCCCACTTAGACGCGTCGTTTGCGTTGGACGCGCCCAAATGAACATATCTGAGGTCAACCAATTCTATCATCTTCTGACTCCCGAGACGCCGATAATGCCTGCCTTAATGATATCGGTGCTACGCAAGGGCGCAAGTGCTCACCGCCCGGCAAATTCTGCGTGATATGCGGCATATTGGCGTAGCTATTACCGCTTCTCTGCGAGAGCGATGTTCAGTTAAGTATCTGTGCTGCGCAGTTTTTTGCCGTTAAGTTTGTGAACTCAAATAGCCCGGGATTTGCTCGCCATCTTTCGACAGCTCATGTCAGCTGTTTTAAATTGAGGGGGAAGCAAGGGCAGAATTGGCCTGAACAAAATAGTGATGAAAACCAGCTGTCTTAAGGGGATGGATACGGTTTCGAAGGTAATGCTTACAAAGACCCAACGGGAAGCGCTTACCTATTCCCCTGCGGACTGTGATGCCGGTAAATGACGCTCTTCATACTCGATGCGCTGCTTCAGCACTTTGAGATCACGTATATCAGACCCACTTCCGACCTATTTGATAGGCATTCATTAAGCCGGGAGAGGGTTTAGATTTCGTTAACGTAAATGAATCATTGATGGAATTGGTTGAGCAATTATTCAAACGGCGGACCGCCCCGATTTTGCCGGGTTTTACGCGATTCGGTCCGCACATCGACTATGATGCTGCAGCATGTCGACTACGGTACCAGCTTTCCATATTTTGTTCGCGATCGCGCTATTCGCATTGTCGGTCCTTACGACCTTTGTCGTTCTGCGTCTAGAAATTCTGGATGAACCGAACCATCGCTCCAGCCATGACCAGCCAACGCCCTCGACCGGCGGGATAGCTATATTTGCAGCGTTTGTCTGTGGCTTTGCCACGGTCTGGTTCGTCAGCGATGAAGCCCGCCTTTCTACATTTCATCTAGTCGGGTTCGCGGTCGCGGCGACTGGGATTGCGTCAGTTGGTTTTCTGGATGATTTGAGAAAATTGAAGACGTTCAAGGTTAAGCTGGCCGCGCAAGTGGCTGCCGCCATGATGCTTCTTGTTTTCGGAATAGTGTTCAGCCGTGTTTCCCTGCCGGTTATCGGCGCGTTCGATCTGGGTTGGCTAGGTTATCCCCTGACGGTCATCTGGGTCGTGGCGATGACAAACATTTTCAATTTCATGGACGGATTGAATGGGCTAGCTGGCGGGGTTGCGGTTACGGTCGCTGCGTTTCTGTGTGCAGTCACCTATATCGAAGGCTCGTTTTTCGTTTACATACTTTGCTATGTAATGGCGGCAAGTGCGGCCGGATTCCTCTTATTCAATTTTCCAAAGGCGCGCCTATTTATGGGGGATGTCGGAAGCCAGTTTATCGGCTTTTCCTTTGCAGCATTGGCTGTCATTGCCGCCGAGATCGATGCATCGCGGACTTCTTTCCTCGTCGTCCCGCTACTGTTTTTCAATTTCATTTTCGACACGATTTTCACTTTGCTGCGACGCGCACTTCGTGGCGAAGAAATTACAAAGGCACACCGGGCACATCTTTACCAACTTCTCCACCGAATCGGCTGGAGCCATGTGCAGGTGAGCCTCTTGCATTTTCTAATGACAGCATTGCAAGGGATCGGCGCACTGATGCTCGTCGGATACGGCCCGGATGAGCGTGTGATCGTCTTCTTGCCGTTCTTGGCGGGACAGATTGTTTACGCGACGTTGGTGATTCAAGGTGCCCGTCGGCGAGGGATACTAACGACCCCCGTTTGCTCCTGATCCAAACTGAAACGTCCGCCCGAATTTGATATCCGGATCGGCGTTCGGAACTGCATCCATCTTCGCCGGGGGGTGACATTCAGTTGCAGATCATCGCTGTCACGATTTAAATATTCCAGAATTCTTCGGCCGTGACAGTTCCGTCCGCTGCCGGCGGTGCGTATTGCACTAGCACCGACACACGGCTGGCCACCGAGATCATTTCGTCGGGGGCGTTCAGTTTAAGGAGAACTGTTCCGAGCGGAAGCAGGGTTCATTACTTCGAGATGATCGCCAGCGCTGCCAACGCGATCAGTGTGACGCCTAAAATGACGTGTTTTTTTATGCAGAACGAGCCCATCCCGCTTTTGCACGGTCGAATAAGTCGATTGTAATCGAGATCTGGACCCTCGTTGTCGCTCAGAATATCTCCCTCGTCCGAGAGCATAATCGAGGAAATATCGGTAACCGGAAGCTCCAAATGCAGTCCCTGCATCGCTTGAGATCGTCGTCGAAAATTTAACCTCCGACCACGAAGTCACGCCATCCGATGAACAGGAACGTTCGCCTTCAGAAGTTGATCTCGATGACGGGAATATCGATATGCTCGACTCGGCTGGCCCTAAAATCTAGTTAAGCATGATAATTTCGCCGTCGGCCGTTTTTCCCTGGCGATGATAGAAACCCAGCGTTTTAAGTGTCGGCTCGTCGCTGGCGACGAAAAGGTTTGCATCTTCTGAAACCGAGCCGTTGAAGTGCTGGTACCACTCGCCGCCGGGAAGGGCGACAGCGTCGAACGGTTCCCAGTCAAATCGCTTGCCGCCCACAATGCTGTGACCGTTTCCGTGGAACGGGATCATGATCTGGCTGGCATTTTGTTGCTGGGGCAGGGTGCTCTCGCCCGGCCGCAATAGTTGACCGAGGAAGGTCATCGTTGGATATGCTGCTCTGCCGTTTACCGGGTCTGTGTATTCGACCTGAATAGCATCCCACGGACTACCATCGTGATCCCGGAAACCCTCTAGCAGTTCGCGCGTGCGTTCCCATCGGTAAACATACATCGGCGAGTGCCGACCGGTGCCTCTGTGATGATCCAGAAAACGGGGCCTAAGTCCCCCAAAACCGTATGTCTTGTAAGAATGGTCATCGGTGTATCGGGCCGATTGTTCGCGACGCGACACCATTTTGCCGTTTTCTTCTTCCTTGTAGTCATGCTCGAAGACTGCGGCATTCAATATCTCAGTGAGAGGAAGGTCGAGGATACTGACGTTTACCGCAAAATCGTCGCCCTGGTTTCCGTGATTATGCCAGGCATTGGCTGGCGTCAGGACAACGTCGCCGGGGCCGAATGTTATGGGCTCGCCCTCGACACCTGTGAAATTCTGTTCGCCGGTCAGACCGATGCGGGCGGCATTAATGGAATGCCTGTGCGGCGGCATGATTTCACGCGGGTCGTTGAGACGAAAGGCAGTATAGAGTGTTGAAACCGTCGCCCTGACGGGCGCCAGGCCGGGGTTTACGAGAACAATCGACCGGCGTTCGGAATCGTCCATGGTGATGAGTTCCGCGGCCTCGTATAGCAGCGGTTCGATATCCGAGTATTTCCAGATGAAAGGTAGTGCCTTTCTGGCCTTGAGAACCTGGTCGTTCTCGTTATGATCGTCACGGTCATTATCGACAGCCCAATAGGGAGCCAGATCGTTTTCTTCGAGCTTTTCGTATACCGAAGAGAGCCGGGCCTCTCGGTTTGCGCCACGTTTTACCGTGTCGTCAGTCGAATTAGACATTTTCCCCTCGATATCTTTCCTCGATGGATTACAACTCTATCATTCAACAGGAGCCGGCGAAAACCGGTGTGCTGTATATCTGCTTTCCGCCGATCGATGAGGTGTCCCGCTGTAACTAACGGATCAGCCGATGTGCTTTCCAACCGATGTCAGGTTTGCTCGACGATGTGGAGCCCGCGCAGGCGGTCGATGACGTATATCAGCCCACGGTCATCCACCGTTATGTCATTGGCGCAGATCCGGTCGCAACCCGGCTGCGGGTCGGGGTCGAAATGGCCGACTTCTCTCGGTGCGTGAGGATTGGAGATATCGAGCATCCTGATCCCCTTCGAAAACCACGCGAACGGTATCACCGGTCCGGTAACAACTTCGCTCGGCTGGTGACATCCGGTGAAAACACCCTGCGGTTCACCGATGGGATCCAGATCTTTGGCTTGCCAGGATGATACCGGGATCGGATTTGTTTCGTCGGTTATGTCGAATATCCAAGTGAAGGCAGGCGCGTGCGGGCGAAGTTTTGCGACATCCTCGTCGGCGACAATCATGTGGTGATGTCCCCCGATTTCGAACGGCAACGGAAGTGCCGTGTGAGTAGGGTGCGGGAAAGTCGGTCCGGTGTTAAACGACGAGATCATTTTAGGTTGTGAGAGATCCTCGATGTCGAGGATGAAACAGCCGTGATGCCAGTAGCTCATATACAGCCGGTTGCCCATGCGGAGAGGATGGTGGCAGCGCGGTTCCGGTCCGTCGGCCCACGGGTATTCCTCGCCGCCGGCTTCCCACTGGCCGGGAATCCACCAACGGCAGACTTCGACCGGGCTCTCCGGATCCTGGAGATCGATAACAACCATGATCGGTCCACGATATCCTTCGACGGTCGACGAAAAATACATATAGCGACCGTCGAAATCGAAACGGTGAACGCCCCGGCCGATAGTGTCCCACGTGGAGATTAGCCGCGGGTTGGACTTGTCCGATACGTTGTACACCCCGACGCCCGTCGCAAATTCGTCGGGTTTGCCCGGGCCGATCAGTTCATGGTTCCGCACCATGATATCGCCCTGGGCATGAACTTTGTGCGAATGTGTGCCGTCCGGCATGCCGGTATGGGAGAGGAGTATCGGGTTCTTCGGGTCGGCGACATCCACGATGCTGGTGCCGAACGGATTGGCCATATGACCGATATAGGCGGTCGTTCCGTCAACGCGGACCTGGCCGCCACCGGCGCAATCGAAATAACCGACTTCCTGTAACCCCTCAGCGCTTGCCATTGTGTTCTTTCCTAAACGAATTCCGCATAGCGATCGATGCAGGTCTCGACGACCTCTTCAGGGTCGCGTTGCCACCAATTTCGCTCAGAGAATATCTCAATTTCGTTGAAACCTCGATAACCCGCCGCTTCCACCCATCCGCGAATGCGCGGAATATCTATGACGCCGTCACCCATCATGCCGCGATCCCAGACGAGGTCGACGGTTGGAACGAGCCAGTCGCAAACGTGGAAGCCCAGAATGCGGTCCGCCGCGCGGGCAATCTGGTCTTCAAGTTTTGGATCCCACCAGACATGGTAAACGTCGACCGCCACACCGATCCCTTCGCCGAGCGCGTCACACAAATCCAGCGCGTGCTCCAGCGTGTTCACGCAGGCGCGGTCCGCGGCCGTCATCGGGTGGAGAGGTTCGATCGCAACGGGCACCCCGGCCTCGCGGGCATAGTGCAACATCCGTTCCAGCCCGTCCGCGACCTGTATTCGGGCGTCGATCATGTCTTTCGATCCGTCCGGCAGTCCGCCGCAAACCATGACCAGACACTGCGCGCCGATGGCGGCGGCTTCGTCAACGGCGCGGCGGTTGTCGTCATGCGCGGCTTGTCTCCCCGCGTCATCGTTCGCCGGAAACATTCCACCCCGACATAGCCCCGTGACGGTCATGCCGTTGTCGCGTAACAGTTCTGCTGCCACTTCCACGCCGCATTCGGCCAGTTTGTCCCGCCAAACGGATATCCCGCGAATGTCTCTCGCGGCATATCCCTCGACGGCTTCGCGCAGCGACCATTGTTTCATGGTCGTTGCCTGATTGATCGCCAGTTTTTCGCGTTCAGGTGCCGCCATATTCAGATCCCGATGCCATGAATCGAGAGAACCCGGCTCATCCTCGCGGCAGCCTCCTCCGGATCCCCAAGCAATCCGGCCTTGTCGGCCAGCCGGAAAATTTCGGCCAGGTGAACAATTGACCGCGTGCTTTGCTGACCGCCGACCATTACGAAATGATCCTGATGCCTGTTCAGATAGGCCATAAACACGACACCGGTTTTATAGAACCGCGTCGGTGCTTTGAAAATGTGCCGCGACAATGGAACCGTCGGTTCGAAGATTTCATGAAATTCTTCCGGCCGGTTGTCGGCAAGCGCGGCGAGCGCGGCCGACGCGGCGGGTGCAATCGCATCGAATATGCCGAGTAGCGCATCTGAAAATCCTTCGTTGTCGCCGGCAATCAGTTCGGCGTAGTTGAAGTCATCACCGGTATACATGCGGACGCCCTCGGGCAGGGCGCGCCGGAGCTTTATTTCCTTGTCCTTGTCGAGCAGCGATATCTTTATCCCGTCGACCTTGTCGGCGTTGCGTCGTAGTACATCGACACATACGTCCATCGCGTCGAAATGATCGGTGTGTCCCCAATAGCCTTCCAGGGCGGGATCGAACATTTCGCCCAGCCAGTGCACGATCACCGGTTCTTTAACCTGCCCCAGAATTCGGTCGTAGACGGTTCCGTAGTCATCCGGCGATTTGGCGCAGGTAGCGAGTGCGCGGCTCGCCATCAGAATGATCCGCCCGCCACATGCTTCGACCGCTTCGCACTGTTCTTCGTATGCGCGGATCACGTCGTCCGTGGTCAGGGTCGGGTCGGGCGTCAAATGGTCGGTGCCGGCCCCGGAGGCCACCACAGCGCCGGGTGCGTCACGTGCAGCTTCGACGCTCCGTTGGATTAGTTCCAGCGAGGTCGGCCAGTCGAGGCCCATGCCCCTTTGTGCGGTGTCCATTGCTTCCGCGACGCCGATACCGAGGCCCCAGAGATGACGCCGGAAAGCGATGGTGCGGTCCCAGTCCACCGACGTATCCAACCACGGGTCGTTGTCAGCCAAAGCGTTCGGGACAACATGCGCTGCGGCATAGGCGATGCGGTTGAACGGGCGATCCGCTTGAGACGGAAATTCCTTAGGTGCCGAGGTGGAAAACTTTTCAAGCGAGCTGTCGGCGGTAGGTAAGGAGAGCGTCGGCATCAGGTGGGAACCTCGTCTATGTCGATCCAGCGCCGTTCGTGCCAGCTCTGCATGGCTGCCTCTGCCAGCTGAACGCCCTTGGCGCCTTCGCGCAGACTCCAATGGAACGGTTCGTCGGTATAGAGGCTGCGCATGAACATCTCCCACTCCGACTTGAAACCATTGTCGAACGTCATGTCGGCGCCGTATTCCTCCCATGTGTCGAAGAACGGGATAGTTTGCGGTTCATCCGGATTCCAAACAGGGGAGGGCGTTGCCGGCCTATCCTGCGTGTAGCACTTCGTAAGGCCTGCGATGGCGGCGCCGTGGGTTCCGTCGGCATGAAATGTGACCAGGTCGTCCTTACGGACGCGCGTGCACCAGGAAGCAAATATTTGGGCGACTGCACCGCCTTCGAGTTCGACCAGCGCATAAGAGGCGTCGTCCGCGTCGGCATCATAGGGTTCGTTGTTTTCGTCCCAGCGTTTGTCGATGTTGACGCGCCCTAGGCAGCTGACGCTTTTGACGCTGCCGAAGGTATTGTCGAGGACATAGCGCCAATGCGGCATCATATCGAGAATGATGCCGCCGCCGTCTTCCTTGCGATAGTTCCAGCTCGGTCGCTGCGCTTCTTTCCAGTCTCCTTCGAATACCCAGTATCCGAAGTCGATCTTTACGGATAGAAGTCGGCCGAAGAAGCCGTCTTCCATAAGCTGTTTCATTTTTTGCAGCCCCGGCAGGAATATCTTGTCCTGCACCACGCCATGCCGAATGCCGGCTTGCTCGGCGCGCTGATAAACATCGATCGCATCTTCCAGCGTACCCGCCGACGGTTTCTCGCAGTAAATGTCCTTACCGGCGTCGATCGCTTTGCGAAGAAGTTCGGCGCGCAGGTTCGTACTGGCAGAATCGAAAAACAGTGTGTCGTCCGGATTGGCTATCGCGCCATCGAGGTCGGTGGTCCATCGGACGACATCGTGTTTCTTCGCCAGTGTCTCCACTTTGCCGGTGTTGCGCCCAACGAGGATCGGGTCGGGCATGACGGTGTCGCCGTTGTCCAGCTTGACGCCACCCTCTTTCATGATGGCGAGGATGGATCGGATCAGGTGCTGGTTGGTGCCCATGCGTCCCGTGACGCCGTTCATGATGATGCCTAGCCTGTGTTCGGTCATTTTCGTCCCCCTGGTTTTTGTTCATGCCGCAACGAAGCGGTCCACCATCTGATGGATATGCGTACGCCATGCGGCAATTTCGGTTCTGTCAAAAAGATCGCGGTCGAAGAATACCGAGAGCGAATGTCCGTTTGACAGATAGTAGTAAATCAGTCCGACGATCGAGATGTACAAACGCGCGCCGTTTACGCCGTCTCTGAATTTTCCTTCAGAGACCCCACGCATGAGCAATTCATTTAGCATTGTCTCGAACGGCAACTGAACTGCGCGGATCCGTTCCGATATTTTCAGATGTCTCGCTTTGTGCAGGTTTTCGGCGTTCAACAGCGTGATCGCGTGCGGATTCTCGAGATAAAAATTGACCACAAAATCGACCAGCTTCCTCAGGCCGGATTGCGGTGAGCCCGACACGAGGTCGAGGGCAGCGCTTTCAGTACATATTGTCTCGTACAATTCGTCCAGTACCGCGGCGAACAGATCATCCTTGTTGCCGAAGTAGTGATAGAGCATGCGTTTATTGATGCCGGCACGCGTCGCGATTTCGTCGACCCGGGCGCCGTCCAACCCCTGCGCGGCAAATATATCGGTCGCCGCCCGGAGTATGCGTTCGCGCGACGCGTCGGGGTTGCGCCGAACCGGTGGGTTCTTTTTGGCTGGTTTTTTGCTGGCAGTTTGCACCGGCATGTTGAAATCCTATCGCTTGACAGCTTGGCTCCGCGTCCGTAGGCTGAAATAACCAAATAGTTACTTACGACAGAAACGATCTTTCGGCAAGGATTTTGATCATGGATACCTCTCCCCGCATCAAGACCACCACTGTTGGTTCCTATCCGGTGCCTGCGTGGCTCGGCAACGCACCTTCGGAACAGGACATCGTCGACGCTACCCGCGTCATTCTGCACACGCAGGAAACCGCAGGGCTGGACGTCGTGTGCGACGGCGAGGTGTATCGTTATGATCTCAGTCACCCGGAAACCAACGGCATGATCGAATACTTCACAAGACCGATGGACGGTATTCGGTCTGATCTGACGTTTGATCTTATCCGCCAGTTCGAATCCGAGAAGGATATGGGGTGGCGGCGCCTGCCGGCTGGCGTGGTTGAAGGCCCCATCGGCAGCGGAACGATGAATCTGGCGATGCCCTGTCGACGCGCCATGGCGCTGGCACAGAAGCCTTTTAAATTCACGCTGACGGGTCCTCACATGCTGGCGAAAACCCTCGTCGATCATCACTACGGATCTATCGAGACGGTTACCGAGGCGATTGCCCAGGTGCTGGCCGAACAAGTTTCCCGCATGGATGCCGATATCGTTCAGATCGACGAAGCCAACCTGCCCGGGTCCCCTGACGAATGGGAGTGGGCCGCTGCAGCGATGAACATCATTCTCGATGCCGTGCCAGGTATCCCTGCAGTACATCTGTGCTTTGGCAATTACGCAGGTCAATCACCGCAGCAAGGATCTTGGGGGCAGTTGATGGATTACCTGAACGCCCTGCACGCGGATCACGTCGTCATGGAATGCGCATTTCGCCCCGCCGAAGAGCTCGTGGCGTTCCGGGAACTTCGCCCGGAAATCGGCCTGGGTGTGGGTGTCGTTGACGTGAAGCGCACGATGACGGAAACCCCGGATGAAATCGCCGCGCTGATCGAACGGATGGAGAGCATCATGGGTGAAGGCAGGGTGACGTATATTCATCCCGATTGTGGCCTGTGGAATCACAAGCGCTACGTCGCAGATCGTAAGATCGCCGTTCTTAATGAAGGGCGGGATCTTTATCTTGGCATAGAGCGCGATGCGGTCGCGTAGTGGTCAGTCCATCCCTAGAAGACCGTATATGCGGCGCGTATAGACGCTTAAATCTTCTTGGGTATTGATGTCGAGTTTGCGGGGGTAAGGCAGGTGGATGGGTATATCTTCCGCCATCCGAGCAGGGCTCGACGTCAGAACGACGACGCGACTGCCCAGGAAAACCACTTCCTGAGTGTCGTGTGTTACGAATAGCACCGTCTTCCGGCTTTCTTCGCATATATGTAGCAGTTCAACGTTCGTTCCCTCGCGGGTAAGCGCGTCCAGCGCCCCGAAGGGTTCGTTCATCAACACCACCTTTGGGTGGTGAACAAGCGCCTGCGCGATTGCCGCCTGCTGATGCAGCCTGCCAGACAACTCCTACGGGTAACTGCCTTCGAAGCCGTCGGTTCCGACCAGTACGAGAAGATCCCTGGTCCCACACCAGTTGCTGGGCACCTTTTTTATACATCACGGGGGTTTTCCCAACAGGACACACTTTTCCAGTTAGATTTGCTCGCCAAGACGAGCACATCGAATGTGAAACTTCCTTTCAAGGTGCGCAGGACCGATCCTGTGATTAGACAGCGACCGAGTGTATGGTGTTACGCAGGACAATTGATTAATACGGCATTACCGGTTCCGCTAACTCGTCTAAGAATCAAGGACTTGGCCGAAAATAACCCCAACCTACTCCCCGAACGTTCGGTGAAGGAAGCAACAGGCGTCACGTCGGAAATTTACCGGTCGATTGAGGCCGCCCTGGGCGTTCGCCTCGTAAATCTTGTCTATAGGCATCTTGCGACCATTCCGGGAGCACTAGAGTGGGCCTGGGCAGTCGTCGGAGACGGGTTTAGCGAAGGCATCTATCAGCAACGATCCGCACCCCTGGTAAGGCTCGGAACGCACTTGTCGACCGACCCGCAGAGCATTCGCCCGATTTCTCTGGTGGATTATGGCCTTGGACTGTCAGAGGCTTCCGCCGTCATCGAAACGCTGGATGCCTATAACAGGGCGAATCCGATGAATGCCCTCAGCTTACGCGTTATCGCTTTATCGCTCTCGACTGGATGGTGTCCGCCCATGCGCAGGGCAGACATCGCGAGCTCCCGTCCACTGGTCGATTTGTTGCCTATGGCTGGCCTCGAAGACCTGGACCCGGAGACATCCGAATACATGACAGAGCTTGCTTTATACAGCACAGGCGAAAAATCGAGTCTCGTACCCTCTCTGTTCCGTCATTTTTTCCGCTGGCCCGCCTTTCTGGCTGGTTTGTGTGAATGGCTCCGACCTTTGCACGAAAAGGATGTCGTACAAAATCTCTCGTGGCGGATATCCGACGAAGCAGACTCCATTGCCAATGACATTTTTAAAAATCTGGCTGTATCGAAGGTCGAGATGGCGCCGCCGGCGGAGGAGATAAGAAGCGCTGTCGTGAAGACGATCGCCCAGTTTCTGCCCGCGTTATGCCGGATGATTGTTATCGGCGGACTTCTACGAAGTGCCATCGTTTATGAAACACCGATGTCCGCTGATCGGGAGGAATGAAAGTGGATTGGACAGCGATATATCCCTTCTGGTTCGGCGGCGGACCGGAAATCGATGAAGAAATCGTGCGAAGATTTTCTGCGGCCTACAGTGACGCGTTTGCCGGCAAAGTCTCCGCCTCGGCCGATGCTACCGGGGGGCCGTTTCGCGGATCCTGCTATCGGATCGGTTTCTGAGGAATATGTTTCGGGGCGATGAACGGTCTTTCGAAAGCGACCATTTGGCACCGTTGGCGGGGGTGATGGTTAAAAATGACCGAACGGGTTGAGTGCGTCGTCATCGGGGCGGGGGTCGTCGGACTCGCGGTGGCGCGTGCGCTGGCTAGGGCGGGGCACGAGGTCGTCGTCTTGGAAAAAGCCGACACAATCGGTTCGGAGACGAGCTCGCGGCACAGCGAAGTCATTCACGCCGGAATCTATTATCCGCAGGACAGCCTGAAAGCGAAATTCTGCGTTGAGGGAAAGCGTGCGCTTTATGAATTTTGCGATCACCACGGGGTTTCTTACAACCGCTGCGGCAAAATCATCGTCGCGACGGATGAAGAGCAGTTGCCGGAACTGGAACGTCTGAAGCGCAATGCCGCCGCAAACGGGGTGGAGGATCTGGTCTGGATGACGCCGGGAGAGGTTTCCGAAATGGAGCCCGCCGTATATTGCGTGGGCGCCCTTTGGTCTCCATCGACCGGTATTTTTGACAGCCATTCATATATGCTTGCGCTGCAGGGAGATGCTGAGGAAGCCGGTGCGATGTTGGCCCTTCTCACCCCGGTGACCGGTGGAGAGGTTCTTAGCAGCGGTATCAGGATCGATTGCGGCGGCACGACCCCGATATCCCTGACCGCCGATCTTGTGATCAATTGCGGAGGTTTATGGGCGCAATCGATCGCCTCCACAATCGTGGGCCTTCCGTCTACGAGTATCCCGCCGAAGTTTTATTGTAAGGGAAATTATTACACTCTATCCGGGAGACCGCCGTTTACGAGGCCCATTTATCCGGTGCCGGAAAAAGCAGGCCTGGGGGTTCATGTAACTGTGGACCTTGGCGGGCAGGTCCGTTTCGGGCCTGACGTCGAATGGATCGACGGCATCGATTATGATGTTGATCCGGCCCGCGCCGACAAGTTCTATGATGCGGTCAGAAAATATTATCCGGACCTTGCTGACGGGGCGATCCAGCCCGGCTATTCAGGAATTCGCCCCAAAATTCAGGCGCCCGGTGAGCCGGCCGAAGACTTCGTTATTCAGGGAGCGGACGATCATGGCATCGAGGGGCTGATAAACCTCTACGGTATTGAATCTCCGGGAGTGACGTCCTCTCTCGAAATCGCGGATTACGTCGCAAATATGATCTAAAACAATACGTTACAACCTCTTGAAAACGATTTTTGTGCACCTAAATAAACGTTATCCGATGCCCTTACAGGGGTTGGATATCGATACAGAGGTCGGCCATACCGGCGGCCCGTTAACATGTTGCTCACAGGAGGATATGTGATATGCGTACTTTTGATTTTTCTCCCCTTTACCGCTCCGCGGTCGGCTTCGACCGACTTATGAATGTTCTGGACGCTGCTCAGAAGAATGGCGCTGCGGACGGTTACCCACCCTACAATATTGAAAAGACCAGCGAGGACTCCTACCAGATAACGCTCGCGGTTGCCGGATTCGGATCGGCAGATCTAGATGTTGAAGTCCGCGATGGACAGCTTGTGATCGTCGGCAAGGGAGACAGTGAAGAGCAGGACAACCAGTTCCTGCATCGCGGCATCGCCCGCCGTGCTTTCGAGCGACGCTTTCAGCTCGCGGACCATGTCGAGGTGAAGGCCGCGGATCTTGTAGACGGTCTTCTCAAGGTCGATCTTGTACGCGAAATCCCGGAGGCGATGAAACCGAGGAAGATTGATATCAGAACGGGTGGAACGATTATCGAAGACCAGAGCGCAAAAGCTGCCTGACTACCAAACCAACTTAAAGCCGGGTCCCTTTGGGACCCGGCGGTATTGATATTAACTAATCAGGAACCCCATACCGTCCGCATCGCGGGACGCATTTGATCTGAAGACCGCTGTTGACGAACTGTGTCAGGGGCTTTAACCCCTCGCAAATATGTGTCTATAGCCGCTAATAAAGGCGGTCTCGGGGAAACCCCGACCATCCCAGCAGCGGGATATCCGGGAGGTTTGAACGATCATGAGCACAATGCTCGAAATTCAGGGCCTGACGAAACAGTTCGGCCAGTTTACCGCCGTCGAAGATGTTAGCTTTTCCGTGGGCAGCGGCGAGGTTTTGGGCTTTCTGGGACCAAATGGTTCCGGCAAGTCTACGACTATGAAAATGGTCACAGGTTTTCTGTCGCCTACATCCGGCACAGCGCTGGTTTGCGGCAACGACGTGACGCGCGATCCGATCACCGTGAAACGGCATATCGGCTACCTGCCCGAGGGCGCGCCTCTTTACGAAGACATGTCACCTGCTGGCCTGTTTGGTTTTGTCGCCAATGTGCGAGGTCTTTCGGGCGCAGCGCGCCGATTGGCCATTGATCACGCGGTAACCAAGCTGCAGCTCGATGAAGTTTACAACCAGCAAATCGGAACCTTGTCCAAGGGTTTCAAGCGCCGGGTGGGTCTTGCGCAGGCAATTTTACATGACCCTGACGTGCTGATTCTTGATGAGCCGACGGACGGTCTTGATCCCAATCAGAAGCATCAAGTTCGCGAACTGATTGCTGAGATGTCTGCGGACAAGGCGATCGTTATATCGACGCACGTGCTGGAAGAAGTCGACGCGGTTTGCAGCCGGGCGATTGTCATTGCGCGTGGAAAGAAGATCGCTGATGGAACGCCCACGGATCTCGAACGTCGATCGGGTTATTACAATTCCGTATCGGTTCATCTTCACCCGGAGCATATCGAGGGACTCCGTGGCGCGCTTTCCGGGATGAATGATATTTCCGGGATAGAAGTCGGTAACAGCGATGGAGTGCTAGCACAGGTTACCGTGATGTCACGCGAAGGCGCGACGATCGTGGAAGCGGTAAATACTCGTATCCGTGAAAACGGCATCTCGGTAGAGCAGCTATATGTCGAACGAGGGCGCCTAGATGATGTGTTCCGGCAGATTACCAGCGACGGAGGCGCGCGATGAGCACTCTTCTTGCGATATCGCGGCGGGAACTTAACGCCTATTTTTCAACGCCACTCGCCTATGTGTTTATCGTCATCTTCCTCGCGCTTGCCGGAGCGACGACGTTTTATTTCGGTGGGTTTTTCCAGCGAGGTCAGGCGGACTTGGCAGCGTTCTTCTCGTTTCATCCCTGGCTGTATGTGTTCTTGATCCCCGCTGTCGGTATGAGATTGTGGGCAGAAGAACGAAAATCCGGGACTATCGAACTGTTGATGACGTTGCCCGTATCGACGACAGAGGCGGTGTTGGGAAAATTCGTTGCCGCATGGTTCTTCACCGGTATTGCCTTGCTGATGACGTTTCCGATCTGGATAACGGTCAACTATCTTGGCTCGCCGGATAATGGGGTGATATTTGCGGGATATGTCGGCAGCTTTCTGATGGCGGGCGCGTTCCTCGCGATTGGAAGTTTCGTCTCGGCGCTAACCCGCAATCAGGTTATCGCCTTCGTCATTTCGGCTGCGGCATGTTTTCTTTTCATGATGAGCGGGTTGGAACCTGTGCAGTCGGCATTCCGAGGATGGGCCAGCGCTTTCGTGGTCGACCTTGTGGCATCTCTCAGTTTCCTGACCCATTTCGACGCGATCACTAAAGGCGTTTTCGATCTTAGGGATTTTATCTACCTCTCTTCCGTCATCGGCGTGTTTTTGTTTGCAAACGTCGTCGTCGTTGATCTCAAGAAGGGATCGTGAGGAATCGTCATGGCAGATAGCTCAAACAAATCACCGATCAAAGACAGCCGGGTGCTTGGAGTCATTTCTCTGGCGCTGGCGGTCGTCCTTTTCCTTGCCATCAATGTTTTCTCCGAAACGGCGATCAAGGGCGTACAGTTCGATCTGACCGAAAAATCTCTTTACACCCTGTCGGACGGCACCAAGGAAACCCTGGCTGCGGTAAAAGAGCCAATCACGCTACGGTTCTTTTCCACAAGGCAACTTACGGAATCGACGCCGGGTCTGACAGCCTATGGCGAGCGCGTGCAGGAACTCCTCGAACGCTATGTCGCTCTGTCGAACAACTTGGTGAAGTTGGAACTGGTTGACCCGGAACCCTTTTCGCCGGAAGAGGACCGCGCGGTCGGTTTCGGACTAAGTGGTGTACCGATCACAGAGGCAGGGGATCTTGGCTATTTCGGGCTCGCAGCCACGAATACGACCGACGATACTGATGTCATCCCGTTTTTGACGCCGCAACGCGAACAGTTCCTAGAATACGATTTGACCCGGATGATCAATAATCTCGCGAATCCGAAGAAAAAGGTTATCGCTTTAATCTCAGGGATTCCTGTCGACTCGGACCCTCTCAAAAAATACAAAGCCTGGGCTCTGATAGATCAGCTCAAGCAGTTCTTCGAAGTGCGCCCCCAAGGACTGACGCCGAAGATTACTGACGATGTAGATTTATTGATGATCGTCCATCCGTTTGGGCTGAGCGACGGGTCTAAATACGCGATCGATCAGTACGTGCTGGCCGGCGGCAAGGCGATGATATTTGTCGATCCGCATGCCGAAGAGGGCGCGCGCAGCAATCAAGCCCTTCGTCTTCCGGCAGGGTTGGGGTCGCATATGCCAAAACTGTTCAAGGCTTGGGGCATCAAGTTTGACCGGGACAAGGTTCTTGGCGACCTGAAAGCCGGGCAGCGTGTTCAGGCTGGTGTGGATTCGTTTGGACGTCCGATTATCACGCGTTACGTAGCGTGGACAACGTACGGTCCGGAGAATATCAATTCGTCTGACGTAACGACGTCGCAACTGCGCCTCGTGAACTTCGGAACGCCGGGGTATTTCGAAATCGAAGAGAGCGCGACGACTATGGTCGAGCCATTGATTACATCAACAGAGGCTTCCGGCCCGTTCGATGCGGAAAGCGTACGCCGCAATCCGCAGCCCGCTGAAATTTTGAAAGAATTCAAGCCGCAAAATAAAACCTATCTCCTTGCCGCGAGGGTCAGCGGAAACGTGAAATCCGCATTTCCCGATGGCCCACCTAAAGAAGAATCAAAAAAGGACGGTGACGAAAAGAAGGACGCTGCGACGCCAAAACCACATCTGTCGGAATCGGTAAAACCGATCAATCTTATCGTGGTCGCTGATACGGACTTCATGGCAGACCTGTTCTGGGTGCAGACACAGGATCTGTTCGGACAGCAGGTGGTCGTTCCGACGGCCAATAATGCCGACTTCGTTGTGAACGCAGCCGACAATCTGTCCGGTACTAGTTCCCTTATAAATCTGCGGAGCCGAGGCTTGTCGGCGCGTCCGTTCGAACTAGTTCAGAACATCCAGAACGAAGCGGAAGATAAATATCGCGCCAAAGAACGTAGCCTTGTTAAGGAACTCGAAGACGTTGAGAAAAAGATGCAGGAGCTGCAGAACAGGGAACGTGCCAAGAGTGCTGCCGTTTTGTCGCCGGAACAGAAGGCGGAGATTGCCAAGTTCCGGGCCCGGGTCCTCGAAATCCGCCAAGAACTTCGCCAGGTACAATTGAACCTTCGGCGCGATATCGACAGCCTTGACGCCCGGCTGAAGGTATTAAATATCGCGGCGGTGCCGGCAGCCGTTGCCATTCTGGCGCTGCTGGTTGCGTTTGTTCGCCGCAACCGGAAACGCGGCCGGGCGGCCGTCTGAGAGACAGGGGAGATCGATAGATGAAACCCAGAACCTTTTGCGGTTTTGCCGGTATTACAGCCGCTGCTGTCGCAGCTGCAGCAGTTGCGGTGTCGTCGAAGTCGGACACCATTTCCCTGACCGCCGGAACGGAGCCCGCCTTTCCAAAGCTTGAGAATGCGGTCAACGACGTTGCCAAAATCGAGATAAAAAACGCCAAGGGGGTGTTCTCAATCACGCGGGATGGCAAAAATTGGGGAATGGATCAGAAGGAAGGCTATTCGGTCGAGTTCGAAAAGGTCAAATCAGCCATTGTGAACCTGTCGCAGTTCAAACTAATCGAGAAGAAAACAAGTGATCCCGAGCGGTATGAGCGTCTAGAAGTCGATACGCCGAGCAGCGCCGAGTCCAAAGGCCGTGTGGTAACGTTGAAGAATGACAAGGGCGATGTGCTTGCGTCAGCGGTGATTGGCAAACTCAACCCGAACCTTTTCGGATCCGGCGGCGCCGGTACGTATATTAGGCGCAGCGACGAGAAAGAAACCTGGTTGGCGCGTGGACAGGTCGAACTGGGAGGGGAGCCGAACGACTGGATGTCCCGGCAGATCGTTAATTATGGCCAGGAAAAGGTGAAACGGGCGATCATCATTCATCCTGATGGATCACAGTTCACGATTTCGAAGGCGGCCGAGAAAGACAAAAACTTCGTGCTGGAGAATATTCCTTCAGGCAGAAAGCTGAAAAACCCCGACGAGGCCAATCCGCTTGGCGGGGTGATGTGGCGGATGATGTTCGATGACGTGCAGAAGGCCGACAAGCAGAAATGGCCTGCAAAACCTTGGGTCTCCTACTATACCACCTGGGAGGGCTTCACGGTAAAGATCGAGACGGCGAAATTCGGCGCGGGGTACTGGGGCAGGTTTTCGGCGACTATTGACGACAGCGTTACTGACGTCGCCAAAAGAAAATCTGCGGTTCAGACGGTGCGGGAAATCAACGGACGTACGGCGGGCTGGACTTACATGCTGACGGCGGGTGATTCAGAAAAGCTGACATTCGGTATCGAAGAATACCTGGCGAAGCCTAAGAAAGAGGGCTCCTAACAAAACGCAGTACAGGGATCAGCGGTGTCGGTTTGGCGATTCCGGCGGCTCGGTATTGACCATTGCATGAGCCGTTTCAGAGTTCGGCTCAGGGCAAAATCGCAAGCACTGATCACTACTTCTGGGTGGGAATTCGCCGATGGCACCAGAAATTAAAATGTTTTCGTTGCTACGGTAGTTCGTTGGGGCATTAGAATTAACATGGTGTTCAGACAGACCCTCACCCTCGGCGGAAGCTCGCTCAGATACTTCTCCTAGAATTCCTGCAGTGTCGAGATGCCGCGAGTTCCGCCGAGGACAGGCGTCTCCTTGGTTTTCATTAGCGAGGTACCGGGTGTGTTGGGTTCGTGAATCTCTCCGACGTTCACAACCGCGTCCGCGGTTGTTGCGATCTCGATGCTGGAGGCAACGGTGTCGATCCCGTCGGACTCCCGCGGAGACCAATGCCCTGAAATATGTATCCCAAGGTTTTCCCCAGAACGCTTCGTGGTGATTCAGTCTGTCGCGCCCGCCATGAGTCGGATTTTCTTGGGATCGGTACCGAAGAATTTCTCTCAGAATATTCCATAGGTTGGAATCGGTCTGGTGATGACGTGCAGGAGGCGACTGTCTGAATTTGACGGCCGGTGGATCAGCGGCCATGCTTACTGAGGTGAGGTAAGGATCGAATGGGCGTACTGTTGCTTAAACCCAACGACCTGCAGGGGCTCGTATCCATGAAGGATGCGATTGATGCGGTTGAACAGGGATATCGGGAATCAACTGAATACCCCGTCATTAACGGGCCACGGCGTCGAGTTCACTCGCCGTCTGGCGTGCGCGTATCCAATTTTCCCGGAGGGGTTCACCAGCTTGGCGTTATGGGTGCGCAGGTTCGTGCGGAGTTGGTCGTGCAGGAAGGCAACAATCAGCGCTACGATCATCGCGAACTCCCGGTTCATGTATTGCATGATTCGACAAGCGGCCGACTACTCGCTGTCCTTTTCGGCGAAATAGACGAAAAGACTATCGGTCCCTCCAGTCTGATGGCGTTTCGTACAGCGGCTACCAGCGGAGTTGGGTTCCGTCATTTGGTAGGTAACGATGCATCGACCGTGGGTCTGTTTGGTTCCGGTGGACAGGCCGCCAATCAGCTTTTGGCACTCATCACCGAAAGGCCGGGGATACGGCACGTTAAGGTTTTTAGCCGCAGCGCGGAGAACCGAAAGGCTTTTGCCGAGACATACTCGAAGAAATTCGATCTGGAGATCGAACCGGTGGATAGCCCTGAGCCGTTGTTGGATAGGGTAGATGTCGTTATTTGCGCGACCAACACGAATGTGGAGCTCTTTGACGGCAATCGGCTCGTCGCCGGTCAGCATGTCACGGGTATTATTGGCAGCAACAAGCAACTAGTCGAAGGCGGGTTTTTGAAAAAGCCCAGGCGCGAAATTGACGATGCGACTGCCGTCAAAGCCGACATCATCGTCACCAATCTAAAAGAGTCCATGGTATCAGAAGAACAGGGGGATCTATTCGGACCCATTGATCGGGGGTTGATTGAAATCGGCGACGTCTTCGAGCTGGGCGATTTTGCGACCGGGAACCATCCGGGCCGGACGTCAGATCAACAAATTACCTATCACAAGAACAACAACGGCACCGGCTCTTCGGAAATGGCTATGGCGATAACCGCGTATCGCTTGGCTCTCGAAGAAGGTAGAGGCACCGAGATCGACCTGGGTTGATAGTGGAGTGGCTTAACGCGAACTATGAACTGACCGCGTTCGATACGGTGCTTGTCGCCGGGACGGCGTTTGTTGCCGGTTTGATGCGTGGGTTTTCAGGGTTCGGGGCCGCGTTGACGATCGCGCCCGTCCTCGCGGTCGCTGTTGGGCCTCGGGCGGCGATCCCCGCGATCCTGTTCTTGATGCTGGTCACCAGTGCGCAACTGGCGCCACGCGCCATTCGCGATGTGGACTGGCCAACCGTTGTGCCTCTCTCCGTCGGTGGCGTCATTGGCATACTGATCGGCGCCTGGCTATTGATCGTGGTCGACCAGGGACTTGTTAGAAAATCTATCTCTATCACCGTCATTTTCTTTGCTATTGTGATGCTGACGGGCTGGCGGTACCGGGGCGGTATCGGGGCCTGGGTTAGCGGATTTGCCGGTTGGCTCGGCGGATTGATTTCCGGCGTTGCTGCTGCCGGCGGACCGGCCGTTATCATTTTTTTGCTTGCCGGTACGGAGAGCGCCGCCCGAAACCGGGCTGCCATTATCCTATACTTCATTTTCACACAGACCGTGGCGCTGATTGTCTATTGGTTCGGTGATTTGATCACGTTGAAAACGTTCTGGATCGCGCTGCCGATGCTTCCCACGATCATGCTCGGGACCTGGATCGGCGAAAAGATGTTCGGCAAGGCCTCCGAAGAATTGTACCGGCGCATTGCCTTGTTGTTCCTTCTTGCCATCGGCCTTTCGACATTGTTGCTATAGAGTGCAGTGATGATCCCGAACGGAATCAGTGCCTGGGAACTCGCCGTCATCATCGTCGCTTTCGTAGCCTCCGGGCTTGTCCGGGGTTTTAATGGCGGTGCAGGCGCGAACTTTATTACAGCGCCGGTGTTGGCGCTTACCATCGGTCCCCGTGAGGGTGTTCCCATCATCATTCTGCTCAACCTGGTCAGTAACATTCAGGTCATGCCCGGGGCGCTGCCTCATACGAACTGGAAACGCATGCTGCCCGTCGGGATCGCTGCGATCGTCATGGCGCCCCTCGGGGCCTGGATATTGTTCGTCATTGAGGAGAATCTAATGAGGCGGATCGTCGCCGGCACCTCTATTGTCCTTTCGCTAGTGCTGCTGTCGGGCTGGCGATACCAGGGGCCGCGCGGATTGCCTATCCGTGTTGGTGTAGGCGGCCTTGGCGGACTGGTGACCGGTTCTGTATCGATGGGCGGGCCGCCGGTGTTTCTGTACTTGCTGTCCGGGCCAGGCAATGCGGCGTCACAACGGGCCGACTTTCTGGCGTTCGGACTAATGGTTCAACTGGGCGCAATCGTGTCGTTTGCAATATCTGGACTGATAACGCTTGAACTCTTGTTGCTGGCCAGCATCCTCTTCATTCCCTTTACGCTCGCATGCTGGACCGGCATGCGGCTTTTCGCAAAGGCTTCCGATACCCAGTTCCGCAATTACACGCTCTGGGGCATAGCGATCCTGTCACTTATCATCGCGGTGGTCTGAACGACGCTATTCGCCCTTCGGCAAGTCGAACAAACCCTCTTCCAGGCCGACGATATAGTCGATGATGCTGTCGGTGCTGATGACGTCCGCGTACTTGGCGTTCATATCGCAAAGATTGATCGCGTGGCTCGCCTGCGACCGGTCGAAGCATCCTTCTTCGGCAAGGGCGACGCGGTAGTTTTCGCTAAACGCATCGAGCACGCTGGCGCGGACGCAGCCCGATGTTGTTGTTCCCACCAGGATCACTGAATCCGCCTTGAAATTAGTCAAGAACGAACTCAGCGGTGTGCCGTGAAATGCGCTGGGTTTCAGTTTCTCAATCACTATATCCTGCGGCTGCGGTGCTACTTCGTGATTGATTGTATTGCCATCCAGATTTGTTTGCCTGACTTCTGCATCGGGTTGCCAGTCGCCTACTCGGGCATTCTTCCAATCCCACGAGCCCCTGTCCCATCCATCCGGACGGAAGGCGGCCGTCGTATATATGACGGGGACGCCTTTGTTCCGTGCCGCATCCAGAAGACGTTTGATATGGGGGAGTGCTTCCCACGCGTCTTGACCGCAGGAATTCGGCCATTTTTTGATCGAGTCGAGGATTGGCTCATCCTTATCACCCGTGAAGTGATAATTTACGTCGATGACGATAACGGCTGGACGTTTGCCCAGTCCCGCGGGCTGCGCATATCCTGCCGCGTCGAACACCTGTTTGTCCCGTTCCGTAAGAAATGAGTCCCAGACCCGATCGCCCATTGTCTTGCCTCCATGCTCGGCAGTCGTCAAAATTCAGTGGGAAGGCTAGTAGAGAAGGAGACACCGCGCAAGTTGATGCGGATTTTTATCGGAGAGATGACATGGCGATTAACGAATTGAACCATATAAATATCCGGACCGTGAATATGGAAGAAACCAAAGATTTCTTTGTCGATGTGGTCGGCCTAGAAATCGGTTTTCGGCCAGGTTTCCCGTCGCACGGGTATTGGCTTTACTGTGGCGAGGTTCCAATCGTCCATTTGTCGCTCAGCGATCCGGAGGGAGATCCCCGGACCATGCACAGCGGTCGGGGAAATGGTCTAGATCATATTGGGTTATCTGCTAGGGATTTGGCAGGGACCGAGAAAACACTTTCAGATCATGGTGTTACCTATCGGAAATGTCTCGCCGGAGGGGGTAGGCTGGTACAGGTATTTTTTCTCGATCCGAACGGAGTGCAGGTTGAACTTGCATTCGATGCTGATGCCGAAGGTGTTACGAACGATAATTTCGTGCCCGTGGACGCGGCCGGTTTGGGTGTCTAATTTCTCGGATTAATCCCTTCAAAAAAGCCGCCCATTTCTTACATTGTAAATATCCCAATGTAAGAAAGGGGCCGAGATCTGTCTCAGAAACTATACAAAACGAAGTTAGATATTCCTGAAAACGCGCGGCGCGCGTTGGTTGATATTTGAATGCTCGCCTGGTCGATGCCGTCGATCTGGCGATCCAATCTAAACAGGCTTACTGAAACGTTAGGAGCCCGAATTTTATTGCGCCTCATGAAATGTTCGCCAACGGCATGGGGGATACCAGTGGCCCAAAAAATATGCCGCCGACGCAGTTTTGAAGGCTTGCGGCCTTAATGAAAATCCCGTGATGGAAACATCTTCCTGGCGGTAGACCGGCGGGAACCCGGCAATGGATTCTTGACCTCGTCAGCGCGGGCCAGATTGTTTTCATAGGCGCTGTCGGCGCTTTTCCGGCGCGTGGCGAGTTCGAAATCCGGCCCACCCAGGGCGTGCAGACGGTGAGTCAGATCTTCCAGATGGTCTGCAATGACATGGACGACGATTCCTTCCCGTTGCAGCTTGCCGGTCACCCGGATCAGTCGCGCGCCCATGACTACCTGGCGATATCTCTCGAACGTCTTCGGCCAGACGACAATGTTGGCGACGGCCGTTTCGTCCTCCAGCGTGATGAAGATGACGCCGCTGGCGGTGCCCGGGCGTTGCCTGACCAGCGCGATTCCGGCGACGGTGACACGCGTCCCGTCCGTGGTGTGCGCCAGCCGTTCGTTCTGTGCGACGCGGGCGGCAGTCAGTTCCTCGCGCAGCAGTGCTAGCGGGTGGGTTTTCAACGACAGGCGTAGGTTTGCATAATCGTAGGTGACTTCTTCGCCGATTGCCATGGCAGGTAGTGAAACATTGGGGTCGTTGCGGTGTTCGCCATCTTCGAACAGGGGTAGCGGCGCAGGCGGCAGGGCACGTACCGCCCAGAGCGCATCCCGTCGTCCCAGTCTCATGGAGCCATACGCATCCGCCTTGGCCAGCCGTTCCAGTGCCGCATCGGAAAGCCGGGCCCGTTTCTGGATATCCGCAGGATCGCGATAGGGCCGGTCCCGCGCGTCGGTCAGCGCGATGGCATCGTTTTCGGGAAAGCCCTTTATCTGACGGAAACCCAGCCGCAGGGAGCGGTATCCGTCGCCGTCTGCTTCCAGCGTGTTGTCCCAGTCGCTGAAATTGACGTCGGCGGGGCGGATTTCGACGCCGTGCTCACGGGCATCGCGTACCAGTTGCGCCGGCGCATAAAACCCCATTGGCTGACTGTTGAGGATCGCTGCCGCGAACACGTCCGGATAATGTTTCTTCAGCCAGGAAGAGACGTAGACAAGTAGTGCGAAACTGGCGGCATGGCTTTCGGGGAAACCGTAATCGCCGAAGCCCCTTATCTGGTTGAAACAGCGCTCGGCGAAATCCGCCTCGTACCCGTTAGCGACCATGCCATTGATCAGTTTTTCCTTGAAAGTATGGATCGTTCCTGTATGGCGGAAAGTGGCCATGGCGCGGCGTAGTTGATCCGCTTCGGAGGGGGTGAAGCCACCGGCGATGATGGCGATCTTCATCACCTGTTCCTGGAATAGTGGGATGCCATAAGTCTTTCCCAGGACGTTGCGTAGTTCCTCGGACGGGAAATCGACTTCTTCCTCGCCGTTCCGGCGACGGAGATAGGGATGCACCATGTCGCCTTGGATCGGACCGGGGCGGACGATCGCCACCTCGATCACGAGATCGTAAAAATTGCGCGGTTTCAGGCGCGGTAGCATGGTCATCTGCGCCCGGCTCTCAACTTGAAAGACGCCAACCGAATCCGCCTGGCACAGCATGTCGTACACGGTGGGATCTTCCGCCGGTACGGTGGCGAGGTCGATTTTTCTGCCGTAATGCCGTTCCAGCAGGTCAAAGCCCTTGCGGATACAGCTCAGCATGCCGAGGCCGAGCACGTCGATCTTCAGAATGCCCAGCGTGTCGAGGTCGTCCTTGTCCCATTCGATTGTGGTCCGGTCTTCCATAGCGGCATTGGCGATGGGCACCAGGTCCGACAATGGTCCGCGTGTGATGACAAAACCGCCGACATGCTGTGACAGGTGCCGGGGAAAGCCCGTGAGTTCGCGAGCGAGACGGATAGCCAGCGACAGCCGCTTGTCGTCGGGGTCTAGCCCGGCTTCGCGGATATGCTTGCTTTTGACGCCTTCGGTACGCCAGCCCCAGACGGTAGCGACAAGCGTGGCGATGGTGTCCTCGGAGAGCCCCATGACTTTGCCGACCTCGCGCACGGCCATCCGGGTGCGGTAGTGAATGACTGTTGCCGCCAGTCCAGCGCGTTCGCGGCCGTATTTTTCGTATATGTACTGGATGACCTCTTCGCGTCGTTCATGTTCGAAATCGACATCGATATCTGGCGGCTCGTTCCGTTCGGCGGATACGAAGCGCTCGAACAGAAGATCAATCCGGGCAGGATCGATGGCAGTGATGCCCAGGCAGTAACAGACGGCGGAATTAGCCGCCGAGCCACGGCCCTGGCAGAGAATGCCCTGCGATCGGGCATAACGGACGATATCGTGAACGGTCAGAAAGTAGGGGGCATAGTTTAGCTCACCGATCAGCTTCAGCTCATAGATGATCTGTTTGCGCACCTTTTCCGGCAGGCCGTCTGGATAGCGGCCTTCGGCACCTTCCCATGTCAGCCGTGTCAGTTCCTCCTGCGAGGTCGTGCCCGGCGGAGCTTCGTCATCAGGGTATTCGTACCGCAGATCGTCGAGCGAAAACCGGCAGCGGTCGGCGATTTCCATGGTCCGCATGACTGCTTCCGGGTGGCGACGGAACAGACGGGCGATCTCTTCGGGAGGTTTGACGTGCCGTTCGGCATTGGCGGCAAGCCGGAAGCCCGCCTGATCGATCGTGCAGTGTTCGCGGATGCAGGTAATCGCATCCATCAAGGGTTTGCGGTCCGGAACATGCATGCGTACGTCGTTGGTGGCGACCATCGGCACATTGGTCTTTACCGATAACTGCGCCAGCTCCCATAGCCGGGCGGCATCGTGGCCGTTATATCGGCAGCGTGCGGCAAGCCAGATATCGCGACCAAACATTTCCCGTAGGCGGTGCAGATGTGCCGCGTAATCTTCGCTGGCAGCGTCGGGCGGCAGGGAGATGAAAAGCTGACCGCCCGAATGGGCGAAAACGTCTTCCAAGTATATTTCGCATTCGCCCTTGGGTGCGCGCCGTCGCCCGAGTGTGATAAGTTGCGACAACCGGGCATATGCGTCGCGGTCGGTGGGGAAGGAAAGTAACGACGGAGCGTCCTGCAGGTCCAGTCGTGCTCCAACGACAAGCTTTATACCAGCTTCCTTGGCGGCACGATGGGCACGTACGATACCGGCAAGTGTGTTGCGGTCCGTAACGGCGATTGCGGAAAGATTGAGTGCTGCGGCCGTCTTCGCGATCTCTTCCGCATGCGAGGCGCTGTGCAGGAAGGAAAAATTTGTGGTGACTTCTAGTTCGGTGTAATGGGGCATGACGGGATTGCCGGTCTCTCAGGCGGAGAACGCGTGGACAACATTATCAAGACCGGCATCGCGTGTAGCGTCGCAGAACCGGATATCCGCCGTAATGAAGACGATATCGTCGAGATTGCGGACGGTAATGGTTCCCATATCGGTTCTCCCTTTGATATGGGCGGCTGCGTATCATGTTGAATGCAGCCGCCTGATATTATCCAAACACGCCGTGGACGTACCAATTTGGTTGGGTGCCGGGGCTGTAGATACCGTCCCGATAGACCCAGAAACGGCGGCCCTGGCAGTCCTCAACGCGGTAGTAATCGCGAATATTATCCTGTACGGCCCCGCCGGATGCGGCGTTAGTTTCTTCCTTTTCCGGTTCCGTTTCCAAAAGACCGAGTCCGTCGTTCCACCATTCGGAGGCGATCCGTTCGGGGCCGTCGGCATGTTCGATACGAAACACCTGCTTGCGCCAGCGGAACATGACGGGAGGGTCGTCCGGCACCGGCGCCACGGCCTCCACCTCTTCCGGCCGGTGAAGGAGCCGAAGGGGACGGGGGCGGCGAAGCGGCTGGTTTTTAGGGAGGAAGCCGGATCGCCAAGGGGCGGTTGGTGCCGGACGGGGGCGCGCGGTGACGGGGGTTGCCGAAATCGCGCGTTCGGGAATGTGGCTTTCTTGCAGGGTCAGTTGCACGACGTTTTCGCTGCCAAGCCGGTTGCTCAGACGGTCGGCCAACTCGGCGACCCCGGTGTTATGATTTTCGTCGCGCCGGTCGAGAGCGGCCTGTGCCGGTGAGAGTTTCTCGTTTGTGGTGGCGGTCAGCGTGATGGCATCGATGCCGAATGCAGCAGTGATCCTGTCGAGTTTGGAGGTAAACAGCCGGGCAAGATGACCGGCGTTGCGGCTGGCCTGACTGGTGCCTGCCTCAAGCCGGTCGACCACGCCATCCGGGTGATAAAAGGTCAGCGTAAGCCGGCGGGCGCCGAGACCGTCGTTTTCGAGCATGGAGGCAAGATCGTGGGCAAGGTTGCGTACCGCGTCGGCAATGTCTTCCGATCTTCCGACCGGTTCCGCAAAACTGATGCGTGCATGCCAAGGGCTGGCTGGCGCAAGCGGAGATATCGGTTCGGGCCGATCGCCGAAAGCCTGATCCAGACGACCGGCGACGTCGCTGCCAAAACGATCTGCAAGGGCAGCACGCGGGATCGGCATAAGGTCGCCGATCCGGCGCAGGCCGACAGTCTGAAGACCGGAGATGGTATCGTGCTCCAGCCGAAGTCCGGCGACAGGAAACATTGCAAGAACGTCCTGTGCCTGTCCTTTGCGAACGGAGGTCCAACGGCGGCGCTTATAGCGGGTGTGACGGGCGGCTGCCCAGGCTGCCCCCGGGGTGTCGGCAATGGCGGCATAAGCAGTGAATCCGAGGCCGTCGAGGCGGCCGATGATATCGCGCATCAGGGCTTCTTCGCCGCCGAACAGGTGGGCGCAACCGGTAACGTCTAACCAGATCGATCCGCCGCCGGCAAAAGCGGCACCGGATCCTTCTTCGTCCGGCGCCGTCCAGGGCGTGTAGCGGCCGCACCAGTCGGCAAGACGGGATAGAGATTTCGTCTCCGCCGGTATGTCGGCTTCGCTGGTCTTCAGGTCGGGCAGGATCGCAAAGGCATCGGCAAGCGTCATACCGGCACGAATACCGGCCTGTTCGGCGGTGTGATTGACGGCATGCAGAAGCAGCTGTCCACCGGTTTCGTGAATCATCCCGAGCGGGCTATCCAGCCAATCTTGCCGCAACCTGCACAGGCGGTCGGTTGCGAATTTCGGCAGCCACAGAGAGATCACCCGTTTCATCATTCCACTCCATCATCCAGTTGGCGGACGTGCCGCCCCGGCAGCGGAACAATTCCGCCTGCCATCGTGCAGCGCCTAGCCCCGGCAGGGCTGGGGGCGTGTTAAGAAAATCATTATTGTGGTTGGCCCGGGGCTGGTCTTTTTCGCGTGTGACAGCATCCAGTCGCCAGCGGGTTGCAGCGGCGCTGGGCGGTGGTTTGTCGACTTTCGAACGCAGCGACAGGGCGGTGACGCCGGTTTCTTCCGCGGCGAGTTGCAGCCGTCGGCTGGCGGTGAGCGATATGTCGTCCAGTTCGCCAACCACGGCGGCAACCTGGCCACAGCGCAGACCTTCTTCCATTGCCCACAGGGCGTCGTTATCACGCCGGACACGTACCAGGATCAGCCGTGCCGGGTCGATACCGAACTGCAGCAGCGCCGGGCCGTAGAGGGCGCCGGCGTCCAGCGTCCACGGACGTTCGCACCACAGGACCGAAGCGTTCTCCGCATCTTTTGCCAACCGTCCTGCCAGCAGTGCGCAAAAAGCGGTTGCGATACCGGAATCGGCAGCGAAAACTTCATGCAGAGCGCCCCGTGCCAAACCGCCACCGGGCAGGCGATCGTCAATTTCGTCTATACCGAACGGCAACACTTGGCGATTTGCTTCCGCCAGGGTGCCGTCAAACCCTTCAAGCCGTTGAATATGTGCCTTTAGCCGTTTTAGGTTTGCTGGAGTCCGCCTGTTTCCCCGTTTCTGAGGGGGAAGGGAGCGGTTCCTGGCACTTCCGGAAGGCCTCGGCATAGTCTGTTCCATTGTTGGTATGAGAACAAATGTTCTTATTTTGTTCTAAATAGGAATGGGAACATGGTCAAGTACGATTTTGACCCTTGCCGGATAGGCTTATACTTCCGATATCGATTGTCATCCCACACATGTTTCCGATAAATAACGCCTCTACTCAGGGAGAATTCTTGTGACGTCGACCGGTTCCGCCACATCGCCAACAATTCGACAACGTGTCCGCAGACTAGTCGATCATTCGATTTCCCAAAAAGTGGTGATGACCCTCATCGTGATCAACGCGATCACGCTGGGCTTTGAAACGTCGGTGACCATCATGGGGCATATTGGCCCGGTGCTGCTGATGTTCGATAAAGTCGTCATAGCGATTTTCTGCGTTGAGATCATTCTGCGCATTTATGCTCACGGCCCAGCGTTTTTCCGCGACCCTTGGGGAGTCTTCGACTTCATCGTCGTTGCGATTACCCTGACGCCATCCAATGATTCGCTTTCGGTTTTGCGGTCTTTGCGCGTGCTGCGGGTATTGAGGCTGGTCTCCGCAGTACCGCGCTTGCGGCGGATCGTTGCGGCCCTGCTGCATGCGGTGCCTGGCGTCGCCGCCATCGGTGCGTTGCTGATGCTGGTGTTCTATGTGTTCGCGGTCATCACCACCAAGCTGTTCGGATCGGCATTCTCGGATTGGTTCGGCACGATCGGCGAATCCATGTTTACGCTGTTCCAGATCATGACGCTGGAAAGCTGGTCGATGGGAATCGTGCGCCCTGTGATGGAAGCTTATTCGTGGGCCTGGATAGTTTTCGTGGCTTTTATCGTGCTGTCCAGCTTTACGGTTCTCAACCTATTCATCGCCATTATCATCGACTCCATGCAGTCGCTTCACGATTCAGAAAAGGAAGAAACCGTTACTGAGATGAGCGATGTCGTGCACAGTGAACATCTTGACCGCGCCGCGGAGTTTCAGGAACTGAAACGCGAAATGCAGGAGATTAAGGATCTGCTCCGGGAAAAGGGAAGCTGATCGTCGCTAGTCGAAGAACGACTTAAGGCCTTCGTAAAGCAAACGGGCGCCGAGGACGAACAGGATCGTGTAGCTGGCGCGCATGAACCATTTCTGTGGGATCAGGTGGTTGAACTTAATTCCGATGAACATGCCGATCGGCGCCAAGGGAAGCAGGATAAGAGAGATTGACAGGTTCGGAATTGTGAAAAGTCCCAGCCACCAATAGGGTAGGATTTTCGCATAATTTACCATGAAGAACAAAACGACGATCGTTCCGACATGGACCCGCTTGTCGAGCTTCTGGGGCAGCAGGTACATCGCGACCGGCGGCAGCCCAGCATGAATTACAAAGCTCGTAAAACCGGAAATCGTACCCAGCACGTATCCGACCGGATCCGAAAATGTTCGCGCAGCCGCTTTTTCTCCGCCGGCCCGAAAGAAATCGATGAAAAAGGCGACGGCGATAACGCCTACCATCAGTCGAATGAGTTGATCGTCCATCCATTTGAACGTCAGCATGCCGATAACGGTGCCGATCAGGCACCCGATTCCCAGAACCTTCATGCTCGAACGGTGCCAGTCCTTGCGATATGCCCAGAAACCCATCAGGTCCATCACGCACAGGATCGGCAACATTACGGCAACCGCCTGGATCGGCGACGACACCTGCGCGAGCGCCAGAACGCCGACGAATCCGACGCCGCCCCCGAACCCGCCTTTCGACAGGCCGGCAAGCAATACGGCGCCGATGGCGAACGATGCGAATAATGGATCTGCCAGCAATTGATTCATGCGGCAATCATCCGGACGAGCGTTTCAGGTAGAGCGAAGTCGAGATCGAAAACGGGGCGATGTCCGGTCTCAGGGGGAGTCGATGGAAAATCTGCTGCCGACATCGATGCCGAGGGCTGTTTTCGCGTCGCCCTGATTGACGGCAAATTCAACAAGACCTGATGAATTTTCGTACCAGAACGCGACACCTTCAGGCAGGTCTGAAAACGTTCGTGCTCGCTCTAGTCTCTTGTCGTTCACAACCATCTCTGCGTCAACTGGTATGTTTTTGGCTCGAACGCCTGTCATCGCGTTACCGAAATTGTCCAGATAGATGATTTCTTCCAGCTCGTCGGGCCAGTGGGGACGTCGCGCTTCGTCGACGGGACGAGATTCTGACTGTACTTCTTTGCCTTTTGCCAGGTGGGCGGCGACCGGGGCAAACAGGTCGCGCCCATGAAAACTCGCCGACAGGTTTTCCGGTTCCCAGATTATTCTACGAAACGACGTGTTGTTAGCGCGACGCAATAGGATTTCAAACAATCCGTTGTCCGGTCCCACGAATCGGCGACCATCTGCTTCGACCACGGCGGGCGCCCTGCTGCCGCCGACACCTGGATCGACGACGCAAAGAAAAACCACATCGGTCGGAAAAACGTCAATCAGCGAGGCTAGCAGGTAAGAGGAGGCTCGCGCTTGGAACATTGGCGCGTCGTGGAGCAAATCGATGACAGGAACTTCCGGCGCTTCCCGCATCAAGACGGCTTTCACTTGGCCAACATAAGGCCCGACTTCGCCGAAATCTGTGAACAGAGCTATCATAATAAAGAGTATGCCGCGCCCGGATACTGCACGGCAAGGGATGTGACGGTTACCCACTTACGACAGCAATATCCGGCTTTTTGCCTTTGCAGATGACGCGATTGCGTCATAGTTTCTTTGCAAGATAAAGCGCGTAGTCCGCGCGGTCGTATTGACAAGAACATAGCCGCTCATAATTGTCCCATCGGACGGCTTAAGTCCGGCATATTCCCTTACTTTGGAAACCTTACACAGCATGTTTAACGCGGCTCGCATGGGGCGAATTTTAAATTCCGGCGGTTAACAAGCCCTAAAGAGTCGATTACATGCCTGTTAATTTGATCTGAGGGATTCGCTTGCTGTTAACGAGCCCGGGCTATATCGTGCACTGCACCATCAATTGCTGCGGCGCAACAGCACCGGGCACAGAGATGCATAGGAGTTTGCAAGCATTATGGATCAACAAATAACGCCCGCCGCAGTTGTGGCCACGATGGATGAACTGCACGGTTATTATATCGATGATCTCGAAGTCGGCATGACCGACGTATATGTCCGAACCGTCACTGAAACCGATATCGTTCAGTATTCCCAGATTTCCGGGGACGACAATCCGCTGCACGTAAACGAAGAATTTGCGAAGCAGACGGTCTTCAAAGGCCGTATTGCGCACGGCATGCTGACCTGCGGGTACATTTCATCCGTCCTTGGCACAAAACTGCCTGGCCCGGGTTGCGCGTATCTCAATCAGAACCTTAACTTCCGAGCCCCGGTGCGCATCGGCGACACGGTTCAGACCCGTGTTACGATGAAGGCTATCGATCCCGAGACGAACAATGTGACCTGCGAGGCGGTCTGTTCGATCGGCGAAAAGGTTGTGATTGACGGTACTGCAACGCTCTGGGTACCAAACAAGCGCAAGAAAACCTGATTTTCCCGTTACTGTGGGGTAGGGAATGGTTTGACTTGCCCTGCAGCGGTAGTTACGAAGACCGCCGCTATGCGCATATTCAGACATGTTGCCGGGCTTCCAGAGTTCGTGAGGGGTTCCTCGGTCGCCATCGGAAATTTCGATGGAGTTCACCTCGGTCACCAGGCTGTGATCAATGAGGCGGGTACGCATGCGGAAAAGCTGAGCGTACCGCTCTCAGTAATCACGTTCGAACCGCATCCACGGCGGTACTTCAGGCCGAAAGAACCTACATTCCAGTTGACCCCGCTGCGCAGCAAAGTGCGACGCTTCGAGGCGATCGGTGTGGAACAGCTTCTGATTGTGCACTTCGATGCAGATACGTCGCAACTGACCCATGATCAGTTCGTCGATACCTTTATTACCGAGGGATTTCAGGCGAAGCATGTTTCGGTCGGGTACGACTTCGTATTTGGCGCTGGGCGGGGGGGCGATGCCGATTACCTTCGGGAACGTGCCGCAACGGACGGTTTTGAATTATCGGCGCTGGAACCAGTGAAAGATGTCAGCGGAACGATCTATTCATCGACCAATATCCGGAACTGCCTGGTCGACGGAAATCCCCTTGGCGCGGCGCGGTTGCTCGGTCGGCCTTGGGAAGTAGAGGGCCGCGTGATAAAGGGCGATCAGCGTGGTCGCCAGATCGGATTTCCGACAGCCAATATCTCGATAGAAGACTATGTTAAACCAGCGCTCGGTGTTTACGCCGTCTGGGTAGGTGTTGAAGAGGGTGGCGAGACGACCTGGCATATGGGGTGTGCCAATGTCGGAAGGCGACCTACGTTCGACAAGAACGACGTTAACTGCGAGGTCTATATCTTCGATTTCACCGACGACATATACGATAAGCTGCTTCGCGTGGCGCTTGTGGAATATATTCGTCCGGAGAAGAAATTCGACGGGATCGCCGAACTGCGTGAACAGATCGCGCTGGATTCTCATGATGCCCGGACTTTACTGGAAAGCATCGGTTCCGACGATTTCCGCCGGGCGCCTGACTAAGCGAGGTTGAGGAAAAAACCGAAAGATGACTACCGACTACAAATCGACCGTCTTTCTGCCGAAGACAGAATTTGAGATGCGCGGGAAACTTCCCCAGCGCGAGCCGGATATCCTCGCCCATTGGGAGAAGATAGATCTGTATCGGCGTCAGCGAGAGATTTCAGCTGGCCGAGAGAAGTTCATCCTTCACGACGGTCCGCCCTACGCAAACGGCAACTTGCATATAGGGCATGCCCTGAACAAGATCCTGAAAGATGTGATCAACCGGTCGCAGCAGATGATTGGCAAGGATGCAAATTACGTTCCTGGCTGGGATTGTCACGGTTTGCCGATTGAATGGAAAATTGAGGAAAAGTATAGATCGGAGGGACGCGACAAGGACGAGGTGCCGATCGTCGAGTTCCGCCAAGAATGCCGGGAATTTGCGGATCACTGGATCAATGTCCAGCGGGAGGAATTCGAACGCCTCGGCGTGATCGGAGATTGGGAAAACCCATACACGACGATGAATTTCGCCGCTGAGGCGCAAATCGCGCGCGAGCTGATGAAGTTCGTCGATAACGGGCTTTTGTATCAGGGCTCCAAGCCCGTCATGTGGTCTGTTGTGGAAAAAACGGCGCTGGCTGAGGCTGAAGTCGAATACCACGATCATGAATCGGACACCATCTGGTGCAAGTTCAGCGTTGCCGGTGAAGCCGCTGAGGAACTTTCCGGCGCTTCGGTAGTGATCTGGACAACGACGCCATGGACCATTCCCGGCAACAGGGCTATCTGTTACTCGTCGAAGATTACCTACGGACTGTACGAGGTCAACGCGGCACCCGACGAAAACTGGGCGGCCGCTGGGGACAGGCTGATTCTGGCGGACTCGCTGGCTGATGACGTCAAATTGTCCGCACGGATCGACGACTGGACTCGTGTCAGCGATGTCTCCGCTAAAAGCCTCGCCGAAACTAGCTGTGCTCATCCTCTGGCGGGCTTGGGATACGAGTTTGTTGTGCCGTTGCTGGATGGCGATCATGTGACTGACGATGCTGGTACTGGCTTTGTGCACACGGCCCCCGGGCACGGCCGTGACGACTATGAAATCTGGGTTGCAAACGCGCAGTTGTTGAAGCAACGCGGGATTGACACACGCATCCCCTATACGGTCGATGCCGATGGGTATTTCACCGACGAAGCGCCCGGGTTTTCTGAGCGCCAGGTGATCACGCACAAAGGAAAGAAAGGCGATGCGAACAAGACGGTTATTGATGCACTTGTTGCTGGGAACGCGCTGATTGCGCGCGGTCGGCTGAAACATCAGTACCCGCATTCATGGCGCTCGAAAAAACCACTGATTTTCCGCAATACGCCCCAGTGGTTCATTGCGATGGACGAACCATTCGGCGATGACAAGAAAACGGTCCGCGATTTGGCGCTGAAGGCGATCGGCGATACCCAATTTTATCCGGCGTCCGGTCAAAATCGCCTAGATGCTATGATTGAAGGTCGCCCTGATTGGGTGGTGTCGCGTCAGCGCGCCTGGGGGGTGCCGATCACAGTGTTCGTCGAGAAGAAGACCGGGGAGATCCTTGCCGATAAAAGCGTTCAGGATCGCATTGCCGCCGCCATTTCAGAAGAGGGGGCCGATGCCTGGTTTGCATCGGATGCATCACGTTTCCTAGGAGACGATTACAATGCCGATGATTACGAGCAGGTTTTCGATATTCTGGACGTATGGTTTGACTCCGGGTCCACCCACAGCTTTGTCCTGGAAGAGCGGGACGACTTGCAGTGGCCGGCATCGCTCTATCTCGAAGGGTCGGATCAGCATCGCGGCTGGTTCCACTCAAGTCTGTTGGAGTCCTGTGGGACACGCGGGCGGGCTCCCTACGATGCCGTTCTTACCCACGGTTTCGTGTTGGCAGAAGACAAGCAAAAAATGTCGAAATCGACCGGCAACATTGTCGCGCCGCAGGAAATTATCAAGCAGTATGGCGCTGATATTCTGCGCATCTGGGTGGTGGCGTCCGATTATTCCGAAGATCTAAAAATTGGGCCCGAAATAATCAAGTATCAGGCCGATGCTTACCGGCGTCTGAGGAATACGCTGCGCTACATATTAGGCAACCTGAATGGCTACGAGGAATCCGAACGCATCGCCGTTAAAGACATGCCTGAACTCGAGCGCTGGGTATTGCACCGTCTGACTGAGATGGATGCGCTCATCCGTAACTGCATCGATGCCTATGATTTCCACTCGATGTTCACAGCACTTCACAATTTCTGCGCGGTCGATCTATCGTCATTCTATTTCGACGTTCGAAAAGACAGCCTCTATTGCGACGCGCCAGGCTCTCTGCGTCGCCGGGCCGCGCGAACAGTTCTGGACGAATTGTTTTCTTGCCTGACCGCGTGGCTGGCGCCAGTGGTTTGTTTTACGGCCGAAGAAGCCTGGCGCATACGGAACCCCGGCGACGACGAAAGCGTACATCTTCGAGTTTTCCCGGAAGTGCCGGATGACTGGCGGGATGATGCGCTCGCCGTGAAGTGGCATAAAATTCGGCAGGTACGTCGCGTCGTCACCGGCGCGCTGGAAATTGAACGTGCGGAGAAACGGATCGGTTCGAGCCTGCAGGCGGCACCTGTGGTTTTCGTCGCGGAGGAATATGCAGCCAGCCTCGAAGGAATCGATCTTGCGGAAATTTGCATTACCTCGGGTGCCACATTGACGCTCGGTGATACGACTGGAGAAGCTTTCTCTCTGGATGAAGTTCCCGGCGTGTCGGTGGTCCACGGTAATGCCGAGGGAGAGAAGTGCGAACGGTGCTGGCAGGTGCTGCCCGAAGTCGGGCGCAACAGCGATCATCCGGATATTTGTAACAGATGTGCTGAAGCGGTCTCCAACCATACCGCTGTCGCGGAATGAGGCCTATACCTTGATCCGCTTGGGGCTGCTGATCGCGGCGCTGGTGATCCTTCTGGATCAGGCGAGTAAATTCTGGATCGTGCACTATGTCATGGCACCACCCCGTATCATCGAAATCACGCCGTTTTTCAATGTCGTTATGGTTTGGAACAAAGGAGCGAGTTTCGGGTTGTTCAGCAGCCAATCGATCTGGACCCAGGCGGTTCTCGGCGGGCTTGCCGTCGCTATTTCGGTTGTTCTCGCGATCTGGCTGGCCAAAGCCCAAAATAAATGGCTGAAGGTTGCTCTCGGCCTTGTGATAGGCGGCGCATTGGGAAACGCGATCGATCGCGCGATTTATCACGCAGTCGCGGATTTTCTGGATTTTCACGCTGCAGGCTATCACTGGCCTTCCTTCAACGTGGCGGATATCGCAATAACGGTCGGTGTGATCCTGCTCTTGCTTGACGGCTTGATTACGCGCCGTGACGACAATAAATTGGCAGTCTAGGCGTTCGCAAAACAGGCTTCCGATGGTCCAGACCGTTTCAAATAGATTTTCTGTCGTTGTCCTCATGATCGGCACATTGCTGGTTGGGGCTTGCGACGGCGCTCGCGAAGCAATCGGCATCGGTAAGCAGGCGCCCGACGAATTTGCTGTCGTCACGCGCTTACCGCTGAGCATACCGCCTGATTTTGGCCTGCGCCCACCCCGTCCTGGGGCCGATCGGCCGCAAGAAGCCACGGTGACGGATTCCGTCCGCGATCTTATCATTAAAACTGCTGATCCGAAGGCGTCGGACCGCAGCGTTTCGACGGAGTCCCTTGGCGAGTCGGCCATATTGTCTAAAGCTGGCGCTACTAACCCCGATCCAAATATCCGGCGGGAAATCAATCGGGAGTCCTCTATTCTTGCCACCGAGAATGACAGTTTCGCCGACAGGCTGATTTTTTGGCAAGGTCAACCGGAACCTGGCACTATTGTCGACGCAAAAGCCGAAACGAAACGCCTGCGTGAAAATGCGGCAATTGGGGATGCCCCGACCAAAGGGCGCACACCGAAAATCGTCCGCAAGCCTAAAGGGTGGTTAGAGGGCATCTTCAACTGACCGGATTGTGAATACGGCCGGTCTCTAAACAACCTCCCGTTCGAACAATGTACAGCGCATCGTCGAGTTGGTGAGGCCAACGCACGAGTTACGTTCGGAGTTTTTTATTGTCAGTGATAACCAGATTTTGTTCGATTGCGTTACACGCCTTCTCGCTATTTACCGCATCGGCGTTTTTTGCCAACGACAGCCATGCAGTGGTGTTTTCCCCTAAATCGTTTGAACTTGATAACGGACTTCAGGTTGTTGTGATCCAAAATGATCGGGCGCCGATCGTTATGCAGATGCTCTGGTATCGTGTCGGCGCGGCCGATGAAGAGCCGGGCGAGTCCGGATTGGCTCATTTCCTGGAGCATCTTCTTTTCAAGGGCACCAAGACAACGGCCCCGGGGGAATTCTCACGGACGGTTTCGCGCATTGGCGGTCGGGATAACGCTTTTACCAGTTACGATTTCACCGCGTATTTTCAAAGGGTGGCCGCCCATGAACTCGAAACCATCATGCGGCTGGAAGCCGACCGTATGCATAATCTGGTTTTGACGGATGAGGTTGTTTTACCTGAGCGAGATGTAGTTCTCGAAGAACGCCGCTCGCGAACGGATAACAGTCCCGCTGCTCAGCTTCGAGAACAGGTTCGCCGCGCACTGTATCTGAATCATCCGTACGGCCGGCCTGTTATCGGATGGATGAGCGAAATCAGGAAACTGACGACCGAGAAGGCGCTGGCCTTCTATCGGAAACACTATTCACCGAGCAACGCCATGTTGATTATCGCCGGCGACGTCACCCTGGAGCGGGTAAAGGATCTGGCCGAAAAATACTACGGACCTATTCCTGGTCGGACGGTGCCTCAACGGGTAAGGCCCAAGGAGCCGCCCCACCGCGCAGCTCGACGTGTCGTGTTAAAGAATGCGCGCGTCAGACTCCCTGCGGTTTCCAGAACCTATCTAGCGCCAAGTTATGCGAGCGGAGAAAAGCAAAACGCCCATCCCCTGGAAGTACTGGCGCAGGTCCTTGGCGGTGGCACCACCAGCCGACTTTACCGCAAGCTCGTAGTGGAACGTGGCATTGCGTCCGGAGCAGGGGCTTGGTATCGCGGCGACGGCTTGGATTACGGGGAGTTCGGAATTTACGCCAGCCCAAAAGCCGGTGGTGATATCGCCGCCCTTGAAAAGGCACTTTTCAAAGAACTCGATGCGGCGATCGTCGAGGGTTTCAAAGCCGAGGACATCAAACGCGCAAAAAAACTCATAACCGCGCAGGCTACATATGTCCGCGATGGATTAAGGGCGGGACCGAACGCCATCGGTCAGGCCTTTACGCAGGGTCAGACGATCGCGGATGTGGAGGCTTGGCCGGAACGCATAGCGGCGGTGACGCCGGAACAGGTAATGAAGGCTGCCTGGACCGTCTTTGATGATAAAAATTCCGTGACAAGCGTATTGTTGCCGGAGGTTCGGAAATGATCGGGCGTATCGGCGCGGGAATCGCCATCTTACTTTCAGTGCTCACATTTACTTCTACCGTCCATGCGACCGAAATACGTAAAGTCGTTTCCGATAAAGGTATTGTTGCTTGGTTTGTGCCCGACCAGTCTGTACCACTGATCACCATAAACTTCGTCTTTAGGGGGGCGGGCTCGGCAACCGATCCCGATGGCAAGGAAGGGCTGGCCGAAATGAGCTCAGCATTGCTGGATGAAGGCGCAGGCGATATCGATTCCGTGGACTTTCAGCGCCGGCTGGAAGAAATTGCGGCGCAAATGTCATTCTCGGCCGGTCGTGATCATTATTCGGGGCGACTGAGAACACTTTCAGTCGAGAGAGATAAGGCCTTCGACCTTCTGAGGTTGGCGCTGACCGAGCCGCGTTTCGACGAAAAACCGGTTGAGCGGATACGCGGACAGCTCATTGCTTCTCTGCGGCAAAACGCCGAAAACCCCCAGCGAATAAGCGGTAAAACCTGGTCCGAAACCGTATTCTCTGGACATCCGTATTCCCGGCCAGCCAGCGGAACGGAACAAACCCTTGCGGCGGTTTCAAAGGTGGACCTGCAGTCCTTCGTCGAAAAGCGGTTTACGCGGCATCGCCTTGTGATCGGCGTAGTTGGGGATATCTCCGAAGCTGAGCTCAAGCAGCGGCTGGACCGGGTTTTTGGCGATCTTCCGCAAACCGGTCCTAAATTCAACATTCCCGAAGTCAGACCTTCCGGCGCCGGAAAGACCGTCGTCATACAAAAACCGATCCCGCAAAGTGTTTTGATCGTTGGGCAGGCGGGGATCAAACGTGAGGATCCCGACTGGTACGCAGCGCTACTGGTCACGCGGATATTTGGCGGTGGCGGTCTCAGTTCGCGATTATATGAGGAAGTCCGCGAGAAGCGCGGTCTGGCCTATTCCGTGTACGCCTATCTGAGCCCGATGGAGAAATCTGCGCTGATCGTCGGTGGGGTCGCTACCCAGAACAGCCGTGTAGGGGAATCCCTCGATGTCATCCAGGCCGAGTGGGACCGGTTGGGCAAAGAGGGAATCACAGACGACGAATTAAGGGACGCGAAGACCTATTCCAACGGATCATTTCCTCTCCGTCTTGCTTCCAGCCGCGGTATCGCCAGGCTCCTGGTCGGCATGCAAATATCGAAATTGGGCATCGACTACATCAAGACGCGCCCCTCGCTCATAAATGCAGTGACTTTGGACGATGCAAACAGGGTCGCCCGCCGGCTGTATGATGCGGATAAACTGACCATTGTCATTGTTGGTGAACCGGAAGGTATCTCATCGACGCGATGAACCGATCCCTGTATTGCAGGTATATGCGTCGCAGGGACTTATCCACAGCCGCAAAATAGGGGAGTTACGCGGTCTTTTCCCGACTCGCCGCCATGACCTATGGTGCTTGCTTAGCTGGTATGGGGTTGAATGTCTTTCGCACTGGATATAACGGATTGTTTTGCGTCGGAGATCGGGGATAGTGGTCTGGAAGAGGCCACTTTCGAGCAATATCTGCAGAAAACTGGCGAGTTTTTGGAAACTCTTCCTTCGCAAGTGGGGGATGGGAAGCTGCCGTTTTTGTCGTTGCCGGCAAAGCAGGATGATCTGCCCGAGATCTTCGAGACGGCTGCACATTTCCGGGAAAATTTCGATGATGTGATCGTTTTAGGAACCGGCGGTTCATCGCTCGGCGGGAGAACCCTGAGCGCACTTGCCCCGCTTGAATATCCGAAAAGCTGCGGCGGACCACGGCTCCGTTTTGTCGACAATGTCGATCCACACAGCTTCGACCTTCTGATTGCGGCGACTGATTGGTCCCGGACCGGGGTTATCGCGATTTCGAAATCGGGATCGACCGCCGAGACGATGGCGCAGTTCGTTGTGCTGTCGAACACTCTCCGGACACACGTGACGGAAGATCGTGTTTCTGACCATGTTGCAGTGATCACGGAGCCCAAGCCCAGCCCGCTCGTCTCCATGGCGGAAAACATCGGCTGCAGGGTTTTGGACCACGATCCGCATGTTGGCGGTAGATATTCGGCGTTGTCGGTGACGGGATTACTGCCTGCGGCGATCGCGGGACTGGATATAACTGCCATAAGGGCGGGGGCTGCCCGCGTTTTCCAATCTGTGCTGGACGGGGCGACGGCTGACTTCACCCCCGCCCTAGGGGCGGCGGTTTCTGTCGGGCTCGAACGAACGAAGGGTGTAAAGACGACGGTTTTGATGCCGTATTGCGACCGGCTGGCGGAATTCGGTCTGTGGTACTGCCAGTTGTGGGCCGAAAGCCTCGGAAAATCGGGAGAGGGAACGACACCAATCCGGGCCATCGGCACCGTCGATCAGCACAGCCAGATACAGCTTTATCTCGATGGCCCTGCCGATAAGATGTACACCCTGATCCTGACCGATACTGCGGGACGAGGACCAAACCTGTCGGACACGATGGCCGATATTGAGGGCTTGGCCTATCTCAGGGGGCGGACGATAGGCGATCTTCTCTCCGTTGCGGGCCGAGCTACGGCGGAGACGCTGGCAAATAACGGCCGTCCGACCCGGATTCTTCGTGTGCCAGCGGTTGACGAGGCGGCAATGGGAGCCTTGATGATGCATTTCATGCTGGAGACGGTGATCGCTGCCCATCTGATCGGGGTAGATCCGTACGACCAACCGGCTGTAGAAGAGGGAAAAACCCTGGCGCGCATATACTTGGAAACAGGTGGCTGATATGATCGTTCGCCGCCTCCCGGAAACCCTGGTCAATCGTATCGCAGCCGGCGAAGTGATCGAACGGCCTGCCGCCGCGGTTAAGGAACTAGTGGAAAACGCGATAGATGCCAGGGCGCGGCGCATAGATGTTGTCCTGGAAGATGGCGGCCGCCAATTAATCGCGGTCTCAGACGACGGATGTGGCATGTCTCCGGATGAGCTTTTTCTTGCTGTCGAGAGACACGCAACGTCTAAGCTGCCGGATGACGATCTCGTGGATATCAGGACACTGGGCTTCAGGGGGGAGGCCTTGCCCTCCATTGGCGCGGTTGCCCGTCTGACGATCACATCACGGACTGAAAATGCCAATGAGGCATCGTGTATCGATATCGATGGAGGGCGAAAAGGCGATGTACGCCCTGCCGCTCTTGGCAAGGGGACCCGTGTCGAGATCAGGGACTTGTTCTACGCGACGCCGGCACGTCTCAAATTTCTGAAAACCCCGCGCACGGAAGTCGATCATGCCGCCAACGTGATCAAGCGTTTGGCGATGGCACATCCGGAGGTCGCCTTTTCACTTTCGGATGAAGACAAGACACGTTTTCGGTTCGAACCCGCAAAGGGAAACATGGTGACCGCGCGGTTGGATCGGTTGGCCATGGTTATGGGGCGTGAATTCGCCGATAACGTAGTTGTGGTCTCCTCCGAACGGGATGATCTCACTCTGACCGGCTATGCAGGGATCCCGACGCTGAGCCGCGGTAATGCCCGGGCACAGTATTTGTTCGTAAATGGCCGGCCCGTGCAGGACAGATTGCTGATCGGTGCTGTACGAGGTGCCTATCAAGACTTTCTGGCCCGGAACAGACACCCGATGGTGGCGCTATTTCTGAGGGTGCCCAGCTCGGCTGTCGACGTAAATGTGCATCCTGCGAAAGCCGAAGTCAGGTTCCGGGATGCCGGTTTGGTCCGCGGTCTGATCGTCGGCGGTTTGCGGCGTGCGCTGGAAACAGCCGGTCATCGCGCATCGACGACTGTCTCGGAGGCAGCGCTTGGCGCCTTTCAACCTGGACACACAGGAGGCGGGGGAGGCAATTTCCGGCAGCCGGTGCTCACCCGGGATCTTCCGAGGGTCGTCAGCCCCTATCAGGCAACGCCCGCCAGCGAAGTTTTCGACGATTTCGACCGCCCGTCAGCGCGCGACACGGTGCTGGAGGAATCCGGTGGGCCGGACATCGCCGACAAATCTTATCCACTCGGTGCTGCGCGCGCACAGGTACACGAAACCTATATCGTTGCGCAGACGGACACCGGCATCGTGATCGTCGACCAGCATGCTGCACATGAACGGCTGGTGTATGAGCGTATGAAAAAAGCGCTCGCCAGTGGCGGCGTAAAACGACAGGGGTTGCTGATACCCGAGGTCGTTGAACTTGAGGAAACCTCCGTCGATAAGCTGTGCGAAAAAGCCCACGAATTTGCGGAACTCGGATTGGCGATCGAGAAATTCGGACCCGGCGCCATTGTCGTTCGCGAAGCGCCCGCGTTGCTCGGCCAATCGGATGTCGCCGGATTACTGAAGGATCTCGCAGATGATTTGGAAGAATACGGCGTCGGATTGGCGCTAAAGGAACGTCTTGAAGATATCTGCTCCACCATGGCGTGCCATGGCAGTGTCAGAGCCGGCAGACGCCTGACATCTGAAGAAATGAATGCCCTTTTGCGCGAAATGGAAAACACACCCCACTCTGGCCAGTGCAACCATGGCCGACCGACATATGTAGAGCTCAATCTTGCTGATATAGAACGTCTATTCGGGCGCCGCTGAACAGCTTTTCCATACTCGTCGCTGTCCAGCATAAAACCTATCGGTGGCACACAGCGCGATATGGCCGGAATTACTAGCAAAGGCTCTTAATCGTGGTGCGGCTGATGTTTGAGATAAAAAGCTGGCGTTTGTATGCGGGAGGGTCAGCCTGAGACTCCAAGTCTTAAATGCTCCGCTTAGGAAATTTAGGCTTGGTCATTCCTTACGGCGTATCGAAAAATCCTGACACGTGTCGTGCCGTATTTGCGGTCTTCCAAGAGTGATATATCGGCCGCTGGATTGATTTGTTCGTCGGAGCTGGATTCCACGACACAGATCGCGCCTTCTGCCATCCATCCGTTGACGTAGAGGCTTTGCATGGCTGCGGCGGCAATGGTTGCTTTGTAGGGTGGGTCGAGAAATATGAGATCGTGGGGCTGTGGTGAACGAACCGGTTGGAGGCAGTTGTTTCTGAGAACGTTCGATCTTTCGTGTTCTTCAAGCGCTGCGATGTTGCGGCGGCAAAGATCGATCGCCGTATTGCTGTTGTCCATAAATGTCGCCCGCCCGGCTCCCCGGCTAAGTGCTTCCAGCCCATAGGCACCGGTGCCGCAGAATGCATCGAGAACTCGTGCGCCGGAGAGGACGGAGACACCGCCTTTCCCCCAATCACGATGTTCCAGAACACTGAACAGGGATTCCCGCACGCGGTCCGATGTAGGCCGTATATCCATCCCGTCTGGGGCGATGATCTTGCGGCCTCTATGCCTGCCAGCGACGATTCTCATCCGATATCTCTATGCCGACCTGGTCCTTGAGAACCCGGCGTGGCACTTCTTCGACACTGCCACGGTCCATTTTTCCTAACTGAAACGGGCCGTATGCCGTCCTGATGAGACGGCTGACCGGATATCCAAGGTGCTCGAATACTTTGCGGATTTCCCGGTTCTTGCCTTCCCTCAATGAGACGGTGAGCCACGCATTCGACCCCTTGGAACTGTCGACGATGGTCTCTATTGCGCCGTATTTCATGCCGTCGATCACAATGCCTCTCTGGAGGGCAGCGATTTCCTTTTCGCCCGGCGTGCCGAACATGCGGACCCGATAACGCCGCAACCACCCAGTCTGAGGCAGTTCCAGGCGTCGCGCCAGGCCGCCGTCATTTGTAAGTAGAAGCAGCCCTTCGGAATCGAAATCGAGACGCCCGACCGTCATGACCCGGGGCAGGTGTTTCGGCAGGCGGTCGAAGATTGTGTACCGGCCTTCTGGATCTCGGTTGGTGCACAACAACCCCGATGGTTTGTGGTACCGCCACAGCCGGGTCGCCTGGGGTGCTGCGACAGGCTTACCGTCGACGCGAATGTCCGATGCGGCTGTCACCAAGGTTCCGGCTTCTGATATTTTCTCGCCGTCAATGGTGATACGGCCAGCAGCGATCCATCTTTCCGCTTCCCGCCGTGAGCAGACGCCGGCGCGGGAGAGACGTTTAGCAATCCGTTCGGATGAAGGGTCTGTCATTTGTGATCGGCGGCAGCTTCGGTGAACGCCTTGAAGATTTCGGTATCGGTCGGGTCTATCGAGAATTCCGGGTGCCATTGAACGCCCAGGCAAAAAGCGTATTCGGAAGATTCGATGCCTTCTATCACTCCGTCGGGCGCCACCGCATTTATCTTCACGTTTGGGCCCACGTCTTTCACCGCCTGATGGTGCGCAGAATTAATCGATAAACTGGTATTATTTGAAATGCTGTAAAGCAATGTGTCCTTCATGACCTTGGCTTCGTGGCCAGCCTTGTCCCTCGGGTTGGGTTGCTCGTGGGCAAGGGCATTTTCGATCTCGTCCGGGATGTGCTGAATCAATGTTCCGCCAAGCACGACATTGAGAAGTTGTTCACCACCGCAGATTCCCAGTACCGGCATGTTGCGCGATAACGCGCCTTCCGTCACCGCCCATTCGAAATCCGTGCGACGCGATTTTACCACAACCGACGGATGTTTCGATTGAGCGCCGAACAAAGCAGGATCTACATCGAATGCGCCACCGGTCACTACGAGACCGGATATCAGATCGAGATATTCATCCACATGGTCGAGTTCATGTGGAAGCATTATGGGCAGGCCGCCACCCGAGGCCACCGCGGAACTGTAATTTTCGCGAATGGCGTACCAGGGAAACTTCGAATAGCTGCCTGGATCCTCCGAATCGAGCGTTATTCCGATCGGTGGATGGCTCATTGGTGGTTCCTGATAACTGGCGTTGTAATCGGCCTCTTCTTTGAGCCATAGATCAGCATAATACACGTCTTTCCAGTTATCGAACCAAGACCCGGCGCGAGTATAGTGTATTGCAGAAGGCTTGCCATTGTCCGGCATTTCGTACCAACCTTACAGCCAGTTTCATCGCTTAGGGATTTTACCGATCAGGGAAACGTCCAGCCATCCGAAGCGGTGCAGGTACTTGCCGGCCTCCCTGCGCGTCAACGCCGGCGTCAGATGGGCATTCGCTTCGTGAACGCAAATGAATATCACCAGCGAAGACCGGTTTTACGTGGATAAACCGTCTGTTCCTGCCCATTCAATTTACTTTTCTCTATTGGCCGGTGGTCGTGGTGTGCACACATGACTGCAAATTGGTCGTCCACAATTCCGATGAGCTTCGATATGTCTTCCATCCAGAGGAAATCGCACTCGCAAAACAGAGCCCACCCCCCCCTATTCCACCAGAAAGGGCATGAAAAATCGTTGGTAGGCAAAATCTGTCGATGCCAAGGGGGTCCATTCCCCGAGATCACAGATCGTGCGCTCTTAACTCTCCCTACACCAAAGCAATGATGTTTAACGGGACGGAAGATCTCTTGAGCATCGAGTGACGACTCCGTAGACAGGCAGGTGTTAGCTGGACGAGGATACCGGGGGCATATTTCGAAAGCGTAAAGCAAGGGAACTCGCCGTCTGCCGCTGGCAGGCCAGTGTCGATAATCCTGTCTGCGATAAGAATCTGAAACCCGCTTTATAAGCGGACATCGAGTATGGTCAGTACCATTCCCGCAGAAACTGCCTGAAAACTAACAAAAATTTGATAGTACATTAGATCGAGAGCGGGACGCCGATTTCTATCTTGACGCCGATGTGCACGGCCCGGATGGTGCGGGGATGATGACGGTAGCGGACACAACGCATATCAATTTCATGGAGGTGGCTCTCCGGGAAGCAGCGCTGGCTGCCGAGCGGGGAGAAGTGCCCGTGGGTTGCGTTATTGTCGACAGTGTTTCCGGAGACATCGTTGCCCGAAACGGCAACCGCGTGGAGGAGCTCAGGGATCCTACCGCTCATGCGGAAATGATCGCCCTGAGAGAGACCACTAAAGCATTCGGCGAGACGCGCCTTCCGGGGTGCGATCTGTATGTTACCCTTGAACCCTGCCCAATGTGCGCGATGGCGATTTCGTTCGCGCGCATCCGCCGGCTTTATTTTGGTGCCGCCGATGTAAAGGGCGGTGGGGTGGAAAATGGCCCCCGCATATTTGACCAGTCCACTTGTCATCACCGACCGGACGTTTACGGCGGCATCGGGGAGTCCGACGCCGCCGCTTTGTTAAAATCTTTCTTTGCCGCGCGACGGTAGCCGCACTGTCGCCTGCATTTATTTTGTCTGGCTCGGGAATCCGTATTCTTCCCAGCGCGAATTGACCTTGTCCATGTCTTCTTTGTGAGGGTGTACCGTCTTTGGGTAGCGCTCGCCCTCGTACTGCTCTTCAAGGTCGAAATCTAGATTGATGGTTGCATCGATAAGTACGCGGCACCATTTACCTGTTCCGAATTTCATCGGATCGCGATCACGCAGTCGCGTTGATGGATCCAGCAAAGATCCGAAAGAGCCCGGGAAGAAAACAATATCGTCTTCCGCCGCGTTCACACGATAGGCAAATGCCCAGTCAACTGACGCGTAATCGTGTATGTCGATGTCGTCATCGAGGACCCATACGTTCTTGTAGCGAAGATGCGCCGCGTTGGAGCCCCAGATTGCGGCGGCCGCCTGCTTGGCCTGTCCACGATAGGTTTGATTCAGCTGGATCATCAGCGTGGTGCCGTTATTGGCTGCCGGGCAGTGGACATCCGTGACGCCGGGCACGCCTGCGCGTTCGAGAACATTCCACGCCACGCCTGCACGCTGAACGGAGCTGGTGATCGAATTCTCGTTCAGCATCTTCGGTAGAGTGCCTTCCAGTGTGCCGCGATGAATAGAATCGTTCCGGTATGTTACCGCGGTGACTTTGGTGACGTGCTTCGGCCCCTGATCGCCACCGAAATAGCCCGTGTATTCGCCGAATGGGCCTTCCATCTCGAATGTCTCTGGATCTGAGTCGATAAAGCCTTCGATGACCATTTCGCAATTGGCGGGAACCATCAAATCGCTGGTTTCGCACTTGATCAGTTCCACGGGCGCACCGCGAATGGCGCCCATGACCTCGTACTCCGAAACCCCTGTCGGAATAGGAGCCGATGCACAATAGGGCAGGGACGGCTCCCAGCCGTATACGTGTGCGACCGGCATCTTCATGCCACGATCAGCCCATTTCTGGAAATGCACTCCCCAGTTCTGGGCTCGCCATAAAAGAACTGGCAGTGTGTCTTTCTGGCCCAGCATGCCGCGATAAATACCGAGATTGTGCTGTCCTGTATCTGGGTCCATGGTGATGGTGGCCTGATAGGTGTTGATGTATCGGCCGCCGTCTTCCCTGTGCCAGCGCGGTACTGGAACCTTGTAGATGTCGATATCGTCTCCAGTGACGATGTTTTCTTTAACCTTGCCTTCTTTGACCTCGACCGGTTCGACCCGCTGTTGCAGAAAATGCCGCGTGGCGAGCACCAGGTCGCGCACCGGCGCGTCTTTGGGCAGGCCCAGCATCATTGCCACGCGCTTGTAGTTCGACAACCCGCCGGTGAAGACGCGGCGCGAATATACATCGTCGCCTTCGCCGTATCCTGTGATGTTGTTGAATAGAAGAGCAGGACCATTGCCTTGGCCGAAGGTTTTCCGCGCGACCGTGCCAAGCTCGCAATCCCAATCGACTTCCACGTCGATTTCCTGCAGCTCGCCTTCGTCGCGAAGGGCATCGATCCAGCCCCGCAGATCTTCGAACTGCCTTGGGACAATCTTGTTGTGCATTGAGCCTAGTTCATTGGACATCTTCTCGCTCCGTTAGTTTTGCATAGTGTGTTTCCGGCAATGTGTTCCGGAACCAACCTTATCCCCGTTTCCTCCCGGTTTTCGCTATAGCCGGGGTCTGAGTCAATCATCGGCCTTTCATGTCTCCATGCAGGAACTGCATAGATAGCTAACGATCCGAGGAGAGGTGTTTTTTCCACTTTCCACTTACCTGCAGCGAGTCCCATCGATCTTCGATTGATGTCATGTCCTCATCCGATGGCCGTACCGTAGGCGGATATCGTCGTCCGTCTCGCTCCGGTTCGTAATCCAGGTTGATGGTGGCATCTGTCAAGACGCGGGACCACTTGCCTGTTCCAAACAGATGGACGTTGGCATCGCGCCGGCGAACGCTGGGGTCGAGCCCGGCGCCCCAGTTGGCTGGGTAAATGACAATATCCCCTTCGCCTGCATGAACGCGCCACGCGTGTGCCCAGTCGACGGCCTCGTAATCATGCACGTCGATATCGTCGTCGACGACGGTGACGTGCTTGTATCGGACGTGAGAAGAGGAATCCCCCCACAAAGCGGCGGCTACCTGTTTGGCCTGACCGCGATAGGTCTGTTTGATCGACACGTTCAGATTAACGGCTGCCTGTATGGGATGACCGAACACATCTACAACCCCCGGCACACCGGCATTTTCAAGCGCATTCCAGGCGACAGCCGACCGATGTATCGAACTCATGATCGGATTTTCGCCGATGCTCCCCGGGATGGCACCCTCGACGGTGCCGCGGAAGATCGGGTCATTCCGGTGCGTGATGGCTGTCACCCGGGTTGTATGCTTCCTCGAACGTTCCGGGGCGTAAAACCCGGTGAATTCTGCATAGGGTCCTTCCTCAGTGAAGGTGGATGGGTCGGTCGATATCCAGCCCTCGATGACGATTTCCGCGGCTGCAGGAACTTTAAGAGGTACCGTTTCGCAATCTACCAGATCGACCGGTTCGCCGCGGATCGCGCCCATCACGTCGTATTCGGAAATACTGCGCGGAACAGGTGCGCCGGCGGTGAAGCCCAGCGATGGCTCCCAGCCGATGACATAGGCAACCGGCATTTCGCTGCCTGATTGCTGATGTTTGGAGAAGTGGCCGCCCCAGTGCTGAGCACGCCACAGCAATACCGGAATTTCCGCCGGTCCGCCGACCATCCCGCGATAGATGCCGACATTGTGAACATCGGTATCGGGGTCTTTAGTGACGCATCCTGCATAGGTCAGAACGTAGCGGCCGCCATCAAGCCGGTTCCACTTAGGAACCGGAAATTTCAAAAGATCGATATCATCGCCGGTGAGAACGTTTTCCTTTACCGGGCCGTCCTTGACCACTCGCGGTTCGATGCGTTCCTGGAATATCGTCCGGCAAATGCGAACTAGTTCGCGTGGCGGCGTGTCTTGGGGGAGGCCGAACATCATGGCTATGCGCGAGTAACTCGCGTGGCCGCCAGTAAATATCCTCGAACACAGTGCCTCCGGTCCGTTGTAATCCTTGATGTTCGAAAAAAGAAAGGCCGGCCCGTCACCGCTCCCTTGCATCATGCGGATAATGTTTCCTAGTTCGACGTTCCAGTCGACCTCGCCTTTGATCTCTTCCAGTTCATCGGCATCACGCAGTGCTTCGATCCAGCCACGGATGTCTCCAAAGATCGCCGACCCGCGATCAATTCCCAAACTACTCATGAAGGGTTCCCCACGTTCTTTGGTTATCATTCAGGTTTAACGTCTAACCTCGTTTGACGCCAGTAGACCGGCTTTGCAATTAGGTCATGGGCATATGCGGTAAAATAAAACGGACCAGTTCATTATCTGAGTGCTGCCGGCCTGCTGATTGCGGTACTAGTCTTGATGGCGACAACGATAAAGAAATTCAGTTAGGCGGGCACACCGTTGGGAACCTAGCTGTCTTCATCGGCGGTGGTAGCGGATGGGTTGTATGGCAACACACGAAATCAGCTCTGCGTTCGTATAATGTTGATTTACGTTGGCGTTGGTGTGATAGCCTATGTGCCCACTGTCGTCGCTTTGGTGCCTGTGCTTTTTCGTTCTGCTCAATATCAGTGTTGTTTTTGGTAAAGAGCACTATTGCGAGTGTAACCTTGGTGATCGCTATCTTGCTTACAAGCGGGACACACCGCGCTGTACCTGAAGTCTCTCCGACCCACTTGACACGCCACCGGTCATCGGCAAACGATGACCGATGGTTGTTTTGTGAGGATATAGATGCTGTCGCCCCGTGAAATGATCGACGACAGGCCGGACGATAATGTGTTTCGCGTAAATCGCGCTGCCTTTACCGACGCCGCTACGTTTGATCGCGAAATTTCGGAAATTTTTGATCGCTGCTGGCTTTATATCGGCCACGCGAGCCAGGTGCCGGACCACGGCGACTACATCGCGACCCGGTTGGGATTCCACCCAGTGTTCGTCATACGCGGGAGCGATGGCGAGGTGCAGTGCTTTTACGATGCATGTAGTCATCGTGGATCGAAACTGACCAGGCGCACGTCCGGTAACGCTAGAACAATGACATGCCGGTATCACGGCTGGTGCTTTAATGCGGACGGGGACTGCACCCTGGTTCGCGGCGGAGATGAGGCCTACCGGTCCGAAGATCTGGAAAGAATGGGCACTAATCTGCGGCCGATCGAACAGTTCGGGGAGTACAAGGGGTTTCTGTTCGGGTGTCTTGATGCGGATGCTCCGTCGCTGGAGGATTTCCTGGGCGGCGCGCTTCCGTTTATCGACCTGATAGCCGATCAGGCCCCGGACGAGATGGAGGTCCTGCGCGGTGAGAGCCGTTACATCATGGAAGCGAACTGGAAACTTCAGACCGAAAATTCCACCGATGGCTATCACGTTGCAACGGTGCATCGGAACTTCGCCACCACTGTCGGATACCGCGAGACCCTAGCGACGGATGGCGGCGGCGAGATGGCGAAAACGGAGGCAAGTCGGATCCTCAGTCTCGATAAGATTGGGTCCGGCGGCTACGATGTCGGCAATGGTCATATGATCAACTGGGCGGATCGTGGAAACCCGGAAGCAGGCCCGTCATGGGCACAGCGCGGTAGGCTTTTGCAGAAATATCCGGAAGGAAAAGTGAGATGGATGCTGGAGCGCGGCCGCACGGTCACAGTGTTTCCCAATCTACTGCTGAACGACGTGGCGTCCACCTGTATCCGCGTCTGGCGGCCGCTCGGGGTCGGTTTGACCGAAATTGAGACTTGGTGTATCGCGCCCAAGGGCGAAGCACCAGAATCACGGCGCGCCCGAATCCGCAAATACGAGGATTTCTTCTTTCCCGCTAGCCTGGCCGTGCCGGACGACGTACGGGCCATGGAAGGGGCGCATACCGGATCGGAAGCGCTGAATAACGGATGGAACGATCTTGCTCTTGGATACAAGACGCTGGTGGACGGCGCGGATGCGGCCGCGCAGGAACTGGGTGTCATGCCGCTTAACAGTAATCCGGGCCGTGAGGTGGAAACGCCGTTTTTCGCCTTCTGGCGAGAATGGGCGACGCGGCTATCCTCGTGACGATATCCGTCGAACAGGTCACCGCGCTTCTGCACCAGGAAGCCTGGTTTTTGGATCACAAACGCTGGGGCAACTGGTTGGCACTCTACGATAAGGATGCGGTTTATTGGGCGCCTGCGTTGGTGGGCGATGAGGGTTGGACGGACGATCCCGATAATGATGTTAGCCTGATGTACATGGATCGCGCAGGACTGGAAGCGCGTATATTCCGAATAGAGGGCGGAGATTCGTATGCCACTGATCCGTTACCGCATACTGCCCATCTCGTAACCAACGTTTTGATACATGATCAAACAGACGATCTGACCGAAGTGTCCGCGACGTGGATGGTGCACAGCTATACACGTGTTCGAAGCGCTACGGTGCGTGGAGGATTATACGATTACCTGCTACGGGATACTCCTGACGGACTGAAAATTGTCCGAAAGAAAATTTACATCCACGACGACCGGATCGTCGGACCGGTCGATATCTATAATATTTGACTAGCCCGACCGCATTAAGCTGCTATCGGCAGGAAACCAAGACACGTGCCGGGGCTTTCGTCGCTGATGTCAGACGGATAGCGCCGGCAATTAGGGAACACCGGCCAGTATCGCTGGCAAGCTGGCCGGTTACGGAGGCGTTTTCAAGCAGCTTCCAGCCCCGCGTAAGTCCGAATTGGTGGGCGTACCAGCCTTCGCCACACGGATTTTTGCCGTCCAAACCGCGGCCGGACTCTCCAGAATCAATCGACAGATTATCCATCGCGATGCCCTTAATGCGTATGCCCTTGCGGTTTTCGATTTCGATCAGTTTTTCGACGGCGGCTTTGCCGAAACCCGGATAGTTCAGCCCGTTGATATAGGGATGTAGGAACGGATCCCTGGGCGGATCACCCACATAAATCTTGTCTCAGCCCGAGTGAACGACGATCTAGGCCCGGTCGATGATCTTGTCGGCGACCTGTTCGATATCGGAGGCAAGGACGGTTGTGCCCGTGGGTTCGCCGAAATTGGTTACGTCTGGATTCGGCGACGGTTTGCCACCGTTCTTGGCGAGTTCCTTCGTCACCCGATCGGAAATATCGATATACACGACCGGCCTGATAATATCGCCCAGCGTTTACTCCTCCACCGACCGCTTGTCCGCATTTTCCGCTTCATCGTTGTTCAAGTAGTGGTCTATCGAATCAAGATGCGCAGTGTAATGCTCGTCGAAATGAAACCACGCCCACCGAAAGAACCTCTTCCGGGTTTTGAGAGGGTCTTTGAGTTTGCGGGTCGCCTGAAACTCGAAACTGGCGACGGCCTTTGAATTTTTCATGTGTCTGGTCATGTCCGGTTTCGTTATATCGCCCCCTGTTGCAGCGAACGTCGGGATGACATGGGTCAGGTCGAAATACTTCACGCCGTCGATGGTCTTCTGGGCAGTCGCCTGAACTGAAGTCAACGCAGTCAACGCGACGCCTACCAGCGTCAGTCTGATTTCCCGTTGCATATCAATTTCCCCTTATTGGTTTCCCTGTCGTTAGTCGATTACCCGAATCTTTGGTTTCTCGGCCAGACAGCAAAGCGGGTCGAAATAAAGATATCGATATCCCGGAAATATCGGGTCGCGCTTTGTGCGAGTTAAGCTACGTTTGCAGCGAACGGGGATAATTCCTATCCTGATACCCACAGATCACCTGCATACGGGAGGTTCGCCATGTTTCTGAAAAACGCCTGGTACGTGGGTGCCTGGGGCACCGAAGTCGGCCGTCAAAAGCTGCTGCGCCGCATGCTGCTGAACGAGC